>Ga0315316_10003937_pt1 | contig 10809 bp, 10 predicted proteins | sample M160m3416metaG_FD_203702 | JGI IMG/M metagenome (GOLD analysis project Ga0315316, IMG submission 203702) | Ammonia-oxidizing marine archaeal communities from Monterey Bay, California, United States - M1 60m 3416 | ecosystem: Environmental > Aquatic > Marine > Intertidal zone | place: USA... | reverse complement strand
ACTACAGCCACAATAATTATATCTATAATTGGAATTTTGTTAGGTGCTGCATCAAGTAATAAAATTGGTTCAAAATTAGACAGAATAACATCAACATTTGCAGTAATTAGCAGTAGTTTCCCAGTTTGGTGGATTGGAATGTTAATGATATTTGTATTTGCATTTGTATATCAGATTTTTCCTGCTAGAGCTACACCGACAATAGAACCAGATGATCCAGGATACATAGCAGCCTTATTGTATCATATGGCACTTCCAGTGATAACAATCGTTTTGATAGGATTTGGGGCATGGGCCTATCTTGTTAGAAATTTTATGGTTGGAATCATGCAAGAAGATTTCATAACTGCTAAAAAAACTATAGGTATTGGTAAAAAGAAGATAGTTTATAGTCATGCATTAAGAAATGCTGCACCACCAATTGTCACTATACTTGCATTGAGTCTATCAGGATCATTAGGAGGTGCAATAATTACAGAAGCCGTATTTGATTGGCCAGGAATGGGAAGATTGTATTTTGAAGCAATCAGTGTAATGGATTTACCAGTAATTATAGGTTCAACATATATTTTAACAGTATTATTTTTGGTGAGTATATTTATTGCAGATTTGTTATACGGTTACTTTGACCCACGAGTGAGGACAACAAGTTGACTAATGCATCCATAAATGAAATTAAAAATGAATTTTTAAAAAGTAAATTAGGTTTAATGGGAATTTTTATTTTATTAGGTTTAATTTTAGTGTCTATCATAACAATTTCAGTAATACCAGCATCAACATTTCAAGAATGGAATAATCCTGAAAAATGGATTCTGTATCCAAAGACATCAGTTCCAAGTTGGATTAATTTTATATCTTCAGAAAAAATTCCAGAACATAAAATTATCGAGGGGAAAATTTTTGAAACACAAAAAGATGGAATGTTTCTCACATCACAACAATTTGGAGTATATTTTGATTATGATGATTTTCCAAGTGATTTTATTTTTGAAACAAAAACAAAATATTCAGACTCACATCTAATCCAAATCAAGGTTATACGTCCTGACGGAATTATTCTAGAATTGCTATCAACATCACTACCATACTCAGAAATAGATACAGTACACGAACAAAGATATTTTTCAACTGACGGTATGATTAGAAAAAATCTTAACGAATACAAAAATAATTTTAAATTTGAGTTTTTATCAGGTGCAACTGAAATAATATTTTCACAAGTTAATGATAATAAGGTTCAGAAAGGAAATTATATTTTTATTATCAATACATACGGAATTAAAGAACCAGTAGAAGTGATTGAATCAAAGATGGTTTTAGGAGGAAAAGCATTTGGGTTGATGGGTACAGATGAACTTCGTAGAGATTTAGCAATTGGATTACTGTGGGGAACGCCACTTGCACTTTTTATTGGAATTTCAGTGTCAATTGGATCAGTTGTAGTAGGATTAATTTATGGAGTTTATTCCGGTTACAAAGGAAAAAAGACAGATGAAGCGATGATGCGATTTAATGATATTATTTATGCATTGCCTGCATTACCGTTTTTAATAATTTTGGCAGTTACAATAAGTAATAGCATATTTTTGATGATAGGTTTTCTTATGATTTTCAGTTGGGTGGGAATTGCCAAAGTTTCACGTAGTATGTCACTTCAAATCAAGACTAGACAGTATGTTGAAGCTGCAAAAATAATGGGTCAAAAAGACTCAAAAATAATTTTTAGACATATCATACCTCAATTATTACCATATGCATTTGCCAGTATTGCAATTTCAGTACCAGCAGCAATCACTACCGAAGCCGGATTAAGTTTTTTAGGATTGGGAGATCCATCATTTCCAACATGGGGGCAAATTTTGCATGATGCCAATACATATGGTGCAGCTGCTCAAGGGTTTTGGTGGTGGATTGTTCCACCTGGAATTTTAATTTCAATTACAGGATTAGCTTTTGTTTTTATTGGAAATGCATTGGATGCGATAGTTAATCCAAAATTAAAGAGATAATTAATCAGTAATGCTAAATTTTCGAATTAGATCTATTGATTTGTCATTTAATTTTATAGTATAAGTTGCAGCATTAGGGTCAACATTTTTTTCATCAGATAACAATTCAGCGAATTTTGTTTTTTCTACCTCAACTGCACCTGCTTCATGGGCACATAAGTTAAATGCCTTGAGTTGAAGATTATTCTTTAATAAATATGATATAAATTTTTTATAATTCTCAGTATTATTCCAATCAATATTTTTTTCATCACATGCAGATATCCAGACATCGACAGAATTATGAAAGAAAACTTTTTTTCTGATTATATCTAATGCTAAATCTGTTTGAGACATATTTTTTGTCCTAAAACATTGCACGCTTCATACTAGAACCACATCGAGGACATTCTCTTGCATTGTAGACCTTGTGACATACAAGACATTCATATTTTATTCCAGGTTTATCCGAATTTTGACCAAATAAACCACCACCGAATCCACCAGAACTACCAGAACTAGAACCTCCACCGAATCCACCTCGCATTCGACTCATCATTCTTCGTCTTAAGATTAATGGGAATGCGATGAAGAGAGCTAATGCAGCACCTAATCCATATGGAAATGGGAGAAGCATTTGTAAACCAATACTTACAGCAAGAGATGCAAATAGGAAAATCAGATATGATTTGTAGTTAATCATGATAAGAAAATTAATCCTAATTTCAAATATAAGGCTTATTGAGTAATTAGCAATTAATTATTCATCAAGTATTGGAATTGGATTTCCAGAACTATCCCATGCGAAAATATCTTCATCGTCATAAGGAGATTTTACAATTACTGAGACTAACCCAAAAAAATTATGTAAATCTTCAGAAGAAGGTTCGGCGGTTCCTACAGGATGTGAATGAACCATTCCAATATAATCAGAATCAAAAGGGAGTTGGTTTGCAGGAAATCCTGCAAAAGTAGGACCAGTTTCATGAAATGGAGGAACCACTAGGCTTTCAACAAACATTTTACCCTTTTTTGAATGACCTTTTAGAATCAAAATCATTTCATCGGGATGAGTTATCTTACAATATGAAATAATTCCATCATGAGTTTCATTAAGAAACACAAGACTACGTTCTAATTTTTTTGTTTTAAAAATCATTGAATATCTGTCGAGATTGTATAAGATGTAGAGGTAACATCTTTGAGATTTGTTTCTATTTGGTGTAATAATGTTGGTAAAGAATGAGTGAGATCAAGATTTTCATCTTCAAATAATTTCAATTTGGTCAGAGCATCAGAAACATCAGATTCATCTCGTGTTAGGTTATTTTCAGCAGTTTGGAGAGATTTAGAATCAAAGATTTCAAGTTTTTCAAGTAATTCATGTTTTTTTGTTTCAAATTTTTCTTTGGTAACAATTAATGAAGGAATTATATTTTTTATCTCAGCAATGCTATCTTTTGACTTTGTAGAATCCTTTACAGACACAGAACCAGAGTCAATTCCGGTAACAATGGAATCAAGTATAGTTTTAATTCCAGAAATATTATCATCATCTAATACATCATAAGGAGTAGATGCCAATTTCGCCGTTAAATCTTTCAATTCTTTATCGTGTGAAGATATATGAACAAATTTTCCTAGAGGTCTAGAGATTTTGGTAAATTCATCATCAATATGATGACGAATTTTTACTTCCTCAGAATCACAATCAGATAATTGAGAGTTTACATGAACATATGTCTTGTAATTAGAAGAGTTCTTAATCTCTTTTATCTCATTTTCAGATTTTAAGATTTTTTCTTTCTTTTCATCTATAGATGATTTTAATTCATTTATGCGTGAATTTTGTTTTGATAGTTTTTCAAGTGTTTTTTTCCTAGAAGATAATAACTCGTTAATAGTTTGAACAGAATTTTCAGTGTAAGCGAAATTATTAATTAATTCATCTACCTGTTTTAGATTCTCTGTTAGATCTTTAAGATCATTGGTAAGTTTTTTTGAATATTTTTCTGCAAAAGTATGAATTACCCTAGAATGCTTTCCCAACATATCTCCCACTTTATTTATTCCTGCAGTAGCCACTTTTTTGAATCGAACTACATCATCTGGAGAATTAATTTCAGGAAAGGGATTTGCAAATTCTTTTTTTATTGCGGAAATAACTTCTTTTTTTCCTCGATTTACCATTATTTGGAAATGAGGATCAAGCTTATCAGGATCCAACTCATCTTCGGACAACTCATTTGCAATTTTTAGTAAAACATCTCTTTGAGGATCAATTCTATTTCTATGCGATTTTATTTCTGCTGCGAGGGTTCCTTTTCTAAGAATTACTATATCATCCAGTATTTTTGGAATTTCATCTAATGTGATAGTTTGTGAGGATGATGCAAAATTTTCCATAGGTTCATCATATTCAACTTTCTTTTTTTTGCCCCAACCAAAAACCATAATCAAAAGATCAATAGTTGAATTATATAAATTTGAGAAGTATTGTGTTACAATATGAATTCAGGTTCAGTGAAGAAATCGGCAATAATTGATTCAGATTTAGAAAAAGTATGGTCAAAAATTAGTAAAATTACAAAATTGGATTGGTTGGAAGGTCAGGAATCAACAAAATTTTTAGGAGAGAAAAAAGCAGGAGTTGGTGCTAAACGCTTAATCTCATTTGAAGATGGATCTGAGATAGAAGAGCATTTTGTAGGATGGAAACCAAAAGAATATTTTTCATATATTGCAGTTTCAGGATTACCATTAGAAGCATATCACGCTACAATCTCTATTCAAAGAGATAAAATGAAATCAGTAAAAATTACATGGGAATCATACTTTGCATCAAAATCAACAAAGAATGAATTTGAAGAGTTTGTAGAGTTTTTGTCTAATTTCTATGCTCAATCTTTGAAAAATCTAAAAAAAGAATTTTAGAATTTTTGAATTAATCTTGTTTTTGCAGAAAATCCAATTACTGCCACAATAGATATTACAAGTACTAATGAGGCAACTACACCAAATTCAGGAACTACTTGAAAAGTAGATGTTTGACCTACAGGACCGTGAACACCAAGTATTGCATCTTCATTCAAAGAACCGATGAAGTGACCAATTCCTTGAAAAGTTACATCAATATCTACAGGATGGTTTTCAGGATCATATTCCAATGGCGCAGTAGTATGAACAGGATATTTGAATAAATGACGATGTACATCTTCTTCAGCAAATATTACTTGTCCGTTTTGTGATATTTTGATATCATAGTTTACATGATTAATTACAAATCCATCAGATTCCATAAATTCAACCTCAACTGTCATAGGAGAATCTTTTGTTCCATCATTTGCAGCAATATTTGCAAATACTTCACTGATAACTCCAGGATCTTTATCAGATACTTCAGGAGTGTTATCACCATAAATTACAGATTCTGTTTGATCAACTGTTATTCCATAGTTAGAGGCAGGATCATCAGTAATGTCTACATCTTGAGGAAATATTTGCAATTGTCCTGTCATCCATGGATGAACCATACAGAAATAATCAAAAGTTCCAGCAGTATCAAGTGTTAATTCATAATCAACTCCTGGTTGTTGCAATCCACTATCCCAAACTCCATCAGGACCTATTGCAGGAGTACCACTTGTAGAAGTGTGGGGAGCATCATCACCGTTAAGAAAAATTATCGTATCACCAACGCGTGCTGTTGCATATGAAGGGACAAAACATAGAGTTGTTACTTCACACCCCGGTTCGGACGAACCACGTCCATTTTCAATTTTTATTTCTTCTGCAAATGCACTTTCAGAACCAATTGCAGTGAATGCTAGAGATATTAAAAGAATCATTAACCAAACTCCGTGATTTTGCATAATTTGATATCCACAACTGAATATAAAACTAATGCTAATTTGTTTAACTGGTGCTAAAAATTAACCATCATATTCAAAAATAATCTTAGGAGGATTTTGACCCTCATCATGAATTTCAGTTTTCATTTTTAGAATATTAAATTCGTCATATGTGATTTCTAGAGTAACAGGAGTTGTTTTCCAACCATATTTTGGAATTTTATCAAGAGGAACTAAATGAGAAAATGATGAATCATTAATTGTGAACTCTTTATGAAATGTTTGGTCCATACCTAAAATTTCCAATATAGCAAATGATGATTTTCCAGTTTCATCAATAAATGTGATTAACACAGAACTATTATCATTCAGATATACAGCATCAAATTTAAAATTGGTATAATCTAAATCATCTTCAGAAATAGGATTTATGAGTATTATTGCACTAACTGCAATAGTTGAAATCAATATAATTAGAAAGTTTTTTGGTGCAATCAATTATGAAAACTCTTTTTTTATAGAATTTAGGAATTTTGACGTAACACGTACTCGCTCCATAGTTTGTTCCAAAGTCATTTCAGTTCCACGTAAAGGATTCATTTTAAAGAATTTACGAACCTCTTTTTCTTGTTTTTCATCAACAACTTGACCAATGCTTGCAACAACTCTATTTAACAGGGGATTTCCAACTCCTGCTTTTTTCACAATTTTTTTCCAGTTCTTTTTTAGCCATGACCACATGAAATCTTTACCGTGGATATTTCCAGCAATTTTCATTATTGGCATTTGAATATTTTGTGAGCGTACATCAGAACCTAATGTAAATTCCAAAGTTTTCAATAACAAATTCTTTTGTTGAAAATTACACATTGCACCCAAAAATCGTAGTTTTTCTTCCTGTGATTTTGCGTTTTTATATAATGATGTGAATTTCCGGTATGTAGATTCATTACCATTCCATGCAATTAAAACAAAAACTGTTTCTTGTAGATCAGCAGATAAACTATTTTGATTTTTCAAGAATTTATCAAATCTTTGTCTTGATTCGTTTATAATCTCCTCATCACCTAATTTACCTAATCCAGATATTGCAAAGCTTCTCAGTAAGGCATTGGTATGAGGTTCATTCTTTTTTGCGTCCCAACCCAATCGATCATGTATAGTTTTAAGAAAATTAAAAGCATATTCCTTAATCCCGTCTGAGAATTTTTCCTTATGAGTTAATGAATATAATGAGTAAAGATGTTGTGCTAAATTTAATGATGAAATATAATTATCTTCATCAAAGTAAGCATTTGTAAAATCAAGATAATCTCGTAATTTCTTTTTCCCAGTCACACACTGTGAATAATAGTCATTTTGAATACTCCACCTATCTACATAGTTTAGAATTTTTTCATCAATTAAAAGTGAAAGATTATCCAAAGTTTCAGAATCATAATCCATTCTATAAAATCCAGTTCTTCCAGAATTAATTATAAAATTTCGATCCTTGTTTTTGAGTTTGAATGATTGAGATTTTTTTTCCATTATATGAGAAGTTGTGACATTTCCTTCATCAATCATTAAAGGAATTTTCCATATTCCTTTTTGACTTGCCTTTGTTTCTTCCAATAAATACCGATTTTGTTTTAAAGCTATTTTAGAGTTATTTCGTTTTACAGATAAAATTGGAAATCCAACTTGATTGATCCAGGTATTCATCATTTTATCAATTGGTTTTTTTGCCACTTTACCAATCGAGTTCCATAAATCTCGACCTTCAGCATTAGTGTATGCATATTGTTTTAGATATTTTTGCAATCCTTTTTGGAAATTTTTATCCGTGACAAAATGCTCGAGCATTCGTAAAATGCAGCCACCCTTATCATATGAAATGGAATCAAAGATTTCTCTAATCTCTGAAGGATGATTTACCTTAACATCGATAGGGTGGGATGTCTTTAAGGCATCAAGTGACATTGCGGTATTCATTGCATCTTCTAAGAATTGGTCCCACAGATCCCATTCAGGATAGAATTTATCTACAATTTTTGTTGCCATGAATGTGGCAAAACTTTCATTTAGCCACAGATCATTCCACCATTTCATTGTAACTAGATTACCAAACCATTGATGAGCCAATTCATGTGAGATTACTTCAGCTATGAATTGTTTAGTCCTAGTGGAGGATGTTTTTGGATCATACAACAATATCGTTTCTCGAAAGGTAATTGCACCCCAATTTTCCATTGCACCTGCAGCAAAGTCAGGAATTGCGAGCATGTCGAGTTTTGGTAACGGATAATTAATTCCAAAATATCTTTCATATTCACCTAAGAATTTTTTTGTTAATTCAAGTGATAGTTTTGCCCTCTTTTTATTTCCCTTTGTGGTTAAAACACGAATTTGTATATTTCTTAATTTAGTTTCTAAGTACTCAAATTCGCCAACTCCAAGATAAAGAAGATATGTAGACATTATTGGAGTGCGTTCAAATTCATAGATTATTTTTGAACCAAAGTTTTGTTTTTTCCTCACAGGCATGTTAGATATGGCCATGAAGTTTTTTTCTACCAGTAAAGAGACATCGAATGTGGCTTTTGTAGCAGGTTCATCCCAACATGGAAATGCCCTTCTTGCATCAGCTGCCTCAAATTGTGTGGTAGCCAAGTATTTGGTGTTTCCATTAGAGTCCATGTATTTACTTCGATAAAATCCTAAAAGACGGTCGTTTAAAATTCCAGTATATTCTATGCAAAGTTTGATTTTTCCCGAAATTTTTTTCTGAGTAGTTATAGACAGAGATTCATTTTTTGGATCAAGTTTGAATTTTGTATCGATTGTTTTACTTTTAGAAAGAATATGACATTTGTTAATTTTTATTTCAGCACAATTTAGTACAAATTTGTTTGACGGATTTGTCTTAAATGATAAGATTTCAATTCCCTTGAATGTAAAATTAGAAAAAAGAGGTTCAAATTGTACATCATAATTTATTTCAGATATGCTCATTTAGATATTCTGAGAAAAATGGCTTATCTAAAGATTAAGATTCAATTTCAGGCAAAGTGCCTAGTCGGTCACCTTCAACTTTATTATTATCAGTTCTTACGTGCGTTTCACCATTAATAACAAATGCAGTTACAATTTCACCAGGTTCCCAGTCAGTTTCATTTTTCTTGTATATTGTAAGGTATTTTTTTCCTTTTTTTATGTGGGATGCAAGTGTTTTTTTATCAATTATTTGTGGACTTCCAAATTCACTTCCAAAATCTTCATGGACTTGTACATGCGAAATGTTTGCAAGACCGGGACCTTTTTTGATTCCACTTACTACAAAATCAGCCCATTTACTCATGATTCTAGAAATTTAAAATGAGTATATAATTTTTGGCAGGTACTTCAAACAAGTGCTAATCTTCTTTTAGAGATCCTAACTCTTTACGCAACTTCTCTAATTCATTTTTTATTTCAGTCACAGGATCAGTTTTATCATCTTGTGATGATTCTTCTGTCTCTAATTTTTCATTGGTAGATTTGGATTCAGCTAGTTCTTTTTCTAATTCCGCCTTTTCTTCTGCTTCCTCACGTTTGAGTTGTTCTTTGGCTTCTGCTAGTTCTTTTTGAATTTGTTCTTGGGCAGCTTTTGCCTCAGCTTGTGCTCTTTCTAATTCCGCCTTTTCTTCTGCTTCCTCACGTTTGAGTTGTTCTTTGGCTTCTGCTAGTTCTTTTTGAATTTGTTCTTGGGCAGCTTTTGCCTCAGCTTGTGCTTTTTCTTCTGCTTCACGTTTTGCTTTTTCTTCTGCCTGAACTCTTGCTTTTTCTTCTGCTTCCTCACGTTCTAGTTTTTCTTTTACAGCTTTTGCTTCAGCTAGTTCTTTTTGAATTTGTTCTTGGGCAGCTTTTGCCTCAGCTTGTGCTTTTTCTTCTGCTTCACGTTTGGCTCTTTTAATTTCCTCATTTTCTTTATGTAATTTTTCTAAAGAAGCATTTGCAGTATCAATTTGTTTTTGTAATTTTTCCACTATGGTTAATGTTTCTTTTTCAGCCTGTATTTTGGCGTCTGCCATAGCCTGTGCTTTAATTTCAGCAATTTCTTTTTTCGGTACTTCCTTTGATTTTATTTCTTCTTTGATAACAGTATCTTTTGGTAATGATTTTGTTGAACGTAATTGTAAGGCCTCTTTTGCAAGTAGTTCTCGTTTTTTATCTTCATCTGAATTAGTAGAAGTCGTTGATGAGTTTACTTTAGGTTTAGGCTCCAGAGATTTTGGTTCAGGTTTTGGGGCAATTCGTTTTTTCCTAATGAAATTTCGAGTATCATCTGCAATTTTTGTGGAAGTATCTTTGGTGGATACAACACGTTTGAACATGTCAGAAACACGGCGTTCCACAGATTGGCTAGATTCTGGTTTTGCTTCAGGTTTAGGTTTGGTTTTTACTACTGGTTTAGGTTCTGGTTTAGATACTTTAGATAGTAATTTTTTGTAGTCTTTTCCGGATGCTTTTTCAAGTTCTAATCGCCTAGAGATTCGAGCGTCATGTTCTGTCTGTTCTATTTCTTTTAATTTTTCATTTAATTTTTTACGTGTAAATTTATCTTTTTCAAATTGTTCAAGATATTCTTTCTCATATTCAAAAAATTCCTTTTTTTGTTCTTTTTTGAAAGAGCTATTAAAAGTACCATCTTCATTCCAATACGAAACTTCTTTTTCTTTAGGTTCCGCATTCCAACCTTTTGGTAATGATTTTTTAGAGCGTGATTCCTGAGCGTTTTTTGCAAGTGATGCACGCCTATTATCTTCATATTCATAATCACCCGTTTCCACATTTGGTTTAGGTTCTGGTTTAGGTTCTGGTTTAGGTTCTGGTTTAGGTTCTGGTTTAGGTTCTGGTTTAGGTTCTGGTTTAGGTTCTGGTTTAGGTTCTGGTTTAGGTTCTTCTTTTATTTCAGCAAGTACAATTTCTAATTCATCAACTGTTGG
>Ga0315316_10003936_pt1 | contig 10812 bp, 16 predicted proteins | sample M160m3416metaG_FD_203702 | JGI IMG/M metagenome (GOLD analysis project Ga0315316, IMG submission 203702) | Ammonia-oxidizing marine archaeal communities from Monterey Bay, California, United States - M1 60m 3416 | ecosystem: Environmental > Aquatic > Marine > Intertidal zone | place: USA... | reverse complement strand
GTACGGAAGGGTCGGTTTCGTTCAAAAAAACCGCGAGTCGGCTTGTGTGGCGTTCTGCGGGGTTTTAAGTGGTTGTCTGTGGTGTTACCCCCTAGGCCGGTTGGAGGGGTGCTGTAGGCGGTCTAGTGCCTCTTGAATGTCGCGGGTTCCTTTAGACGAATTGCAAGACCGACACAGTACGAGATACCCCCCCGCCCCTTTTCCGGCGACCACGTGGTCCAATGTGAGATCGAACGTGGAGCCACAAAACGAACACCAGGGCTGGGCTTCTCGGGCCGCCCGGCTTAATCGTCGCCACGCCGGATCGGAATAGCGAACGTGTGCGGGTTTCGATGGGAGGGTATGCCGGGGGCAAGTACCCCCCCCGCCTATTATTTGAGGGCACCCGGCCGCTGAACACATTCTCGCGATCATGTGAAACAGTGTCCCGAGTCGCAACCGCTTTCCTCAATGCTCTCGAATCCGGGTAGCTGCGTTTGTGCTTCGCCGATCGCTTCGTCGAGTGGTTTGTTAAACCGTGTAAACCACACGTTGTCTTTGTCTAGTTTCTTTCGCCGAACGTTAAGCATCTTTTCAAGTTCGACAGATTTCCAGAATAGGTCGGGTTCGTCCCGTCGCATTTCAGACCATGTTGCCGGGCGGTGAAACGGACAGAAGTAGCATGACGATTTTCCGGGGGCGGGTAGGCCATGCTGGCTCGGGACGTTGTGGCAATGGTGGCGGGCCATGTCGAGTGTGATTAACGGATAAATCCTTTTCTCGAACGGTGCGTCGTTCGCTCGGCCTATGCGTTGAAACTCGTCGGTACTGATCCCGATTGCTACGGTTGCCACGTTGTCTTTGCTGGCGCCATTGGCTTTTAACCATTTGTGGATCACTTTTATTTTGTAGTCGACAGTACAGCGCCGGCGACCGGGCGCCCCGTTGGACATCCTCACAGGTATAGGCACCGATCGGCTTTCAGGTCGCGACAAGTGCTGTAACAGTGTTTCTTTGCGTCCGTCGCGGCGTACCTTTTCGAGTACTTCGACAGGGAACCCACGTTCGGCCGCCCACGGTTGCATCACGTTTCGAACGTAGTCCAGGGTTGCGGGGTGTTCTGAATCGTCGCCCACGTTGCTGAATAGAGCCGCGTCTATTGTGCCGCCACAAGCTGCCTCAAACTCTGCGTTATGGGTTGCGGCCAGTATGACCATAGCGGTTGATTGGACACCGCCGCCGTAGCTGATAACTCTCATGGCCGACACGACCACGGTTGCCAGGAATTGCCGGCAGTCTGATAAATGTGCCAACCCATATCGACGTTTGTTTGTGGGTCGAGGACGTTGTCCCAACGGTCGCCGAACACTCGCCTACCCCATGCCCCGTCGTTTATCTGCATGACCCCATAATCGCGTGTTCCGTTGCTATTCGGTGGGGATATGGCGCCGGCGGTTAGCTGGCTCTCACACTCAGCGACCTGCATCGCTTCTTCACACGGCCACGGCTTCGAACACACGATTTGCCGGAGGTCTAATTCGACAGTGGAAATCGCGGCCGTGGTTGTCGTGGTTTCCGACGGTTGCGCTAACACGGCTTCAGGGATTCGCCGGGGGCGGGGGATTGTTGGCTGGGTTGTTGTTGTTGTCGCCGTCGGTGAGCGCGGCGCGGGCTCGGGCGATACCTGAGGTGTTCGTGTCAATTTGATGGGCGGGGTGGTGACGCTGGTACTTGGGGCCGTCGTTATCCACAACACCAGCAGCGAAACAACTAACAGAATCTTCTTTTGTTTTGAGTTCACTTTGTGTTCTCTCTATATGTCGCGCCGTAGGACGCGGTTCTGCGCGCTCGTCGACGCGGTTGTTTCCTGCTTCCGCGCCAAGTGGCGCGGTTATATCCACAGGGACAAACTGGTATCGACTGGTTTTCCCCATACCACCGCCAGTGACTAATTCGATCAGCCAGCCGTCATCGACGAGTTCTTTGAGTCGCTTGCGGACGTTGCCCGGATGCATCCGGCATTTCGCTGCGAGTTTCTCTGAGCCGATCCATAGTTCGTTGTTGTGGACGTCGTTGGCGATGTCAGCTACGGCGAGGAGCACTAACAGTTTTGCGCCCCCGAATTCGGCGTAACGCCAAACATGCCCTACCGCCTGGGCACTCATGTGAGAAGCTCCAACGCAAGTGCCCCCTGTTGAGGGACAACACCGTTACCGAGGCACGCCAGCGCTTTTGGTCGACTAGACGCAATATCGGTAACGTGCCCACTTTCGAGGCCCATCATCCACTCCACAAAAGCGGCACTTAGTTTGCCGTCCATAGTGGGTTCTGGTGCCATTCGTCCGGTGATGCACTCCCACCGGGCGATGGCGGTTTGATATTCGCCCCATCTGGCGGCCCTGGAGTTGGTAATAGAGCGTTGGTGATGTTCCCGGAGCGCGGCCATGTCGTCCGTTCGCGGCTGGTCGCCCGAGTCGGCGTAGGGAGGAACGCTTCCGATAGATGCATCGGCCGTATGACGTGCGCGTATTTCTTGCCCCGTTTCACTCGGTCCCGCGCCGTCGGTGTTGGTAGCGACACAAAACCATCGTTTTCGTTGGTGAGGCGCTCCGGCGGCGGAAGCTCGAACAGTTCCCCAACGGCTGCTATACCCCATGTGGGCAAGGTCTCCAACGACCGCGGCGGCTCCCATTGAAAGGTGCCCTGCGACGTTCTCCAGGACAACGAATCGGGGTCGTAAAACGCTAACGGTGTTTCGGATATAGGGCCACAAGTGTCGTTCGTCATTTGTTCCATTTCTTGCCCCCGCTAGCGAAAACGGTTGGCATGGGTAGCCGGCGGTGATGATGTCGGCGTGAAGCATTGTTAAATCGAGTGTTGTCAAATCGCCTATCGGTTCGGCGTCAGGAAACCGGGCGCCCATCACGGCACACGCGGTTTTGTCAACATCCGACCAGTACGCGGTTTTAGCTGAGAAATGGTTTTCGACGGCCATGTCTAAACCGCCATACCCGCTGCACAAACTAAGAATCTTCATTTGCTCATCCACTTAGTGGGGCAGTAGCCGGGTAGGAGTTTGTGGCATTTGCACCGTTTGGCGTCATCCAGCGCGAACGCTTGTTGGCGTGTCTGTTTGGTGATGGTTTGTTCGCCGATGTCCTCAGCTAAACGAGCGTCGCCACTATTCACGTTGTCGCCCTTTTTCGGCATCTGGTTTCCCCCAACACGGCCGCGGATGCTGTAAGCGGTCTATCGCCCATTCCAAATCGTCTGGCCTAATCACCCGAGCCTCATAGCCTGATTCCGCGAGCAACGTTAGCCAGATTCCTTGTTCGCGTGTGACGCGTCCTTTCTCGGTTTTGAGTTCCCATATGAGGACTTCTGAGCGGTGGGGGTGTCCTAGCACTAGGTCGGGCCATCCGGCGTGGGAGCGGCGGCTGTCGCTGTTGTGTTGCACTATCCACCCGAACAACGCGGCGGCGTCCAATATGGTTGCTTGTAGGTCGGCTTCTCTCATTGTCCTAGCCTGGTGATACGGTCCGCATGCAACGACAACGCTTCGTTGTAGCCCCGGCGGGTAAGAACGTGTAGCCGGCCGGTGTTGCCCTCCGTCGTTGGTGCTTCGACCGGTAGCCCCGTGTATATGTCGAAGACGAAGTCCACTAGATCGCGGTCGCGTAGCTCCTTTATGCGGGTGTTCGCTTTCTCCGGTGTCAAAACCCCTTTACCCGACGTGTCAGAATGTTGGGCAATGTTTCGGGCCGTTAAGCCTTCGGGGTACACAGTTAAAAGCGTGTCCAGAATCCATGCGTGCCAGCTACCTGAGCGAGTGGTTTTGGCGGCTTGGAGACTGTTCGCCGGGCCGTCCTGACGGTAGGCGCCCCCGGTTTCTTCGGGGTTGATTCCATTCCAGAGTGTTGGTTGCCCCATTAGAGCCCCCGCCGAGAATGAAAAGCGCGCGATAGGTCGTATATGCCCCACGCCCCCAGAATCGGAAACGCCACATACGCCAAACTGTTTAACAACATGTCAACCCCCATAATTCGTGTTTTCGGTGTCGTCCCCCGTTGGTATAAGAAACATCCTGGTGAGGAGTTCCTTCAACGCGTAAGAGGTCGCTTTCCCGATCCCTTTGTCGCCGTTGTCGAGGGCTTGCCCCACGATTTCGGTTTCTATCCATTCTCCGGAAACGTGCATTATTCGGAACCGGAACCGGACGTACTCTTTTCGCCATTTGTCGTTCCACACTTCCGATTTTGTTTCCGTCATGGCCGGCACAACCAAGAGGCCGTTTCGGGCCAGCGGACCTGAGCAAGCGTTCACAACGTCGTCAATGGTGCGGAACGAATACCCGCCCATTGTTTGTGCTGCTTTACCCGCTTTCGCGACCGGCTTTATTTCGGCGGCCACTTTCACTAAAGCGGACACGACCGCGCCGTAAGTTTCGGATACGGCAATCCATTCGTTTTCACTAGGCATGACTTAAGAACACCAAAATTATTGGGCGCCGTCAAGGATCTGGCGCACCCGGCTGAAACTGAGACCGGATAATTTGCCGACTTCGCGCAACGATCGCCCCTCAGCGCACCATCCTTTAACCCACAAATCGCGCTCCTCTAGCAAATAGCTTTTTTCGAGCGTCACCGCGTTAAGCCGTTTGACGATTTCGGCGTAATCGGTTGTGTCTTTCATCGTTACCTCATTCGGGTTTAGGTTGCTGTCGTGAAGTGTGGCGAGTTGCACGCCGACCCTTGCGAGTCCTACTCACTCCGGTGATTGTCAATCAAAATTCCATCCCCCTTTCGGTGTAAATACGATCCATAATGGCGAATTCACGGTGTGCTTGTTCTTGTGCTTCCCGATCTAGGCGGCGAAGCTCCATTGTTTGACCTGCGGCAGTCCAAGCATCTTCGGGATTGCCGCCGCCGTGGACGTGGCCGCTGGCTAGTTCACGTCGAATTTCGTCAGCCTGTAGGGCATCCATTTCTTCGTATGTCATGCAGCACCATTCTGAATCGCATTGGTGGGTGCCTGTGATTATTTCTTCTGTTTGCGTTTTGGCGTGGTGGTTTGTCATGTGCACCATCCTACACACTTCTGTGTATGAATGTGCACAAAAACCGGATTTATTTATTCACACTCCAGCGCTCGCTGTGACGCTTCAAAAACGCCCCATTGGGCTTCGGACCATTGCCGCACGCTTTCATCCTGCAACGACTCTAAGAGCGCCACACAAGCGGCGTCGGTAACCGGTGCCGTCGGTGCTGGCTCGCTATCGGGCCAAAACGCCCAAACGCCAATGCCGGCCGCGATAATTGCGCCCACAATCGCTTTAACGTTTTTGAGTATTTGTTCTATCGACGTTCGCCACGCGTCGGAGCGTGCGGCGACGTCTTCTATGGTCACGCGTCGAAGAGGTCGGCGGTTCCGGCGCCCAGTTTGCGCGCTATCGCCGATTTCACTACCGACAGCGCCGCACCGATACCAGCGGCCGCCGCCATTTCTTGTTGACTTACGTCGAACGACATTAGCTGATCGGCTCCCATGATCCCCAGATACGCTTGCACGCCAGTGAGGATCGCCCGTTCGAGCAGGTTGCTATAAAACTTCATCCGGCCACCTTTGCAATATTGGTCGCTTTTGTTTCGCTAACAGTTTGGCAAACGTGACAGGCCCCACAACACCGTCAGCCCCTATTTTTTGTTTTCTTTGAAAAGCCAAAACGTAGGATTCTGTCACAGGCCCAAAGTGGCCGTCTGCGGTGATACCCAAAACTTTTTGTATTGCTGCAACGTCGGGGCCTATGTCGCCTTTTCGTAGCGTGCGAGGTTTTAGGGGTGGGAGGGGTGCCGCTTGCTCTGGTATGTCAAACCCCCCGGTTTCGACTGCGTCGCTAATGAGTTTTCGCCACGGTATCCGCAGGTCGGGGTCTACTTTGCGGCTCGTCCATTCTCGGTGCATCAAAATTCGGGTGAGCGGGTTCCAGTCGTGAAGAATGCACAACACGGCGCACGCCGTGACCGTTGCCTCGATCAGTTGATCCGACCAGCGTTCCCCCACTCCGTTTGCTTCGCATTCAATCCCGACGAAGTGTTTATTTCCTGAGCGATACGCCCCCGGTTTCGGTGCGTCGTAGAGTCCTTGCCCGTAGTCGGGCGGTTCAACGTCAGCTAGAAGCTGTTCGATGCGGCCGGCCATGCCCCGCCCCGCATGGTTGCAACGCTTCCCCGCGACTAACAAAATGTCGCCGTTTCGCCCCACCAGGAATTGCGATAGTGGTCCTTTGAGGTCGCGCCGGCCGTTAATAATCAAGTTTCGGCATGGCATGTTTCCCGACTGGGCGTTGCTGGCGGTGTGGTGCAGCATGATTCCGACGGGTTCGAAACTGTAAGAGCTAGCGGCGCGCATTTGCCAACCGTCGAGGGCTTCGACGTTGAGGCCCGCCGTTTTGAGGGCGTGCGCCCACTGTCTAGCCGGGGTCGACATCTTCGAGCCAGGTCGTCAGGATTTCTTCCCACATATAAAACTTGCCATCATCGGGCCGTGGCGTCGGTGGTTCCCAGTCAACGTGTTCGTTGACGACTTTGACCCATGACGGAAACGGCGACGGAGAAACAAATATGTCGGCTTCGGGGTCGTAGGTGTAACCGATCCCGGCGTATTGCCTACGAATGTTGTCGTTGTAGGAAGTCTGCACCCAGGTGCCGCCGAGAAGGTTTTCGCAAAAGGTGACGCCGATGGCTTCGACCTCGTTGCCGGCTTCGTCGGCGGTGTCGTCGTTGCTTACGACAATGACTCTCAACACGGTGTTGTTTTCGTCTAGTTCTGCGAAGTGCGCCACGGTTTCTCCTTAGGCGTAGGTGTAGCGGACAATGAACACACCGGAGCCGCCGTCGCCGCCCTGAACGTAGGCGTTGCTGTTCTTTCCGCCGGCGCCGCCACCGCCGCCAGTGTTTGCGGCCGCATCAGCGGCGTTGCCTTCGGTGCCTTTGCCGGTGCCAGCGGTGCCGCCACCTGCGCCACCTGCGCCCCCGTACATGTTGTTGCCCGAGTAAGCGCCACCACCACCGCCACCCGCGTAATAGGTGCCCGAACTAGCGGGCCACTCGTCGCCGTCGCCACCGACGCCGGCGGTGCTGCCCGAACCTGCCGCGCCGGCTTCCGATGCGCCGCCGCCACCTGCTCCCAGATAGGTTGTGGTGTTGCCGTTGCCTCCGTCGTAACCCTCGACAGGTGTGAAGCCACCTTCATTGCCTGAGCCGCCGCTGTTGCTGCAACTCCAATGACTTTTTCCACAGCCGCCACCGCTGCCACCAGCGGAGCCGCTCGAACAATACGTTCCCGCCGCATACCCGACGCCACCACTGCCGCCACCGGTCGCGGTGTAGGTCATGCCGGAGGAGTCGGTACCGTCGCTGCTTCTGGCGTAGCCGTTGTTACCGGCCGCCCCTGCGCCGACGACGATCGAGTAACTCGCTACGGCAATGCTGGCCGAATTGTTGAAACGGAAACCACCGCCGCCGCCACCACCGGACTGCTGTTCGGCTGGTTGAACGCCATTATAGAAGCCGCCGCCGCCGCCACCGCCAGCGACAACTAGGAACTCAGCGGCCCCCGATTGTGTGCCTAGGCTTGTTACCTCAAATGTTCCTGATGCGGTGAAAGTGTGCGTCCGGTAGCCGCCAGCGTCGACAATCGTTCCCCCGGTCGCTTCGATCGGCGCTTCCCCGCCTTGTGCTGCCACGATGCCGTGGTCGGCCGGCCGGATAGGCATTAGGCCAGCGCCCCAATGAGCGACCAAACATCTGTCGCGGTTTTGATCAAAGTCGCTGCGGCGTACTGCCCGTCGATTTCTTTCGCAGAATCTTTCGACTGAATCGTGACCCCGGAACCTTGTGCAAGCGTCGCGTTAGCCGATCCGATGTTTTGGACAATGATTTGGGTACCGATAGCGAACGCGACTGATGAGTTCGGCGGGACGGTTACCGTTTGCGCCGAACCGTTCGACGAGGTGACCAGCTTCCCGGCGTCCCCAATGACAAACGTATAGGTGGTGCCGGTTTGCGCGTTGATAGCAAGCGGAGCGACCAAACCGCCGCTAACCGTCAAGCTGTCCGTTATTGAAACGTCGCCGTCGGCTACTTCGAGCGAGTTCTGCCCGTTGGTGCCCGTGATCACGAGCTTTTCTTCGCTGGCATCGAATAGGAACGAGTCACCCGCAGTCGCCGTAAAAATGGTTACGTCCACTCCGCTGCCATCGGAGCCAAACTCGACGGCGGCGTCGATAGCGAGCGCCACACTGGGCACCGGCCCGGTACCACTGGTGACGTCGATGTTTGCGCCCGCTGATACTGCGGTGATGTCACCGATGCCGGCCCACGCCGCACCCGTGTACACCTCGATTTGGTTCGTGTCCTGTAAATACGAAACCATGCCCTCGCTTGGGCTAGAGATAGCTGTTGAGCGCGCCGACGAGTCCGCGAACACGTTTACCGTGGAATCCCCGACCTGGTTCATTGCCGTGGAAGTCAAAACCTGCCCCGTGGTCCATTGCTGATAACCCATGTCAGAATCCTAAACTGTTGTAATCGAGCCGCCCGAGGGAAGCGTCGTTGAGTATCAAATAGCTCGTTGTGTCGCGTGGTGTCATCCCTAGCGTAACGCGCCACGTTTCGCCCACCGTGAACGCGTGCCCGATCTCTTGGAGAGTGCCCGTTGTGGACTGCTGAGCGACACCGGGCGGCGTAAATTCGACGTCCACGGCGTCAGCTAGTTCGAGTTGGGCGATGGTGTTTTGTGTCCCCGAACTTTGCGTATCTAACACCGCGGTCAAACTGTTTATCCGAACGTCAGTCGACGCGGTTTGCACCATCAAAAAATCGAGAATGTTTGTCACCGTAGCGTCGTTTAAGACCAAGACTTCGCCCACCGGTAACAACCGGATACCGTAAGAATCCTGACTATCTGTTTCGTTTGCTGTCACTGCCGCGGCACCCGTCCGGTTCGCCGTCAAACGGTTAAACAACTCGGCGCTAACAAGGTTTCGGTTAATGCTCTGGTACGGAACGTCGCTTCCATCATCGGAAAACGTGACGGTAGCCGCTGCCGTGAGTGGACCGTAACGGTCCTCGAACGTCATAACCCCCGAACGATTGACATACAGGTAGCCCTGTTCGCTGTTCGACACTTTTTGTAAATATTGCACCACGTTTATGTCAGCCGACAAGGTTTCCGCTGCCACCGTTGACGACCCAGCGGCGACACTGGTCGCCCCCGCATAGCCGATGTTTGCGTTTGCGAGAACGGCTGACACTCGCGGGCCGCTGGTTTGTTCACTAAACGACGTCCCAGACGTCAACGACCTTAAACCCAGTTCGCTCGATTGGTCCTCAGCGATCACCGTTACCCACGCATCGCCGCCAGTGTCATAGCCCAGGCTTATGTCCTCAACGAGACCGGAATAGACCAGGTGCCCGTTGCATTTGATAGTGACAGTTCGCCCAACGGTAATGCCCGGATAATACGCTGATGAGGTGTTTAACGGGTCGAGTGCCCCGTCGATGTTTCGGAACAACAGTTTTGCCATGCCCGGCGAAAAGGGTTGCGTCCAGTCGAGGCGGCCGCGCCGTGTCACAAACGAAACGCAACGGTCGGTGAGGTCGGCCATAACTTCGCTACCGCCCAAAACGTAGCTCGGGTCGTCCAACGCACCTTTGACGGCATCATCGAGCGTGAAAGCGTTATCGAACGACGGCCCAATAAACCCAATCTCGACGGTAGGGGTCGGCGTCGCCATCAGTAAAACCCGATGTCGACCGGCGCCGGGCCACTAGACCGGTTATATCGCCGCACAGAGTCGATAAGGCTGTTCGGGTCAACGTTTGGAGCTACGACGTTGATGGTTGTGACGACTGGCGCCGCGGTCGTTTCGCGCATCGCTGTAGATGGGAGAAGCGCGGCCGGGGCCAACGGTGCCGCCCCACCGATACGCGGAATATCAGGTATCACGTCGTCAATACCAAATCCCTTGCCACCTATACCGGGCACCCAACTCGGAATTTCGATTTTGAAACCGAAATCCAGTTTGTTCCACTGGTCGATTATCCAGTTAAGCGCCGACGTGAAAGCGTTTTTCAACGCATCGAACGCCCCATCAGCGAGCTTGCCCACCCGGTCGGGTATCGCTTTCACAAACTCAATGATTTTGTCCAAACCGAATTTGATCGCGGTTTGTACCGCGTCCAAACTGAAAAACGTCGTAAACGCACCTTTAATCGCTTCGAGCGGAGCCAGAATGGTGCGCGCTAAGCCCCACACAATGTCTTTAATGCCGTCGATCGCCATCTGGAAGTCACCCTTGAAGACACCTTTGAGGAACGTGACGACGCCCTGAAACGTGTCGATAAGACCCTCAACGGTTTTAATAATGCCTTCAATAATGGGAGTGACAACTGCTTTAACGTCATCAAAAACGCGGGTGACGACGTAACGAAACGTTTCTGACTCTTGCCACAAATAGGCGATAGCGGTCACCGCTAACCCGAACGCCACAATCAGGCCGCCCACACTAAACACAATCCCAGCGATGGCGATAACCGCGGCACTAATAGCGCCCACCAGCACAACACCAATCACAGCGGCGAGGCCCATCAAAAACGGTTTCGGATTCGTTTTAATAAATTCGACCATCTTTCGGATGATCGGTTCCACCGCTTCCCGCACTCTAATAAACGCTTCGCGAAGTTTCGGGAGCCATTGTTCGCCCAACTCTTTTGCCCGGTCGCGTAGCTGCTCCATTTGCGGGGCGAAACGTTCACCGACGGCAATAAGGTT
>Ga0315316_10003932_pt1 | contig 10818 bp, 7 predicted proteins | sample M160m3416metaG_FD_203702 | JGI IMG/M metagenome (GOLD analysis project Ga0315316, IMG submission 203702) | Ammonia-oxidizing marine archaeal communities from Monterey Bay, California, United States - M1 60m 3416 | ecosystem: Environmental > Aquatic > Marine > Intertidal zone | place: USA... | reverse complement strand
CGGGGCCGACTGGCCGATCCCCCCGCCCTCTCCCGAGCGACTCGACGAGCAGCTCGCGCTGCTCGAGACCTGGCTCCGCTCGGGCGCGGAGCAATGGGCGCGCATGAGCGCAGGCTTCCTCTCACTCCCCGAGAACTCCGTGATCGTCCACGCGGCGGACGCCGCGGCGCGCCACGGCGGAGCGGCGGGCCAGGCCTACTGCATGGGCAATTTCGCGTGCGACCCGGACGAAGCGGTCGTCGTCGAATTCACGCCCCCCGAATGTGACCACTGGGTCTTCGCGATGGGCAATCGGTATTGGGAGCAGATCGAGTTCGCGAGCCGCCAGAGTTCGCTCAACGGATTCCAGGCCAAGCTGGATACGGACGGGGTCTTTCGGGCGGTCATCGCCCATCGGGACCCGGGCGTCCCAAATTGGCTCGACCCCGCACACGACGAGCGCGGGACCGTCGCCATGCGCTTTCTCGGAGCCAAAGACGCGCCGGACCCGACCTTTCGGCGACTGCCCCTCGGAGAGTTGAGAGCAGCGTTGCCCGAGGACACACCCCATATTGGAGCGTCCGAGCGCGCCGACGCGATGCAACGACGTCGACACGCCGCGATCGCACGCTTTCGACGTTAGGCCAGCGCGCGGACACCGACCCGCTCCCCTACGAAAGGCAGGGTTGCGGCAGCGCAGTCGAACTCCGAAGCTCTCGCTTCGACCCACGAGGGAGGAGCGCAGATGCACGCCGCCTTGATCACCGGGCGCGCACGGGTGGAGCTTCGCGAGTTCCCGGAGCCCGAGCCCGTCGAGGGCGCGGCCGTGCTGCGCGTGGACCGCTGCGGGATCTGCGGGACCGACGTCGCGGCCTACCGCTCGGGCGATCCCTACGCCCCTTTCCTATGCGGCCATGAGTGGACGGGAACGGTGATGGCGATCGACGACGCAGAGAGCCCTCTGCGCGAGGGCGACCGCGCCGTCATGGCCGTCCCCGTCGCCTGTGGTCGCTGCACCGAGTGCCGCGCCGGCCACGCCCACCGCTGCGCCGCGATCATGGCCCTGGCCTACGGGATCCATCCCCTCACTCCGCCACACGGGGGCTACGCACCGCGCATCGCGGTCCCCACCGACAGCCTCGTCCGCGTACCCGACGGCCTCGATGTCGACCAGGCCGCGATGGTCGAGCCCGCCACGGTCGCGCTCCACGCCGTGCGGCGACGGGCACCCCGGCTGGGCGACCGCGTCCTCGTGCTCGGCGCCGGACCGATCGGCCTCTTCGCGCTCCAGCTCGCACATATCGCCGGCGCGGGAGAAGTCTTCGTGCTCGAGCCTTCCCCCGAGCGACGCGCGCTCGCCGAGACCCTTGGCGCAACCCGCGCGTACGCGCCCGGCCCCGAGGCCTTCGAGTCGATCCGAGACCGAAGCGGAGGGCTCGGCGTCGATCTCGTCTACGAATGTTCCGGCAGCCAGGCCGCGATGGACGCGGGCTTCGACCTCGTGCGGCCGGGAGGCGCCTTCATGCTGATCGGCGTCTCGGAGAGCGGTGTGCGGCTGGACCCGCTCGCCTGCATCACGAAGGAGATCGTGCTCGACAACTCGACGGCCCACCATCATCACGAGTTCCGCATCACGATGGACCTGATGCTCGACGGTCGTCTCCAGACCACCCCCATCCACACCCGCACGATCGGACTCGACGACCTGTCCAGCGGTTTCGAGAGCCTGATGGCGGGCGAAGCGGCGAAGATCCTCGTCGCGCCCTCGGACTGAGCCGGCATGGCCCTTAACTTCCCACACCCGATGCCGAGCGGCTGGTTCGCGCTCGTCGCGTCCGCGGAGCTCACGGCTGGGGAAGTGCGGGCGGGACGTTATTTCGATCGTGACCTCGTGCTCTGGCGCGGCGAGAACGGCACACCCCACGTGATGGACGCCTACTGCCCCCATCTCGGCGCTCATCTCGCTCACGGCGGTCGCGTCGAAGGCGACACGATCCGATGTCCCTTTCACGGCTGGCGCTTCGACGGCGAGGGCGCGTGCCTGGAAATCCCGTACGCCGAGCGGATCCCGCCGAACGCGCGGGCGTCCGCCTGGCCCGTCGTCGAACGCAACGGCGCCGTCTGGGGCTGGCACGACCCCGATGCCCGCCCGCCCTTCTACGAGATCCCGAGCGTCGAGGAGTTCGGCGCCGCGGACTGGGAAGAGGTCCACCGCCGCCGCTGGACCGTCCACACCCAGATCCAGGAGATGGCCGAGAACGGCGTCGATGGAGCCCATTTTCAGTCGGTCCACGGCGCCGTCGCGCTGCCCGACTCCGAGGTCCAGATCGAGGGCGCCTCCCGAGTCGCAATTCAGCGTGCGCCGCTCGTGACCTCCCGTGGCCCCACCACCAGCGTGATCACGGTCCGCAACGTGGGCCTCGGCTTCAGCTTCACCCGCTTCACGGGGATCTGCGAGACGACCAGCCTCAACTTCGTCGTGCCAATCGACGCCCACACGATCGAGTTCACGGTGGTCTTCCTCCAGCCCGTCGCCTCCGAGACCTCCGGCGTCACGCGCGCGATCATCACCGACCTCGAGAAACAGATCGGAGAGGACATCCCGATCTGGGAGCATAAGACCTATCGCGAGCGTCCCCCGCTATGCGACGGCGACGGTCCGATCGCCGAGTTCCGACGCTGGTGCCTCCAATTCTACGCCGAAGGCCACGGGGCATGAGACACACCACCGACCTAGGCTTCGGCTCGATGAGGAAACTGCGCCGCACCCGGTCGCAGGTCGCCTGGGCGCAGTTCGGAGCGCCCGCTCAGAGCGCGCGGCGCGCCTCGACCCGACTCTGGTAGCCTGCAGCGAAGCAAACGAGGGAGCATTTCATGGCAAAGACGGGAGACGGTGAGAGCCTGGGCACGGCCGAAGGCGCGGTCATGGGCCGAGCCACACATACGCTGCACGCGCAGGACCCGGTCCTTCTCGACACCTGGGCGGTCGAGCTGCTCGGCTCGGACTCCCAGGCCCAGGCGCGAGACCCCGAACACGAGCGTCGCGCCCGAGAGGCGATGGGCATCGACATCCGGCTGCTGCTGGCGGTCGGCGTCGGCAGCCTGCGCTACGCGGAAGACGAGGTCGAGCGCTGTGTCGCGCAGGGCATCGACCAATACGTGATCCTCGGCGCCGGATTCGACACCTTCGCGCTGCGCCGAGAAGACATGGCGGGGCGGCTCCGCGTCTTCGAGGTCGACTTCCCTGATGTCCAGGCGCTCAAACGAGCCCGCATCGAGCGGGCCGACGCGACCCCCGCCCAGCTCCCGACCTTCGTCCCGGTCGACTTCGAGACGATGAAAGTGAGCGAGGCGCTCCCCGCCGCTGGATTCGACCCGAGCCGACCGGCCGTCTTTTCGTGGATGAACACGATCCCCTACGTGAGCGTCGAAGCGACGGAGGCCACGCTCGCCGATCTGCGCACGATGATGTCCCCGGGCAGCCGGATCGCCCTCAACTATCACGGCGACGTGCCTCTCACCGAGGACCAGATCGCCTTCTTGACGCAGGTGGGAAAGTCGACGACGAAGGGCGGCGAGCCCTGGGTGAGCAAATGGCTCCCCGAGGCCTTCGAGCAGGTCATTGCGGGCTGTGGCCTGCGACTGCTCGACCATGCGACCGAAGCCGACCTGACCGAGCGCTACTTCAAAGATCGGAGCGACGGCATGTACCCGGCGATGCCGGCCCGGTTGATCACCGCCGAAGCCGTCGAATAGCTCGCGTTCAAACGCGCTCGAAGAGCGCGAAGATCTCGGCGAAGGCTTCGAACTGGCCTCCCGAGACGGAAGCCGGCACGAGGACCGGGGTTTGCAGCCCGGCTTCGTACCAGGCCTCGAGCCCTTCGAGGACGCGACTGGCCGGGCCGTAGAGCGCACAGTCCGAGAGCCATTCATCCGTCATCAAGGCCGGCAGACGATCTGGCTGGCCCTCGCGAAGAGCCGACTCGATGGCCTCCATCTCCTCGACGTAGCCCGCCTCTTTCCAGTAGTTCCGGTAATTGGGCAGGTGGACATACATCGAGAGGGTCCGACGACTGACCGCAGCGGCCGCTTCCACGTCATCAGAGATACAGGTCGGCAGCATATTCCCGATAAAGAAGCCGCCGGCGTTTCGCTGGGCATCTGACAGGACGCAGAGCGACGCGGGGAAATGCCGCCGCGAGGCGTTCGCGAACACGACGCCCTCGGCGATCTCCCCCGAGAGCCCAACCATCTTCTGGCGCAGGCCGGCCAACACAATCGGCGGCAATTCGCCGACCCGCTGGGTACTCCGAAGCCCTTGGACGAACTCGCGCGTCACCCCGAGCGGCTTACCCTCCTCCACCCCCACCCGCGCGTTCATCGGCCGATGACTCACACCCACTCCGAAGCGAAAGCGTCCCCCGGAGAGCTCGTGGATCATGGCCGCGCTGGTGGCGTAGTCGGTCACGTGGCGGACGTAGACGTTCGCGATCGCCGTCCCGAAGGGGATACGTTCGGTCACGTGGGCCAGCGAATGGCAGAGCCCCATGCCGTCGCCGAAGCTCGCGCAGTAGATCCCCGCATACTCTCGTGTCTCGATCTCTCGCGCGAGGTCCAGGGTTGCGGCGCGACGTCCGGGCACCGCCGCGAGCGCGAGGGCCGGAAGAGAGATCGAAGATGTCCGTTGGGGGGGCAAGAAAAATCCTCTCGTCGCCGCGCACTCACGACGCGCGGGTCGTGGGGTCAGCCGTTTGACTGCAGGACCGGATCTCCGGGTCCGGCGTGGCCGAGCGTCCAATCCTCGTCGAGAGCGACCAACGCGTCGGGCCGGATCCACTCCCAGAGGAGCTGCCGCCGCGCGATCCGCCACTCGCCGTCGCGGCGCTCGAAGCGGTCGAGATAGCGAATCCCCATCACGCTATCCGTCGTGTCGAGCCCATCCTCGGCCGACACGTGGTGACAGACCGCATAGGTCTCGGCACGCGCCGTATCCCCGTCGACCTCGATCAGTGCCTGACCGAGCTTGTGCATCGTCGTTCGGAAACGGGCGTAGACCTCCGCCTCCACGAAGGCGATGAAACCGTCGAGGTCGCCCTGGTAGGTTCCGTGATCGTCCCACGCATCGGCGTGGTACGTGCTCCGGATCATCTCGGGATCGCGCCGATCCACGCCCCGGCAATACCGCACGAGGACGTCGTAGATCTCGGCGCGATCCGCCGCGGGCCCGATGTCGTCCGGGACGAAGGAGCGCGCGGACTCGACGGCTTCGAGCACGGGGTCGCTGCCGTCACGACGGCCGCGTGAGAAGCCCGGATATTCCGCCTGCGATCCGATCAGCACGTTGCGCTCCCACTCGAAGCTCATGCGCCGATGCGCGATCTTCCAGCCCGAGCCCCGGTCTTCGAGTTCGTCCAGATAGCGAACGCCCATCACCATGTCGCTCGGCTCGGCTCCCTCTCCCAGCACGTGGTGGGCGATCGCGTAGGTCTCGGCGTAAGCCCGCTCGCCCTCCACTTCGACGAGACAATTCCCGAGCTTGTGCATCGTGCAGCTGAAGCCGTCCATCACGGTCGGTTTCACCCAATCGACGAAGCCGCCCGCATCGCCCTGATAGCCGCCGTGATCGTCATAGGCGTCCGCGTGATACGTGCTGCGGACGAGCTCTGGATCACATCGATCGATCCCACGCGTATAGCGCGCCAACGTGTCGAAACAGGCCTGCTTGATGGCCAGCTCCTGCGCGCTGGCCCGGGTGCCGACGCGCTGGGGGTGAGCGTAGACCGGGTCCTCATGCGAATGTGCGCCGCGGTAGTAGGTCTCGGCGAGCGGGATCCCACCCACCGGGTCCACCCGCGCCCAGTCCCAGGTGCAGATACGATGGGCGATCCGCCACTCGCCTTCACGGCGCTCGAATGTATCGACGTAGCGGAGGCCGTAGACCCGATCCTCGGCGACACCCGCTTCGTTCGTGTAGAGGTGATGCGCCTCCGCGTAGGACTCGGCGAGGGCTCGATTTTCGGAACCCGCGTCGAACTCGACCGCGATCTGGCCGCAGAAATGCTGGGTGTTGTCGAACGAGGGCCAGACGATGGGAGCCAGCGTCTCGACGAAACCCGCGACGGGGCCTTTGTAATAGCCGTGGTCGTCGTAGGCATCCGGGTGATAGGTGCTCCCCACCAGCTCCGCGTCGCGGCGGTCGATCCCGCGCCAATAGCGGGCCAGGGTGTCTCGGATGGCCCACTGGTCGGCCAGACGTGCAAGGCGTGCGTCCATCGAGATTCCTCCGCTCAGGGACGCCCCCGAGCGTAGCGGGAGGGGAGCCCCTTAGGGCACGCGAACGACCCGCCAGTCGTCCGGCGGGGGCATCTTCGGGTGGCGCCAGCCAAGGCGCGCGTCCTCCGCCGTCACCTCGGCCCACGCCCCATCCCGGCCGCGATACCGAAAACCGTCTCGCGGCCCTCAGTCCTTCCCTTCACCGCCCGACGCGACGGGCGCTTCGTCCTGGCCATCGAAATTACGAGCGAAAGCCCTCAGCGCCGCGCGATCGGGGCGCGCCTCGAGGCGTCCATCCGCCTCGGCCTCCAACCAACCGAGGTGCCCTCCCGCGATCTCGAGCCAGGTCTCCCGGTCAAACGTCACCCGCAGATCGGCCGCCTCCGGGCGGCCGGGGCGCCACTCGATCACCCCGCGCCGAATGATCAACGTATGCTCGTCGCCCGTGTCCCGGATCGTGAAGCCCCCCACGAGCTCGAGCGCCCCGCTGCGCACCGGATCGAGCCGCGTCCCCTGGGCCCGGAATAGAACCGAGTCCGGATTCGCCGCCAGGAAACGCGTGTTCGCCACATCGACGGGCAGTCGCTCGAGGTCGACCTTGCCTTCCATCACGAGCGCCTCGGTCAAGAGATAATGTCGGAGGTTCGACGTGTTCGCGTCGTAGGCGATCGTACGTAAAATCCTCGCCAGGGTTTCGCGCGCGGCCTCGTCGGAGGGATCCGTCACCACGAGCATCCGCGTCAGCTCGGCCGCCCAACCCCGTTCTCCTTTCTCGAAGGCACGCTCAGCGGCCCGGCGGACTTTGCGGCGGCTCCCGATCAAGTCGAGCGTGCGTTCGGCGCGCTCCTTCGGCGGGATACGGACGAGCTCGACGACGTCCCCGTTCCACCAACCACCGGCTTTCGTGTACATCTGGCGCGCGATCCAATCGAACTCGTGATAGCGCTCCTGGAGATTCGGATCGTCGCGTAGATGGGCCGGCAGATTCGCCTCCATCTCGCGCGCCGCCTCGTCATGGTCCAGACGGCGGTTGACCGCTCGGATCGCCTGGTCCTGCATATATTGCACGAGGTCTCGGAAATTCATGAGGAAGGCAGCGACCTCCTCGCGTCCAGAGATGACACGGAGATGGCCGGGGATCATGTGTTCGATCGGGAAGGTCCGGTAATGGTCCAACGTCTCCAGCGCTTCCCAACTCTGGCGTCCGAACTCGAAGCGCGGCGTCGCGATCGCCGGCAGCATCGGGTAGGCCGCGTCGCCGACCAACATGACTTTTTCGTCGGGAACCCAAAGGGAGAGTCCATCGTCGAGATCGGTATTGCCCCAGAATAGATGCAACCGCACGCCGCCGATCACGAGATCGAGCGTATCCTCGACGATCACCGTGGGGGGCAGATATGCAGCGCCCCCGCCACCTCCACCGACGGCCGGGCCGATGCCTGACCCGACGCTGCCCGTCTCGTCCTTCGGAAGCAGATATCCCATCTGGTAGTAGGCCCGCATCAGACCGCGCGGGACGGCCGTCTCACGCAGATAGCGCTCGTAGTTCTTCCCGGCGTAGATCGGGATCTTCCCCCGCTGGTCGGGGGGAATGAAAGCGTCGACACCGCCCGTGTGGTCGCCGTGGCCGTGGGAGTAGACGACACCCACGATCGGCGCCTCGGTGACCTCACGCAGCGCCGCGAGCGCCGCTTGGGCTCGTGCCATTTCGCCGCCGGTATCGAAGACCAGCACGCCCTCGTCCGTCACGATGAACCCGATATTGCCGATGTCGTAGCCGATCGCGGCATACACGTGGTCGCTCACCTGGACGAGCTTCGCGTCATCGTTCGCGTCGGAGTAGGCCGCGAAATCCTGGTCGACGTGAGCCTCTGGAGCGGGGATCTCCGCCCGGGCGGAGAGGGAGCCCCCTCCCAGGATCACGAACAAGGCGGCGGCGAAGAGACGCTCCCAGCGGGGGGCGAAGGAGGTGAACGAGACGGGCACGATAGGGACCTCTTCCATGGCGCGGCGAATCCAGCGCTCGGCCGCAGGGCGAGCGGCAACGATAGGGGGCGGAGAGCCGCCCGCCAGCGACCATGGAGGCGCTCCGGACGGTTTCAGCTCTCAGGATGAGCTGCCGATAAGGTCCTATTCGCCGTAGAGGAACCCCCATGGCCTATCGCTTTCCGAACAGTGGCACGCTGGAGATCGACGCCGAGGGGCACAGTCGTGCGCGGGCGGCCGTGATCGTTTCGGGCCTCGGCGTCACGCTCGCCCTGATCTGGGTGGCGACGCATCCGAGTGTCTGGAGCGTTGGACTGGCGGCCCTCGCGAGTGCCTCCGTCATCATGACAGGGCGACGTTACGTAGGCAGGCGAACGGGGTGGGAGATCACGCACGGGGGCGTGAGGCGCCTGGGAGTGGGCGGGGAGAACCTCGACGGCGCGCGCGTCGAACGGGTCCGAGTCGACCTGCTACCGGGCAGCGGAATCGATACCGGGCTGACTGAGAATGCCCGGCACGAGTACGTCGTCGACCTCGTCTGGGTCGCGAACGACCGCCTCGAACAGCTGCGGGCCTTCTCGTCGACCTCGGAGTCCACGACACGACAAGCAGCCGAGGCCATCGCCCTGCACATGACCTGGCCGATGGAGGACGCCATCGGAGACGAGGCGGAGTTGAGAGAGGCCGACGCGCTCGAATTGCGCGCAGAGCGAAAACCTGAACCGACCGAGCCCCCGCCAGAAGGGATCCGATCGGAGCGCCACGCGGGAGAATCGAGCCTGGTGGTCGACGGGCTGATGTCCAAAAAGAATCGGGGCCGCCTGCCGACCTTCGCGGTCGCCGCCAGTAGCCTTACCGGCGCGGGAGTCGCCGGCACGATCCTGTTTTCCCCGGTCTCGATCGGCGCAACGACGCTCGTCGCCGGCTTCGCAGGAGCGATCGGCTGCGTGGCGGTCGCCTTCGGCATCGAAGCCGGCTTGAGCCGGGCGCGGGCTCGGCTCACCGTCCGTCAGGGCGTGCTGTATCGAGAAGTCCACCTCGGACCGGTCTGTCTTCAAACTTCTCAGCTCGACCTGCGACGGGTCGAGCGCGTGCGCGTCCAGACCCGCACCCCGGCCCCGCATGGGTGCGTGCTGGTCTGCCCGGAAACGACGATGAGACTGGGTCCGGCCCTGGATTCGCCCGCATTGCGCTGGCTCGAGATGTGGATCGCCAGTCGGCTGCCCTGAACAGCGACCAGCACTCACCTCAAATGGTCAAACGAGGGACGACGGGGTCGCTATTCAGCGTCTCGGGACGCACGGGGTCGCGGGGACGCACGCCTGGGGGCGGGGGGCGATCATCAGGGTCTCGCTGGCCCAGAAAACGGCGACGTTGTTCGAAGAAGTAGGATTCGAAGGGCGCGAGTTGGATGGCTTCTTCGATCGCGAAGAGCGCTCCGAGGCGATCGCCGCGCTGGAAGAGAGCCTCCGCCAGCGTATCGAGGAGATTGGGAATCTGGCGGTCCGTATTCGAGACCGCTCGATCCGCGAGGGCGACGGCGAGGTTCAATCCTTCGCCGGAAGCCCCGCGGTCGGTTGCGATCAACCAGGCGGCCGCGTTGTCGTACTCGAACAGGTAAACCGCGTCCCGCGTGTCATAGAGGCGGAAAGCGTGACGCTCCAGCGCCCCCAGATCGTGGCGCGCGAGCGGCATCGCCCCGAAGAGGCTGATGGCAAAGAGCGCCAAAGTGCACAGGCCCGCGAACCGGAGGCTCGGCGTGGGCACCAGCGAGGCGAGGCTCGGGCGACCGAGAGACCAGGCCGCAAAGTAGCCGCCCGCGAAACCACCGACGTGGGCGCCCCCCGCCAGAGAGCTGGAGAAGACCTGATCGATCACGAAGAATTGCAGGATCAGCGCGGAAACGAAGACGCGGCGCGGGAGGCGCCAGAACGTGGGCAACGACGGAGAATAGTGGATTTCCATCGCCAACATGGCTCCGGCGAGCCCGGCGACGATCCCAGACGCGCCCACAACGTTCAAATGGCCGTAGGCGAAGATCCCCAGAACCATCCCCAGCGCCGACATCGCGACGACGATGGCCGTCCGCCAGGAGCCGAGCGGACGCTCGACCATGGGTCCCAAGACGAGCAGTCCGCCAACGTTGATCGCGAGATGAAGGGGTAAAACAGGAAAGGCCGGAAGGATCGGCTGCAGCCAAAAGGGCGTGGGTGACAGGTCGTGGAGAAAATGGGCGGTGATCGCGCGCCAGTATTCCCCCCGACTGAAGAGTTCCGGGAGGAAGGCGCCCACCTGCTCGATCATCGGCTCCAGCAGTTGAAGAACAGTCGCCACCAGACAGAGGAGAGCGATCAGCCAGATGATCCAGGGCGGCCCCTCCCGAGCACCCAGCGCGTCGACCCTCGCCATCCTCTCGAGTTGCCGCTCGCCGCCCGGCCGGACCTCGATCCGCTGGAGCAAGGCCTGCCTGGCCGCATCGGGACCTTCGTCGGGAACGACGAAATCGGACTCACGGATCCAGAGGACCTCGTCGGGGATGCCGATCAGAAGGCCTCGATTCGCCCGGTAGACGTGACAGAT
>Ga0315316_10003930_pt1 | contig 10819 bp, 6 predicted proteins | sample M160m3416metaG_FD_203702 | JGI IMG/M metagenome (GOLD analysis project Ga0315316, IMG submission 203702) | Ammonia-oxidizing marine archaeal communities from Monterey Bay, California, United States - M1 60m 3416 | ecosystem: Environmental > Aquatic > Marine > Intertidal zone | place: USA... | reverse complement strand
GCGCGGACTAGGGTAGAAAGTTGACATGCCCCAGCCGAATCGCCGCCACTTCCTTGCTGCTACCGCCGCCCTCGGGGCAGGATACTGGGCCGGAACTTCTCCCCGGGTCCGTGCCGCCTCCCCGAACGACAAGCTCAACATTGCCTGCATCGGGATAGGAGGGCAGGGAGCAGGAAACCTCGGGAGGGTTTCGGGAGAGAATATTGTGGCAGTGTGTGACGTGGACGAGAAGCGGGCAGGCAAGAATTGGACACGCTTTCCGAAGGCCAGGCAGTATCGTGATTTCCGCAGGATGCTCGATGAGATGGGCAAGTCCATCGATGCGGTGGTGGTCAGCACTCCGGATCACACGCACTTTCATCCAGCGCGGCAAGCCATGCTGATGGGCAAGCATGTCTACTGCGAGAAGCCCCTCGCGCACTCTGCCTGGGAGTGCCGGGAACTTACCCGGATCGCCAAGGAGATGAAGGTAGCCACCCAGCTCGGAAACCAGCGCCACGCCAACGGCGGAATGCGTCGTACGGTGGAGGCGGTGCAGAGCGGCATGATTGGGAAGATCAGAAAAGTCTATGCCTTTCAGGGAGGGAGCCGGGGCATGCCTGCGCTACCAGGGGACTTTCCTCCAGCTCCCAAGCACTTGGACTGGGATCTTTGGCTGGGGCCCGCCAAGGGCAGACCCTACAGCCCAGCATACTGCCCTTACAACTGGAGATTCTGGTGGGACTTCGGGACGGGTGAAACAGGCAACTGGGGGTGCCACACACTCGATATTCCCTACTGGGCCCTCGGCCTGAGCCATGCGAAACGCGTGGACCTGGATGTTGTTCCAAAAGCTTCGGAGATTGATTCCCAACGGACCCCCAAGAAAATGCAGACTCGCCTTGAGTTTGCAGCTTCCGCCGATGGCAGGCGACCCGCGTTGTCCGTTCACTGGTGGCATGGCGGACCCCGCAAGGAGGTATTCAACAAATACGGGGCTGAACAGAAGCTCGTCCTTTTCGTGGGAGAGAAGGGGACGATTTCAGCCGACTTCGGGGGATACACCGCCAGAATGTTTGACGGATCGGATCCAGTTGTGCCGGCGGAGTCGATCGCTCCCTCGCCGGGCTTCCATCAGGAGTGGATCGGGGCTGCCAAGGGTGGTCGGCGCGCGACATGCGATTTTGTCGACTACAGTGGACCGCTGGCTGAGGGGGTGCTCCTAGCCAACGCGGCCTGGCGCTCCGGGGGCGGATTCGACTGGGATTCCAAGGCTTTCAAGCCAAGCGGTAACGGCAAGGCCGAGGAGTTCATCCACTCCGAATTCCGTGAGGGCTGGAAACTCTAGGGCCAGGCGGCTGAGCATTGCCTGAGTCGATAGCGCGTCGCACCCATCACGGCGCAGGAAACAGGGTGCCGGGTGGACTGCTTCCTTCGTTTTGCTTTGCGGGGCACCTTCCTCCCGCTCACCTCTCGCCACTCCGGCAGCCCCTCAGGGAATCAAATAGATGTTCAACCTGTCTCCTGCCCTGGTTAATTTGCTCCTTCCTTGGCCGGCGAACGTCGATTCTAGCCTTGGCACCGTCCTCCAACGGCATTAGGTAGTCTTCGGATCAACCTATTTCTTCATGGGAGAATTCAAATCACCAGAAACCGCTGAAGCGGAAACGATGCTTGCGAAAGCGGTTGGCATCATGAAGGCGGACGGGAAAATCGATGAGAGCGAACTCTCCGTCCTGCGGGATATCGCCTCCAGGCTCGGAATCGGGGAGGGGAACATCGACGCGATCGTCAATGACCCGGATTCAGCGGAGAACTCCTTGCCCACGGATCCTTTCAAACGCGCTCTCTTCCTCGTGTTCATGGCATCTGCCGTCTGGGCCGATGGTAACGCTGACGACGCCGAGAAAGAACTTCTTATGGAGATCGGTCTTGCCCTTGACTACAGCACGGAGCAGATCGAAGCAGCGACGAGCGCCGTATCTTCGGCATGGCAGGCTAAGGGGAGCGACCTCGACCCTTCCCTCATAGCGGTGCAGATCGCATCGGATTTCGGTTGATCCGAGCGCCAGGAAAACAATCATTCCCCGTCTCTGGTCTCTGGTGAAGACCGGGCTCACTGGCCACGATCTCCCCGGTTGAAGTCAGTAAATCCGAAAACTCGGCGGCACCCGGACAAGGCCCGCTCGGAGGCTTCTTTCACCCCTTGCGCACCGAACATTCTGACGATTACGGCTGGCAAATCGCTTTTTCAAGCCAGGTTCGCAGGGAGGCCCATGGCCCGGGGAAGGAGGGTGTGCAGGGAGCATGCTCTGTTCATTCAGGATCTCCCGGTTACCTCTCTCCATTGGCAACCCAGTCCTTCAGGTATTTCTGGTCCTCTTCGCTCAGCGAATCAACCGGGACAATGAACTCCCTTCTATCATCACGGATAAGGTGCACCTTGTTTCCCGAAACGGATACCGTCCTGGCCTGGATCTTGGTACCGGACTTGTTGGTGAAGACCCTGAGGGGTCCGGCATTTTCCAGTCCCTGCTCGCACCAGCAGGGCAGCGCCTGAAGGGGAGTGTCAGGCCCCTTGTACTGAACGCTCAGAGCTTCCTGGCCACTGCCTTCGAAGAAGAGGACCTCGATCTTTCTCCATCCCTTGCGAAGCTGAAGTTCGCCAGACTTCGTGACGGGCGGATGAATTCCATTGTTATCAACCACCAGTTCTCCATCCACGAGCAATGCGCTTCCGTCATCGCTGGTGGTCTGGAAGGTATAGAGTCCCGGTTCCCTGACATCGAGATATCCGGTAAAGGCCAGGGCGTAACCATCCGCTCGGTCAGCCATCGTCAGGTTGAAGTCATCGGCAACACCCGTCTTGACGGCTTCGATCGTGTCGAAATCGGGTAAAGCGGCCCAGGATCCCTCATAATACCTGTAGCGGACCCCCAGGTTGAGCGTCTTGGTCCCATGCTTGCGTGGTTCAGCACTGCTGAAGGTTGCCTCGGCAACACTGCTCATGATGCCATCGCCCCGGTAGAATCTGGCGCGGATGGCAGTGGTCTTGCTGATCTCAATGGGGTTGGTGTAGACGGGTGATGTTTTGTCGGGCAGGGAACCATCGAGTGAATAGTGGATGTTTCCGTCGCCTTCCATTGCCTTCAGTGTGATAGTGGAGGACTTCTTGAAGAGCCTCTTTCCGCTGATTTCCGGGGCACTGCTGCCGGTCCGGAACGGAAAGGCCGGGAGTCCGGCCCTGTTCTGCAGGTTGGTGTTGGACAAATGGTGCCAGCCGAGACGGACCAGAGAAGGCTTGGGAACCTTCTTGCTTGCCACCAGCACGGTCTCGCCATCGATCAAGGCCTTGGCCGGGAAAAACTTTCCATCTCCGGCGATCTCGAAGCCACTGATCGGCTCATTGTTTCGCGCTCTCAAACCGGAACCGACATGGTCAAAGCTCACCCTGATCATGTGTCCCTCGACCTTCATCGACTTAAAGGTCGGGCCGCTGAAAGCGATCTTCCGCCCGTAGTCCTTGGCGAGGGCCCAGCGGGCCAGGCGCTCGCCGACTCCGCGTTTGTCACGGGGGTGAACCGGGTCTCCGCCGATATCGTTGGTGGAGACAATTCCCGTATTCCTGACGCTGAGGGTGCGGGCCTGCGCTTCCCAGAACAGCGGCAGAGGGTCTCCCAGCCCGGGAGCCAGTTGCACGAGGTAGAAGGGGAAATCACCCTGTTTCCAGATCTGTCGCCAGGAATCGATCAGGGTCTTCTGTTTATCGAAGTAATTCGCCCGGTCTCCGGCCCAGAAATTCGTCTCGCCCTGGTACCAGATTGCCCCCCGAATCCCATAGGGTATGACCGGGGCGATCATCCCGTTATACCAGAAGGCCTGCCCCGAATGCGGTGAAAACTGTTCAATGGGCATTCCCCCCACCGCCGCCGCGATCAACCCGACGGTGACATCGAGATCCTTGACGAGTTTCCGGCCAAAGAAGAACCCGGTGCCGGAAAAGCCGGCAGCCGCCGTGGGAGAGGACACCGCCCATGTCCCGTTGACATCCGGTATCGGAGCCCGCTGCCAGGTGGTGGCGACCTTGAACAGACGCAGCTTTGGGTTGCTGGCGGAAGCCAGTTCCTGCTGGTAGTCAAGAACACCCTTCCACCACGCGGCTCCGTTCATCAGGCCAACAGGAACCTCCATGTTCGATTGCCCCGAGCACAACCAGACCTCTCCTGCCATCACGTTGTTGAAGGTGATCGCATTGTTGCCGGTCACGGCCATCACGTAGGGGCCGCCGGCCTTGAGCACAGGCAATTCCAACCTCCATTTTCCGCCACCGTCAGCGGTGGTGTCGACCTTGAGGTTGAGGCTCCCGCCTTTCAAGGTGAGGGTGAGTTTCTCTCCCGCATCAGCCCAGCCCCAGACCGGCAACTTCATTCCACGCTGAAGGACCATGTGATCCCCGAATATTCGCGGCAGGCGGACATCGGCATCAGCCGGGATGCTCACCATGGTCATGGCGACAAGGATGAAGAGAGCCTTCAGGGATCTGGAGTGAGAGAAAATTCCTATCCGGGAGCTTTCGGGAAAAGTCCGGAGCCGAATACCAGGAAGTTTCCAATGGATGATGAATGAATTGGTCATGGCCTCTACGAACAAAGATGAAGACAGGCCCATTGGGCAACAAGATTCAGAGGAAATGGCGTCCCTTGGTTGATCTTACGATGACGATGCGCGGTCTTCTGGATGACTCACAAACTCTTTCACCAGGTTTCAGTCAGTTATCTGGCCTTGGCCTCCTCTGTCGGAGACCGGGGAATTCCCGCCGGGCACTTCAAGCAACCGAGTCAGTTTGGCGCTCAGGAGAGGGAGGGGCCCGGGTAGAAACGGGGGTCCTGCGGGATCACTTCCGCGCCCTTGCCATCTTCACGGCCTCGAAGGCATTGATCAGGCCGTGGCCGGTCTGGAAATCGAATCCTTCATCGGCCACATCGGTGGCGGTCCTGATGATGATTTCGCGGGTCTCCCAGGGTTTCAGTTCGGGATTGGCGGAGAGCATGAGGGCGATGGTGCCGCAGAACATGGGACCGGCAAAAGAGTTTCCACTGCAGGTGGTGGTGGGTCGTCCTCCCAAAGGGGGGAGAAGGGGAACCCGGAAGTTGAAGGCGCAGACTTCCGGCTTGTTGACCCGTCCCTCGCGGTAGTGCTCGGTCTTCCATTCGACCGGACCCTGGCTGGAAAAGGGGGTCCGGCTCAGGTCTCGCTGCACGCCTGCCGCTGCGAAGACGGCGTGAGGAATGTCCTCGGGGACTCGCATCTGGACCGGGACGGGCTGATCCCGGGCGAAGTTGCCCGCTCCGGAGACGAAATGCACTCCGCAGAAGGCGCCGTGCTCCATCAGCTTGCGCCAGTGTGAGCGGTAGTTGCCCAGGTTGGGGCGGGAGAAGCTCATGCTGTAGGTGTCGGCCCCCTGCTCGATGGCCCACTGTACGGCCTGCTCGATGTTGCTCATGGCGATGACCCCGGCCCACCTTGCATCCGGGGCCAGGCCCGGTTGCACCGGGTAGCCCTCCGAACCGCGGCCGCAGATGATGGAGACGCACTGGTGTCCGTGCAGGACCGAGGGGTGGGGGCGGCCGGGCGGGAGGGTGCGGCGGGTCAGGTTGCCGGTGTCACGGGTGAAATCGTAGCCATGGAGATCGTCCACCAGTCCATTACCATCATCATCCCGTCCATTCTCTTTTTCGCCGGGGTTGCGATGGAGAGTCCCGTCGATCCAGGGGGAGTGGATGAAATTGCCATCGTGGATCACGTTGAGGGTGTCTTTCCCGGTGATCCCGAGCTCCTTCCAGACCCGTTCGACCTTCAGTTTTCCGATGTACCAGAGAGGATTGTCCTGAGCGGGATCGAAGGGATCCAGCTTGAGGGTGGCGGGAGTCCTGGCCTTGCCCTCTTCCGGTCCGTTCTCCTGCGCCGGAGGGGAATTGAACCGGCGGACCGGTCCCCCGTGAAAGATCTTCTTCACCCCGGGGACGGCTTTCAGTTTTTCCACGCCCCTGCTGGAGGTGGTGCAGGTAAAACCGTTGACGATCCAGGTGTGTTGCGGGGGTGAAATGGTCCCGGCTTCTACAAGAATGCTGAGTTGTTCCTGTGCGGCCTCCCGGGAGGATTCGCTGGTGGCTTTCAGGGCGGTGAGGACCTGAGTACGGAGCTTTATCCGGCCGGTTCCGTCGAACTCCTTCGCACGGCGCAGGAAGGAGGTATCGTCTCCCAGGAACTGCTTCTCAAACCAGACCACGGCCCGGATCCGGTTTTCCGGGTTGGTCTTTTGGAATCGCGGATCGATCCATATCCCGTCCCCGGGAAGGGATTCCATTTTCAGTTGCGCCTGGCAATTGAACGCGCAGGCGAGGAATGTGAGGACTCCGAGACGGGTCATTGCGCAAGGCAATCAGATCCGAAATCACATTTCCAGAGCGCAGGGAGGGATTCTTCAGGATGAGGCCAAGGGGGAGGGGATCAGAATGTCCGAAATCAGGAGTGCCCACTCGACGGTCCGGGTGATGGCTGCTAGGAGTGCGGTGGTGAACAGAGGCGTTCCCATTTCACGACGGTCTCGGGTTGCTTTCGCGGCCATCCTTCATGCCTGCTTCTGCATGGTGCAGGCCAGGGCGCAGGATCTTCCCGACGATATCGACATCGGTGCGGCCCCGGAAGGGATCGTGGCCATGCCCAAGGGGCTTCCGAGGGCATTCCGGCGGTTCAACCGCTACACGAAGGTCATCACCGCCAACGGGAAGGCGATTCATATCATCGCCCAGTCGCGGATCAGCGAGGGCCAGATCGTGCGGGCCCGGGAGGTCCTGAGAATGTTCCTCACCGATGTGCGGGGTTCCGAGTTTGGTGCTGCCAAGGCCGCGCTGGGGAACCGGATGGCTGCCAATGAAGCCATGCTGATGCTGGTCAACGGGACCCACTCGGAGGGCAATGAACCCAACCTTCCGGCCCAGCCGCTCTACCAGAACGAGATGCAGGTCGAGGGACACCGGTGGTACATCGAACAGGACTACGACCACCGGGATGCAACCTTCGAGGAGATCCTGCACCTCGTGCATGACACCGGGATCGGGGTGGACGGACGAAATACCCAGCCCGGGGTGCTGCCCGCCTATCAGGCGGAGATCCGCCGGGCCACCAATAATGCGATGGCGGACAATTTTCAGATCTGGCCGCTGGGAGCGCGCCGGGATCGCGAGTGGTATGACGACCTCGCGGCTGAGAACAGCCTCACACAGGAGTATCTGGCCAGTTTGATAGACAGCTACTACGGCTTGTGGGGCGCGTGGACAGAGCGTGCATCCCTCGGGATGTGGGGGGAATACATTGCCAAGACCCGGGACGAGATCAGGAGGGAGGATCCCATGGGCTGGGCCCTGCTGGGGAAGTTCTTTCCCGAGCATCTGACCTACGAAGCCCGGATTGACCCGGACTTTACGGGCACCTTCAGGATGACCTTTGACCAGGCCAGGTCCTACACTCACCACTCGCAGTATCTCCTGAAGGCGAGACTGGTTGGAACCCGCGATTCGGACCTGACCGGGAATGCCCTGGACAACATCCTGACCGGTAACGAGGGCAACAACGTCCTCGATGGGGCGGCAGGGGAGGACACCGCGGTCTTTCATGGCAAGCGGGCTGAGTATGCTGCCACGAAGGGCGCGGGGGGTCGAATTACTCTCGTCGACAGCGCTCCCGGGCGGGACGGTTCCGATACTCTGGTGGGGATCGAGTTCGTGAGGTTCTCGGACCGCACGGTGCCGGTGGCTCAATTGGTCGGCGACCCGGCCTCCCACCTTGAGGCCTGGCGGGAAGAGTATTTCGCGGTCGAGATGGGCGATCCGGGCTTGGAAGCAACGGTTTGGGGAAACCTTGCCGACCCGGACGGTGATGGGGCGGGGAACCTGGTCGAGTTTGCCTTCGGAAGCGATCCTCGCCGAGCCAGCGGTAGTCCGCCAATCTCCAACCTCCGAATTGACGGGAGATTCATCCGCTTGACAATCAGTGGATTGACGAGTGATCCGGCGACCATCGTAGAGGCCCAGATGTCGAGCGATCTGAGGTCCTGGAGCGCGGTTGCTGGTATGGTTGAAAATGACATTCGGGATACGGAGGGACGACGGACGCTTGATCTGGGCTATCCTCTTCCCGGTGATGCTGCCACCGGGTTCGTCCGGTTTGTGGTCAGGCAGAACTGATAAGTTTCGGCTCTCCGTGGTTATTCATCGCGGTGTTGCCATACATTCATATCGGGCGAAGATCGTTCGTGCTCCCCCGTGAGGTTACTCCCGAAATCCTGGATTCCTTGTCTCCCGATGACGTGCAGGCGCAGCGGAGTCGCAGGGACCTGGGTCGCATCAATGCGCTCATGGGCAATGCCCGCTGGATGCTTTCCTGTCTGTCCAATGTTCCTTCGGAAACGGAGATTCATGAACTTGGGGCGGGGGATGGATGCCTGACCGGCAGGTTGGCAGCGAAGGGGTTTCGTTCCCGAGGGTATGACCTTGCGCCTCGACCTGCTGGCCTGTCCGAGATGGCGTCCTGGCAACAGGGAGATTTTCTTGAAGGGGAGAGCTTGATAAACGGAGTGGTGGTGGGAACGTTTGTGCTGCATCACTTTGAGGAAGACTCGCTGTGCCGACTGGGTCGGCGGATCGCCGGATCGGACCTTCTGGCCTTCGTTGAGCCTCTACGTTCCCGGTGGGCTCTTGCTGAAGGCTATGGGTTGATCCCTTTCGTAGGAAAAGTGACGCGCCATGACATGATCGCGAGTATTCGTGCGGGGTTCCTGCCGGGGGAGTTACCCCTGGCACTGGGACTGGGAAACGAGTGGGAGGTGAAGGAAACAACCACGTTGACGGGAGGGTATCGACTCCTGGCAAGGCGCCGATGAAGGAGGTGACTATCGTGGGTGGGGGCTTGGCGGGACTGTCGCTGGGAATCGCCCTCCGGCGGGCCCGGGTACCGGTGATCCTGCACGAGGCGGGGCAGTATCCAAGGCATCGCGTGTGCGGGGAATTCATCAATGGGGCGGGAGAGGAAACACTTACGAGGCTGGGAATTACCGATCTGTTTTCGGGTGTCCCGCTCCATGAGGAGACGTGCTGGTTTCTCGGTGGGGAGCGTATTTACGGGGGACGACTGGAGAGGCCCGCCCTGGGGGTCTCAAGGCGGCGGCTTGACCTGGACCTCGCCACGCGGTTCCAAGAACTGGGAGGACAGCTCCATACCGGTTCCCGGCAGAAGGAGGAGGCGAGAGAAGGGTGTGTCTGGACGGCTGGCCGCAAGATGGAGAGAAGCAGTAGATGGCTTGGGCTCAAGGTGCATGTGCGGAAGTTGACTGATCAGCGGGGTCTCGAAATGCATTTGGGCCGGCACGGGTATGCCGGACTGGCTCCGGTTGAGGATGGGCGGGTGAATGTATGCGGTCTTTTCCCCAACCGTCGCTACGGGGGACGGGGACTTGAATTACTCTGGAACTGCCTCGCAGAAAACGGGTTGGAGAGTCTTTCGGAGCGTCTGCGGGGCGGGGATCCTGATACAGGATCCTTTCTCGGGGTAAGTGCCTTTTCCTTCGGATTGCAGGCAGGGGCGAGAGACCTCCTGACTCTCGGGGATGCCGAAAGCATGATTCCTCCGTTTACCGGGAATGGGATGTCGATGGCCTTTGAGGCGGCCGAGATCGCGGTGGATCCGTTGAGGCGTTATGCTGGGGGGACGGTGTGCTGGATGGAGGTCCTTAGAGACATTCGGGGGAGCCTGCGGAAGAGATTTCGACGCCGTCTCTTTACAGCACGCGTTTTGCATCCACTCTTACTGACGAAATCCGGAAGGTTTTTGCTGGCCGGCGCGGCGCGCTCGGGGCTGTTACCTTTCCGGACCCTTTCACGTATCCTGCGTTGACTACCATGTTTCTTGAGTCTCTAGCCACGGCTGTCCCGTCCCACTCCTACACCCAGAAAGACTGTCTGGAGGTGTTGCAGGGTTCACCCTCCGGACAGCGGCTCAAGACGCGATCTCAGGCCTTACTGACCAAGGTGTTCTCCGGTGACTCGGGGATCGAGAAGAGGCATTTCGCGGTCGATGACTTATCGGCGCTGTTCGACTGCAACGCCGGGGAATTGAATGAGGTCTTCGAAAGGGAGGCGCCCCGCCTGGCGGGGGAAGCCCTCGGGAAGGCGGTCGAGGAGGCGGGGGTAGAGATGAGCAATCTTGATGCGCTTTTCGTGTGTACCTGCACGGGATACATCTGCCCGGGGGTCTCAAGTCATGTTGCTGAACAGGGTGGAATGCGGACTGATGTCTATCTGAATGATGTCGTCGGACTGGGTTGCGGGGCTGCGGTGCCCACCCTGCGAGCGGCGGAGGGATTCCTGCGAGCCAACCCGGGTAGCCGGGTGGCGACCGTGGCGGTCGAAATCTGCTCCGCGGCGTTTTATCTCGATGACGATCCCGGAGTGCTGATCAGCCTCTGCCTTTTCGGGGACGGTGCGGCCGCGGCCGTGTGGTCGGATGTCCCGGGGGAGGGCAAGTACCTGGCCGGTGCCTTCCAGACGTTGCATTGGCCTGAGGAGAGGGAAAAGATCCGCTTCGTGAATGCGGAGGGAAAGTTGAGGAACAAACTTCACCGCAGTGTGCCAGGATTGGCGGGAAAGGCGGTGAGCGATCTGTATGGCAGAAGGCAGGGAGAACCGAACCGGATCCTCGCTCATACCGGGGGGCGGGATGTTCTCGACGAATTAGAGCGGGTGCTTGGGAGCGGGAGCCTTTCAGAGAGCCGGGAGGTACTCCG
>Ga0315316_10003924_pt1 | contig 10825 bp, 13 predicted proteins | sample M160m3416metaG_FD_203702 | JGI IMG/M metagenome (GOLD analysis project Ga0315316, IMG submission 203702) | Ammonia-oxidizing marine archaeal communities from Monterey Bay, California, United States - M1 60m 3416 | ecosystem: Environmental > Aquatic > Marine > Intertidal zone | place: USA... | reverse complement strand
AATCATCTTGGCCAGAATATTCTCCAGATAAAGTTGATGCAAGTACAATTCAAGCTGAAGAATTGTTGAAATCAACTATAGAAGATATTGCAAATATCCTCAAAGTTACAAAAATTTCTCCACAAAAAATTGTAATCTATGTAAGTTCTGATAGTATGAAATCAAAAATCTATCGAAAAATTTTGAGAGTTATGGTAGGAGGTCAAAACAACATGGGAGTTGTGATGAAAGAATTGATTGCAGATCCTGAAACTACTGATGCAAAAAAGATGCCAGATTATGTTCAAAAAGTGATCAAAGATCTACATTCAGAATCAGAGTCAATCAAAAAGATGAAGCTTGAATCAGAATCATTTAATGAAAAAGAATTCCTATTGTCGGAATTATCTAGTATTGGAAGAAAAGAATTTGGAGTAGAGATTCAAGTGTATACTGAATCAGATAATGATGTTTACGATCCTAAAGGAAAAGCAAGACATGCAAGACCATACAAACCTGCAATTTTGATTGAATAAAACTGGAATTGTATTTATTAGGTTAAGCACTAATCAGATTAAATGAAGATTGCAGTTATGGGAATGGGTGTTGCTGGAAGTTATCTTATGGCTAGACTGAAAAATTCTGAACATGAAGTAGTAGGATATGAAAGAATGATAGAGGAAAGACACGATTCAATTTGTGCATGGGGTACTATAAAAAAAGAATTAAGTAATTTTTGTAAAAAAACGGGTAGAAATTTTGATGATTTCTTAATTCATGATGGTAAGAACATGCATGTTAAGATGAACAATAATGTGAAATTTGATATCGGTTTGAAAGGATTATGTACATATAACAAACTTGGACTGATTAAAGATTTCATCAAAGATTCCAAGATAATTTATGGTGAGGCCCCCCAATTAGCAGAGCTTGAAAAAGAATATGATATGATTGTAGATTGTACAGGATTTCATAGAGTTTACCTACCAAAAATGGAACAAGATTTCTTTTTACCAACATATGAGTACAAAGTAGAATATGAAAATGGAGTTCCTTATGATGATTTTTACATCGAGCCATTTCCAGGTATGTCAGGATATTTTTGGTATTTCCCATTAGGAGACAACTATGCACATATTGGTGCAGGAGATTACAACAAAAACCACGTCAAAGCAACTGATGAATTTCTAAAAAAACATGGTGGAAAAATAGTTGCAACTAAAGGACGTCCAATTAGATTGGCAACCCCGGACAAATGCAAGCCATATTATTCTGGAAAAGTCGTTGGTGTTGGAGAATCAATTGGAACCGTTTATGCACTATTAGGAGAAGGAATCATTCCATCAATGCAATGTGTGGATATTTTCATGGAAAACATGCATGACTTCAAAGCATATGAAAAAGCAGTTGAAAAACACTACAAAGTTTATGCCAAAGTATTCAATTTTGTCAGAGCAAAGATTCACCATGATTTCAATTTCTTCAAAGCATTACCAGACTTTATTGCGATATTCAGATATATGAAAAAACATGAAGATCGATTTGGAATGAATATCAAAATTAGTGATTTACTTAAAGTCGCTAAAGCTTAAGACATACTAAGAGAACCAAAACCATCTTTCAAAGTTCGACTTGATTTCATGTTGTAATCATAGATGGTTGTAGAATAATCATCAAATACTTCTTTCATCAAATCAATAGATTCAGACAGATAGAATCCAGGACAGTCACCAGTAAATTGGAATGTTGCATGCACACGTGCACGTCCTTTTTCATTTTGAGCCCATGTTGAAAATGGATACAAGTAACAGACACCAGGACGTGCAGGATGTATTCCACATGCACCTTCAGCATCTAAGAATCTGCATGAGATGTGAGTACCATCTTCAGCTTCAATCTCATCTGTTTTTCTTTTTAGATTAACATTTGTCATTACAGATAATCCGCCAGAAGGAGTTGGTTCATTATGTGTTGCAATGAGAGTTTCATTTTTTACAAATTCAGATATTTTTTGATATTTTAAACCATGACCAATTTGGATTAAATCATTTGATGTTAAAGGTAAACGTCCCTGTCTCTCACAACAATTATGACAATCAGGCCAATAACATTTCCATAAGATATATTTTTTTTCTTTTGGCAGATATGGAATATGAAATATTACATCCTTTACTTTTAGGGTAAAATCTGTAACATCGGTATATTTTCCTAAAACAAAATCATGTAAAATTGGATCAACATCCCAATCCTTTTCTAATAATTCTAAAGACTCTTGAATTGCTTTTTGAGACATTATTTCTTATATCCATAAAGTTTGATATTATAATGTTGAGTGAGAAAGGCAAGTATGCGTCAGCCACAGAAAATAGGAGATTTGTGTGGAAAGAGATCGTATGGCCACTAATCGTGGAAGTTAGTGATGCAGAATTCTCTTTAGTCCAATATCAGAAAAAACGTGATGAGATTTGTGAAAAATATGGAGTTTCAGTAAATGAACTATCAAGAGGATTATCATCATTAATTCAAAGAGGATTACTTTACAAAGAAAAACAATCTTACTTCATTCATTTTAGATTAATTCCTTACATGAGATTAAAAGCAGATTGTGATTATGCAACTGCCTTACATGAGATTAAGATCAGATAAGTCCTACAATAATGAATATATTCAAACATTTTGTAATTTTCTATATAGCCCGGTAGTGTAGCGGCAAGCATAGGGGCCCCTGGAGCCTTTGACCTCGGTTCGAGTCCGGGCCGGGCTACTGTAATTAATTATCTAGAAGCTTGTGCGACTCTTTCTAGCTCATTCTTCTTTTTTACAGAAGGAGCAGAAGGGTCATTGTTTGAAGCCAATATCAAATGTTCTGCAATGTATTCTTCAATTGGTTTTGGGTTTGAGAAGGTTGCCTCTTTAATTGCATCTGCAATAAATCTAAGTGCCAAATCAACACGTCGGATTGGAGCAACATCAACGGATACGTGATAGACTGTTCCACCATAGACTATTCTAGTGGTATCTTCATTTGGTGCAGAGTTTTCAACTGCACGAACCAATACCTCTACGGGGTTTTGACCAGTTTTTAGATTAATAATATCAAATGCAACTTCAATAATTTTTAGTGAATGTTGTTTTTTACCTCCTTGTCTTCCTGTGTTTTTTGCATATTTTTTACCAAAATGCATTAGTTTGTTTGCCAAACGTTCTACAATGTGAACATCACCTTTGTTGAATCTTTTTAGTGCTGAACGACCATAATCGATTGGGTAAACTACAGGTTTTAATGAAATTGCAGAAAGAACTTTATCACCTGATGTACGTGTTTGTAGCCCTAAATCTTTAATCTCAATTTCAGAAGTATCCCACTTTCTAAATAAGAGTATTTTTTGTTCAGCCATTTTTCCTATCTTCTTGGTTTTTCCTTCTTTCCTAGAACTAGTTCACGTAACGATGTATTATTTACTTTGAAAATTTTAAATCTGACACCAGGGATATCGCCCATTGCACCACCTTGTGTTGCACCCATTCCTTCAACATGTACTTCATCGTGTTCGTCAATGTAGTTCATTGCACCGTCACGTGGAAGAAATGCTGTGATTGATTTTCCATTTTTAATTAATTGTACTCTAACACATTTTCGTACAGCGGAGTTTGGCTGTTTTGCTTCAACGCCTACTTTTTCTAAAACAATTCCTTTTGCTTGAGGGGCACCTGCAAATGGGTTTGATTTTTTATCTAAGCCTAATTCCCTTCTTTTATAAGTCGAAATAGCCCAACGTTGTTGTTTCTTTTTGTTACGAAGATCTCTTCCTGCAAATAATCCTAAAGGTGATTTTGCCATTATTACCACTCGAAAGCTTGTTCCTTACTATTAATCATTACATATGTAATGTTGAAATATCTTCGTGCAAGTAATCTTGCCTTTTCAGCATTACGACCTTCTCGTCCTACCACAACTCCTTTTTTTGCACCATCAACTTCTACATTAGCTTGGAAGGAACCATCTAATCTTTCAGATATTTTAATTTCAGTAATGTATTTTTCGTTTAGTATATTTTTTAAAAGTTTGATTGGATCTTCATTATATTCTACAAGTTCAACACTACGGTCAATCTTGTTTTGAAGTGCTTTGATATGGGCACCACCTTTTCCAATCGCCAGACCCATTTTACCTTCATTTACAACAAAAATAATTCTATCACGTTTTTCATCTTCAATGCAATCCCGTGCAGTTGCTTTAGTAATATTTTGGAATAATGACATCAACTTCATTTGATCAGTTGTTAATTTAATTTCTTGTGTCATAGTCATTCTAATTAATCAAAAAATTTTTCAGTCTCATTTAAACCTTGATTGGTTTTTGTTTTTGGATAAGTTTTTAACAACGTCATTTGGATTCGTTTTCTTTTTGTAGTGTTTTGATGTCAGTATCAGCGATGTTAGTTAGTGAAATGGATGAAACTCTAAATTGTAATCCACAGAGTTTTCCAAGGTTAACAGAGGTGTCATCGTAAGAGATTGTTGAGATATTTGATTTTTTTGCGTTATCTTCTATTTTTTCACGGATATTACTTGGTACAGATTTTGAAACAAGTACAAGTTTAGATTTTGAAATATTACCTAAAACTTGTTTTGTACCTATAATGTATGCATCGTCTTTGATTGCATCTTTGAGTGTCTTTTCTAGTTGTTTTTTTATCATGTTGCTTGTACGAACAACTCATTTTGGCGACTTATAAATTATTGAAACTAATACCCACGACTGTTACGATCTGGTTTATCGATATTGGGATTTCTAAAACCGTGTTTTTCCATCATATGGTTCAAAAATCTTATGTCACTATCGAATTTTTCACCACATACAGAACAATTTACCATGTTTTGATAAAATGTGGCACTAACTTATAGTTAATTAAATTAAAAAGATGCCAGCACTGTTGCTTCCCAACGGCTCTCGCATGTCAGTAACACAGCAGCGACATTTGGTTTGACTTCCAAGTTCGGAATGGGATTGGGTCGCACCCAAACGCTATGGCCGGCTTATCATTTCAGCAAATCATCTTTCATAATAAGCTAACTAAAAAATCGTGAATGAATTTTTACATAGATGAATTATTCATAGAAGTATAAATTAAAGCCACAGCGAATAACGTTATGACACATCGCGTTGCCGTGCTAGACAAGGAATTATGCCAACCCAAAAAATGTGGGCTAGAGTGCATCAAATATTGTCCTGTAAATAAATCCGGAGCAGATTGTATTGTTCTGAATGAAGATACTCACAAAGCAGTAATAGATGAGAATATTTGTAATGGATGTGGAATTTGTGTCAAGGTTTGCCCATTTGATGCAATTACAATTGTGAATTTGGCTAGTGAACTAAAAACAGATAAAATTCACCAGTACGGGATAAATTCCTTTAGACTATACAAATTACCAACTCCAAAGAAAGGAGAGGTTGTGGGATTGCTTGGGAGAAACGGAATGGGAAAAAGTACAGTTGTAAATATTCTTTCTGGCATCTTAAAACCAAATCTTGGAAATTATGAAGAGCCACCAGAATGGGATGAAATTTTAAAATATTACAAGGGTACTGAACTAAAAGCACATTTTGAAAAAATAAAAAATGGTGAGATTAGAGCGTCAATCAAACCACAACAAGTTCATACAATTGCAGATGCATTTGATGGAACAGGAAAAGAACTTTTAGATAAATTTGATCAGAGGGGAAAATCTAGGGAACTAGTGAAACAATTAGGATTAGAAAATTCTTTAGAACAAAGTCTCAAAGAACTCAGCGGAGGTGAGCTTCAAAGATTATCTGTTGCAACAGCTGCATCAAGAGATTCAGACTTTTACTTTTTTGATGAACCATCATCTTACAATGATATATTTCAAAGAACAGGTGTTGCAAGAGTAATTCATAGTCTTGCTGAAGAAGGAAAAAGTGTGATGGTAGTAGAACACGATCTAACATTACTAGATTTTCTTAGTGATTATATCGAGGTTCTATACGGAGTGCCTGCAGCATATGGCATAGTTTCAAATGTTTTATCAACCAAAGTTGGAATTAACGTATTTCTTGATGGTTATTTGCCAACTGAGAACGTGAGATTTAGAGATAAAAAATTCACATTTGATGCATCAACATCAGGAGATGAGATACTAGAAGGTGACACAGTGATTTCATATCCAAGACTAGAAAAGAAATATGATTCATTTTCAGTTGCAATTGAACCAGGAACTGTAAGAAAAGGAGAATTACTTGGAATAATGGGTGCAAATGCATTAGGAAAAACTACAATGATGAAGATGATTGCAGGAATTGAAAAACCAAATGTCGGTTCAATTGATAAAAAAATTAAAATTTCATACAAACCACAGTATCTTTCGAATGATATTGATATAGAAGTAATTTCAGTTTTAGAAAAAGCAAACGGTACGACGATTGAAGGAAGTTTAGAAGAAGAGCAGATTTTGGAACCATTAAAATTAAAAAAATTATATAACAAATCTGTAAAAAATCTCTCAGGAGGAGAACTACAAAAGGTTGCAATAGCTTCATGCCTATTACAGAAAGTTGACTTGTATGCATTAGATGAGCCATCTGCATTTTTAGACGTAGAAGATAGAATTGCTGTTGCCAAATTTTTGCAGAAATTTGTTCGCTCTTTTGGTAAATCTGCAATAATCATAGACCACGACCTACAGTTGATGGATTTAGTATCAGATTCTATGATAATTTTTGAGGGAACGTCAAGTATAGAGGGAATTGCAACATCACCAATGCCAAAAACAGATGCCATGAACAAATTCTTAGAAGCACTTGACATATCATTTAGAAAAGATGAGAAGACCAGCAGACATCGTGTTAACAAAGAATCAAGTAGATTAGATAAAGAACAAAAATCATCAGGTAATTACTATTTTAGAAAATGACCAAGATGTTAAAGAGAGTCTTACAAGATGTTCTCTCTGAAGAAGAAAATGAACAGCTAATTTCAGCATTTGACCAAATTGGAGATATCATCATAGTAAGAATTCCTGATTCACTGATTTCAAAAAAACAGATCATTGGAAAAACATTACTAGAACAAGTCAGTACAGCAAACTCTGTTTTTTATCAATCATCACCAGTTGAAGGTAATTTTAGAACAAGACAATTGAAAATTATAGCAGGAGAAAACAAAACCCAGACTGAATACAAAGAAAATGGATGTAGATTCATAGTTGATGTAGAAAAAGCATTTTTCTCACCAAGACTATCAACAGAAAGAGAAAGAATTGCAGGACTAGTGAAAGATGGAGAGGTAATTATTAACATGTTTGGAGGAGTAGGAATGTTTTCATTACTTGCAGCAAAAAATACTGATTGTACTGTTTACAATATTGACATTAATCCTGTTGCATCACATCTATGCAAAGAAAATGCTCAAATTAACAAGCTCAAAGGAAAGATAATTTCATTGAATGGAGATGCAACCAAAGTGATTGAAGAACAGTTATCTGGAATAGCAGATAGAGTTTTGATGTTATTACCTGAACGCTCTGATGAATTTTTAGATTCTGCATTAAATGGATTAAAAAATAATGGAATAATTCACTATTATTCTCACATGCATGCTGACAAAAAACAAGATGCACCTAGATTATCTGAAGAGCATTTTATGTCTGTAAATAAAACAAATTCAGAAATAATAATTTCACGAAATGTTAGACCAGTAGGACCAAGATTTTATCAAACCGTAGTTGATGTTAAAATTTCTAAAAACTAATCATCTTCAATTAATGAAGAAGGCTTTGCTGATGTGGTAGCCATTTGATACCCAATCCAAGAAACAATTCCCAAAACACCACCAACAACCATTAATATGGTTAATTGTAAAACGATTGGACTCCATTCAGAAAGCATTAGAAGATATGCATAGACAAAAAATGCAGCTATACACGATACAAAGATGAAAACACCCATTGATTTTCGTTTTGACATGTCGATTCGATCAAAAACAGTAATTTAATTGAATTCAATTACCATCATATAGGCATCTTCACCGTCACGATAATATGACTTGAGTCTTTGTTTGATATCCATACCCAAATCTTGGTATAATTTTACGGCCTCGGTATTACTACAACGAACCTCTAGATACATCTCATCACATTGTTTTTCTTTAACTCCCTTGAATGCTTCATTGACAAGAATTTTTCCAAATCCATTTCCTCGGTGTTCTTCGAGTACAGCAACAGATACGACGTGCCCTTTCTTGACAAATCCGAGTTTTTTAAAATTTGAAAATCCAAATTCTGTTTTACACATTATATATCCAACATGTTGATTATTTTTTTCAGCGACTAGAAATGCCTCTGGTACTTCTGCCAAAAGACTTTCATAGAAATAGTCAGAATAATGTTCAGGTAATGTCTTCATATTAATCTCCATTATGCCAATAAGATCACTAGGCTCACAACGTCTGAATATTGTCCCATTGTGCTCACGTAAGATTACTTGCATAATATTACATGAAATCATACGTATTTAATTTTAAGTTGGAAAAACAATTATGTTCATATAATATACGATCCATATGATGGAGCCTACTCAGGAATCTATTAGAAAAATAGTAAAGAATTACTTTGATGTTTCTGACGAGGATGTTGGCCTTGTAAAGATGCAATTTTATTTTGAGGACCAACATTTTAAAGAAAAATTTGTACAGTTGACTCAAAAGTTAGAAAGTAATAATCTACTATGTACACTTGAAAAAGAGGGGTACAGACACATGGTAGTTGTATCCAAGTTGCCAAAACAAAAAAAGAGAAAATGGTTATCAAAATCTTGGACACCAAGAATCATGTTTGCTGCAACCGTTGCAATGGTGTTAATTGATGGTTTTTACAGAACTGCAATGCTTAACACATTTCCACTCATTAAACCAATTGGTGACCCACTTGGAGTTGCAATCGTATATGCATGGGCATTGTTAGGCATTTTAGGAGTTCATGAAGCAGGACATCTAATTGCTGCAAAGTGGCATAAAATAAAGACAACATGGCCTTATTTTATTCCAGGTATTCCAATTGTAGGAATACCAACATTTGGTGCATTCATTCAATCAAGAAGTCTTACGGTAAATAGAGATATTTTGTTTGATATCGCAGTAGCTGGTCCAATAGCAGGATTAGTGGTTGCAGTAATTGTCGTAATTTTTGGTGCATGGACATCACCGGTAATTGACAGTCAGATTGCAGAAGATTTGATGATGGGTTCAACACTATTTCCTATGAATGAAAATTTGATCATGAAAGGTGCACTTGCACTGTTTGACAAAAATGGAGATGATGTTGAAGTAATAATGTCTCCAATAATGTTTGCAGCATGGCTTGGGTTTTTAATTACTTTTTTGAATTTATTGCCGGCATGGCAGCTAGATGGAGGCCATATGTCAAGAGTCATTTTAGGACGAAAATGGCACAAGTATGCAACATATGCAAGTCTCGGAGTTTTAGCATTACTGAATTATTGGATGATGGCAATTTTCATTTTAATTTTAAGTTCAAGAAGCAAAGATGCACAACCATTAGATGACATATCGCCACTATCAAAGAACAGAAAAATTGTATATGTCGGAGTTATTGTTTTAGCAGTTTTATGTGCACCACTACCAAGCTCAATTTTCCCGTAGTAAAGTACGTGCGCCATCTTCAATAACCTGCACTTTTTGCCTTGGACCTTGATTTTTTAAAATATAATCCATCGACTTTTTGATTCCATCTACATGAATCATTCCAAGTTTCTTGATGTATAGTTCAGGTAAAATTGATGTTATTGCAATTTGAGAATTTTTCTGAATTTCTGACAAGAATAGTAGATTTTCCATTCCATCTTCATATTTTGAAGTATTTTTAATCTTTTCAGGAGTAATACGACCATCAATTAATTTTTGAAATGTTTCAGAACCTAATCCAGCCATACATTCAGCTACTAGTATGATTAATCCTTGATTTTTTATTGATGTGTAAAAATTCCATACAGAATTTAATGAAGAAGATAATGTTTGGTTGCTTGCATCCCTTCCTGTACTAATTATCATAGTACGGAACTTTTCTTCAAATGTGGCAGTAGATTTTAGAAGAGTTTGAGATATAGATGATGTTTTTGTTGGGTGTCCTACCTTCAAATCTGAGATTCCTTTTTTGTTTGCTGTAATTTCTATACATGAAACCTCAAATCCGTCTGTAAACTTTTTTGCATCGTCGATTGATGGAGAATCAGTACCAGGTGTTGGTAAATTTCCTGAACGATGTGAGAACGCCTCTAGCATTTTGTCTTCACCAAATTTGCGTAACAATCTAGTTGCAACCGTTTCATATCCAAACAATCCATCAAACTGTATTTCACCAAGAAATACTAGATTTGAGTTTGATAATTCCTGTTCTTCAAACTCGTTAATACTTACAGTATCGGGATTGTTTGATTTTATTTGAGGAAGATTTCTTTTGTCAACCAGTAGTTTTGGTTTTGATAATGATTTGATTTCACATTTTTCATAGATTTTACTAAGAATTTTTTGTATTGATATACTATAATTTTGAATTACAATTTCAGTTGGTTTTGATAAATCAAGTGCTTCTAAATTTTCATTAATGTTTGAATCATCTATTACTGGTTGTGTAAACTTGATTTGTTCATCCAGATTTTCAGCCATTATATCTAGAACAACTTCGTTTTTTCCATAGTTCAACCAAATCTCAGGCATGATTAATCATCATAACAAACCAAGATAAAGACATCGAACCAAATTTTTTCTACCTAACATATATGAATAGAACCGAGTAAATTCTCGTA
>Ga0315316_10003920_pt1 | contig 10832 bp, 6 predicted proteins | sample M160m3416metaG_FD_203702 | JGI IMG/M metagenome (GOLD analysis project Ga0315316, IMG submission 203702) | Ammonia-oxidizing marine archaeal communities from Monterey Bay, California, United States - M1 60m 3416 | ecosystem: Environmental > Aquatic > Marine > Intertidal zone | place: USA... | reverse complement strand
GTATCTAAACAACGCACGCCAAGTTCCCATGCTACCTGACTGGGCTATTGTCGATGTTGTTACACCGCCCCATGCGAACGAGTCGATTTATCGTTTCCCAGGTATTCCCGTCGATGCAAATTTCTTTGATGAAGCTTGGCAGGTGAAATAATATTGATAGGTGTTTTGGGCAAGATGATCTATGGCATCCATGGAGTAGTGTGAAAACCCAACTGCTGGGTTAGCCTCAGGATTTTCATTCGGGTCGCGGTGTGTGGCCAACCAAGACAATATAAAGTTGGCATGGTAATCGTTGCCCTGTTGGCGTCGTCGTAGTGCCAATTCGACAATGGCAGCGTACGCGGTTGGATATTGGTCAAGGGCTTTGGTGAGTTCCACCGTCACACGGTCTAGTTCGTTAAATCCTAATAATCGATCTGCTTTGGCAAGCTGGCCTCGTAAATCGAATGGCCTTAGTTCTTGTTGTTGTCGATCCCTGCGGGCCCAATTTTCAAGCCACTGCACTCGTCGCAAACCATTGGAAAAATAGGATGATGGCCGTTCGTGTAAATGTGTCTGGTACATGTGGACATAATCCGCTGCTAAAAAATCGTATGGGCGCGTTACGAATTTGGATTTGATGAGTCGACTTACAATCCTAGTAGCGATAAGTTGGTGTCCAGCAATCGAAGGATGCACGTGATCGATGTACATTTCATAACCAGGGATTTGATGAGCACTTGCCTGCTCTAAAGCGCCCCGCCCATCGACCAAGGGGACATCAAACTGATCGGCCAATTCTCGGAGAATGCGATCCATTTTTTCGGTTAATCGCAAGGGACAAGTATCATGGTCCTTGGCTAGTAAGTAATGTTTTCGAGCTGCCGGCATCTGATCTAGTTTTTCAAAACAACGTGCCATGTGGTAGTGTAGAAGTGCATGGTCGTCAGTGATGGCAAAGCATTGTTGAAAGAATTGCAGGGCCGTCGCTGGATCGTGTCGATGCCGCGTTGCTTGGGCGAATAAGTTGAGCCACTTTTGTCGGGTTGTATTGCTAAGCGTTAGTGGTAATTCGGATTTGATAGGTGGACAATCCCGCAAATTCGATCCTAAACAAACCAGTAAAATGGGAATGTTATTCGTTTGACACTGACGGATAATCTTTGCGACAGATTCCCGGTATTGGGCAATGACATTTTGTTTCCAAGCGGGATCCCACTGGTAGGAAGCATAGCCACTTTTAGCATCTAACCTCGCAGTGACATTGGCGGGCAACGGTTTTTCGGCATTTCTTTTAAAAGATTCTAAATCATCCCCAGCCAATGAGCGTATCCAATTTGCGGTTCGCCAAGATGAAACAGGTGTTAAGGCGGCTTGGTTAGTTTTGGCAGTTGTAAAACTGCGATCTTCTAAAAATTCATTATGCCCCGTCGCGACTACGACGAGGTTGGGATCGTATTGCAGAATTTCTTGATTGGTGCGGGCCAAGCGATAGCTGGCATAAGACAAACCACCACAATTGATAGACTGGTAGGTAGTATCGTCGCGAGATCGTGCGTTAAGTTCCAGTTCAACCCATTTTGCGAATGCTGTATCGACGGTATAGGGTCGACCGCGGACGGTGGAGCCACCTAAAAAAAACATGCGGAATTCAGTTTTACGTTTTTCGCGTGTAAACCGCTGGGTGCCAAAGTATAGTGATTTGTTTTGGCTCGTTCGAAATTGAGATTCGTCCTTAGTTAACACAAATAGGGGTTGATATTGGCCAAAGCCAAACGAGCGGTCAACAACTGTTTCTGGAGCCGCAATATTAAAGGCGCGCAGGATAAGTTCCAGTCCGAGCAACGGTAACGATCCGATGAGCAAAGCAGCCATTGGATAGAGCAATCGTTTTTTTAATTTACTGGGCGCCATCATGGAGACTCAGGATACACTACTGTGGAAATGCTGTAGTTACGGCGGCCTTCACCTTGGCGAGGCCCTCAGTCGCGACTTGCAGCGCATCTTGTTTCCAATACGTTGGATTGAAAAGTTCCAGCGAGAGCATCCCTCGACAACCGGACGCATAGATAATTTGCAGAATTTTGCTGACGGGAGCGACTCCATCGCCTACATGAACGCGATCTTTGTCGGCAATCGTACTCCGTGGAGGATCGGCTGGATAGTCGTTAACATGAAAACAATGAATTCGTTTTCCGTTGAGCATAGCGAGCCCCGCGAAATCAGAACCACCCTTATAGATGTGATAGATGTCGGGGAGCACGCAGGCATCGGGGTGGCCACTTTCCGTTGCAACAAATGCTAATTCGCCCAAGCGACTCAAAGTTTTGGAAAACCCCCAAAGTTCTAATTGTGGAATCACTCCAGCCTGACGACCAACTTCACACAATGCATGATAACGCTCGGCTGCGGCGAACAAGTCAAAGCCTTCAATGTCGACGGCTCCAATAGGAGGTGCAGCGATGTGTGTGCCACCTAGTTGTTTTACGAGTGCCATATCGTGCTTGGCTGTTTCGAGTTCTTTTGTTCGTTCCTTTTCATCATCGACAATCCATCGCGCAAATCCGATTGCGCTGGTCATTTTTACATTAGCGTCGTCGAGCTTTTTCCGTATGTCCTGTAAATTACCGCCAGCGGCGACGTATGCTTGAATGTCCCGGATCCAAGGTTCGATTCCGTCATAGCCCGCTTTGATAACAAGATCGACTTGTTCGTCGAGTTGTAGTTTTTGTCCGCGAACCGTACTCGTGTTAAAACAGAATCCAAAAGGTGATGCAGCGGTCATGTCGGAATCCTCGTCAGCGAAAGTAAATGGTTGCAAAGTCTGTGCCGCAGTTAGCACTGCGGTCGTTTGTAAAATGCGACGTCGGGTGATTGGCATTGGATTGGATCCTCTAAGATGAATCGATGGTAGGATGGAACTAAGGCAATGTTGATAGTCTATTTAATAGTGGCCCAATCTTGGAGGGTTTCTTTTGTGGGGATACCCCACCATAAGCGGAAATCAGCGAGTTGTCCTTGGAATCCATTGGCACCGTCATACTCACCGACAAGCGAACCATCGTCATTTCCTAAATTAAAACCATCGGCTGGTGCGCCTCGCAAAAAATCAACTTTCGTTTTTGTTTCTGTAGTGACTCCGTTTACGATAAAGTCAACAGTCCCCTGACGATTAAGGATGGCGATAACATTGGCCCAGACATCGTTTTCCACAGTTGGTCCAACGACAGTTGTTAGCGCACCGTCGTTTCGAATTGATAAAGCGATTTTTCCATTCTGTAATCCGAAGCTATAACCGATGCTTACCCCGCCGTGAGCAGCAATGACACCTGTAGCGTTGGTAGGCCGAATCCAGGCGCCGATGGTAAATGGCTTATATTCCGGATTCCATTTACCAGTTGTTGCGGTTGCGAAGACGGACGTTTTTCCGTCAAGCGTTATGGCTGCACCGTGTGGTGAGGGTTGATTGTTGTCAAACTCGCCAAAACGGAGGCGGCGCACGAGTTGAGTTTTTACGTTTTTAGCTTGAACGCTGCCAAAATTAATGACGGATCCATCATCTTCATATTGATCACGCAGTTTCTGCAACTCAGCCTCCATTTGTGCGCGAACTTTTTGATACTTAGGATGGTCATAGATGCTATTGAGTTCGTGTGGATCTTTCTGTAAATCAAACATTTCCCATTCTTTATTCTCATAGAAATTGATGAGTTTGTAGCGATCTGTTCGCACACCGTAATGCTTGGCGACCGAGTGTGCGCCGGGAAATTCATAATAGTGGTAATAGACGCTGGTCCGCCAATCGACTGGTGTTTGATTTGCAAAGATTGGCTTTAGGCTTTTGCCCTGCATATCCGCGGGAATCGTAGCGCCAGCAATGTCTAGAAAGGTCTCTGCAAAATCGAGATTCATGACGAGGTCAGAATTAGTGCTGCCGGGCTTGATGTGTTTGGGCCAGCGGACGATCAGGGGAGTGCGAAAGGATTCTTCGTACATCCAACGCTTGTCATACCAACCGTGTTCACCGAGATACCAACCTTGGTCCGAGGTATAAATGACAATGGTGTTGTCGGCGAGCCCAGATTCTTCGAGGTAATCAAGAATGCGTCCAACGTTGTCGTCGACGCTATCGATACAGCGTAGATAATCTTTCACATAACGTTGGTATTTCCATTGAATTAATTCTGTGCCCGTTAGATTAGCTTTTTTAAACGCCTCATTTTTAGGACCATAGGCTTCGTTCCAATATTTTGTTTGTTGTTCCGTAAGGCCACGTTGCGGAACTAATTTAAGATCATTGGGTGACAAGTGTGTGGCGACGGTCATCGCTTGTTTGCTTGCTGCTGAACTACGTCCTTTGTAGTCGTCATAAAGTGTCGCCGGCTCAGGTATCGTTTGTCCGTCATATTTAGAAATGTGCGTTTCGCTGGGCTGCCAGTTTCGATGGGGGGCCTTGTGTTGATACATCAGAAAGAACGGTTGAGTGGGGTCGCGAACGTCCTTGAGATATTTGAGCGCTTCGTCTGTGATGATTTCGGTGGTGTAGCCAACGTGTTCTACATTGCCGGTGGGAGTTTTCATGGTCGGGTTATAGTACGGACCTTGCCCAATTAGAATATGGAAATGGTCAAATCCGATAGGCGTGCTCTTCAGATGCCACTTGCCAATGACCGCTGTCTGATATCCAGATTGTTGCAGCAATTTGGAGACAGTTTGTTGTTCGCCGTTAAATGTATTTCCGTTACGCACGAAGCCATTAAGGTGACTATACTTTCCCGTCATAATGACTGCACGAGCTGGGCCACAAATAGAGTTTGTTACAAAAGCTCGGTCAAAACGCATCCCTTCGCGAGCAATGCGGTCGATGTTCGGAGTTTTATTGACTTTACTGCCGTAGGCACCAATCGCTTGATACGCGTGATCGTCAGACATGATGAATAGGATATTCGGGCGTTTGTCCGCGGCAGTAGCAGTTTTGTAAACAGCGCTGAGAATAGTAGCGACAACGAGTAACGTGGCGATATAACGAGAACTTAAATTCATGTTGACGTAGTCCTGATGGGAATTAAACAAAAATGTGAAGAGGAGGTAAACTGGGATTACTCCGACTGTGGAACAACCTTTATTTCAATCGTTTCTAAATTACTGACAACTTGTACTTCTGCTTTGAGGTCGGATGCAGCCGTTGCCACGAGCTTGATGTTCTTGAGGTCGCCCGGTTTTGCCTCTTTGGAGAATTGAATGGGTAAGGTGAATTCATTTACATCAGCAGCAATTTCAAGACTCGGAGCAGTGTAGCCTTTAGGCAATCCACGTAGCGTGATGGTCACAGCTTTATCAAACATATCTGCGCGCGTTATTGTTCCGCTGACAGACCCAGCTTCGCCTTCACCAGCAAACGCTGTAACGTTTGCAGGAGATGTGAGCTTCAAAACAAGAGCCTGTAGTGGTGTGATAGTCAGTTGTCGTGTTGTTGTTGTTGCTAATACGGTTTTATTGTCTTGCGACAAAAGTTCCGCGATAATTGCAACGTTGTTGGGCATGGTTCCTAGATCGTGTGGCACCCAAACGTTGACCGCATGCTTATTTTTGTCGGTTTCAACAAGTGACTCTTCAACGAGTCGTAATGTACGATCTAAGTCGTTAACTTCGACGTCTTTACCACCTTGTTTGATTTTTTTGCGCGGTTGTAATTGAGTTGAGATAAGACGCAGTCGGATCTTGCCGCTAGTGTTTTCCGTACGAGTGAGGTGGACCTCTAGGGGTAAGAACTTTCCTTGTGCGACTTCTAATTCACTGGTGGGGATTCTTAAGGTCGCTGTAATGGGGCTGGTGGAAACACGAGCAATCGCAAGCTTCGATTTTAAATAAGGTTGTACACGGTAGTGTTTACTATTGTCGCCAACGAAGGCGATGGCTTGAAGATTCGCGTGGTCGCCGGTACCTGTGGCTCGGAGCTGGGTGATCAGAGGCAAGACGTCACCAGGTGTGGCAGAGATAGAGAGTAGTGCTCGTGTTGAGCCAGCGGGGACATGGGTGCCTGAAAGCGCGATGCTGTCGGGTAAATTTGGCAGACTCAAATTGATTGGCCCGTTATATCCTTGCCGTGTAATATTTACGAACAAGGTTTGGGTTGACCCGCCAGGTACTTGAATTCGATTGGTAGGCGTTGAAATTGAAAAACGTGGGGCACTTAGGTTTTGGATGTCAATATGGTAGACATAATCCTTGCCACCGCGGTTTTGTAAATCGCTTAAAATCACAGTGATTGATTTGTTGTCTTTAGGGATGGTGATGTCGAGACCAGGATCGGAATTGCCTGGGCGGTCGTCGTTGCGCCCGAGTTGTTTGCCTTGGGCATCTTGGACGGTTAACACGGCATCGAGTGGCGATCCGGCTTGTCGTGCAAGAACATTAATCCGTAATTTAGTTCCAGGTGTAGTCGAGACGATGAATTTGTCTTGTTCACCCTTGGCACTCAGACGGCCATTAATCCCGACTGGAGCAGACCCGACTTCATTGGCATCATCGTTTTCTATAAATTCTGGATAGGTACTGAATAACACGTATGGTCGAGTGCCAGTTACGTTGGGAGCTACGGGAAGTTTAAGTGGATGGGCACCCATGGATTGGTTGGCATTGGTGGCAGTGGTTGTAAGATTACCACAGATGAACTGTAAGTTTGCATCAGTATTTGCGAGTGTACCCATGGGAAAGACCATGTCGGCAAATTGTAACGCACCAATTTTTAAGCGAAATGTCCCATTGGCTGGACCTTTAAAAAGGATGTCATGCAATTCAACGGTGTAGGTGTCGTCGGTCGGTAAGGTTGTTTGGATCCGTGCATCGCCGCTCAGTGTAGGCTGGGGCGGTGACCACGCGATTTGAACCCCTTGGCTGTTATGTAAGCGGAGTACGGGTCGGATATCGGAACCGAGGCGGCGCCCTTCGATATCGACAACTAGTGGCACTCCCTGTTTGCCGTGAAATGATGTCTTCAAAATAGCGCCACCAACGAGGTTCCCGTAAACGGCCGCGGGTGTGGTTTTAATGGATTCACTAAATGCGGTTTGTGAAAGGTCATCCAAGGCGAAGGCGATGGGATTGGTAATTCCTTTATCGCTAACGATGCGTACCCAATGGATACCGGGAGATTCGTTAGCGGTTGTGAATTCGATGATTGCTTGGTTGTTGTTTGATCCGGCAAGTACTTGTTGCGAGGCAATGGCAAAAGAGGCAATTAACGTGGGATTGGGACCAAGGTCCGTTCCGGCGAATGTAATCGTAGTGGTCGTTCCACTTTGGGCGCCAGGCAGGTTTACTGAGCTTAAGTTTGGCTCAGCGATTAACCATGAAGGAAGTACAAAGAGCAGTGTCGTAGCGATAGCGGTAATAAAATTGCAGCGCATGGAAGGCCACCTATTAAGGGCAATAAGTTTATATTTATAAGTCTATATTAACTTATTACAACGATGTTGTCTCAGGCGCGCTGCGCAACTCGGCGCATAGATGGATAGTGCACGGGCGCTCGGATTTTCTTACAAAGGTGTAAATAAAAACCGGAAGTGCCTATTTAAAGGGATTCTCACCCGGGGCAGGCGCGGCAGGATCTTTCGGTGGGGCGGGACTGACTCCGGGGACTAGGTTCTTGAGTTTGTCGACAGTGCTTTCCGCGTTAGGTTTCGCGTTACTGCTGTTTCCACCGAACGGATTGAGCGAGCGAAAGATTGAACCGAGAGTTCCACCGCCACCCCCAGCAGGTGCAGCTTGCGCCGGAACTGGATCGTCAGGCGGTGTTACCGACGGAGGTGTTGGATTAGCTGGCGCGGGGGTTTTGCCAGGTGCGAATGGATTGTTGCCAGCCGGAGGTGTTGGATTAGCTGGCGCGGGGGCGTTACCAGGTGCGAATGGATTGTTACCAACCGGAGGTGCCGGATTAGCTGGCGCGGGGGTTTTGCCAGGTGCGAATGGATTGTTGCCAGCCGGAGGTGTTGGATTCATAGGAGCTGGCGTTGGCGTGTTACCTTGAACATTTGCTAAGGGGTCTTTATCGTCCACGCCTGGGATAGAATTTGATTTAGATGATGTCACATTTGCAGGATTACTCTTAACCCCAGCGATGTTGCTGGGGGCAAATGGATTACTTTGGCGAATTGTAGTTTTAGCGTCTAAGGGAATGCTTGGTGCCGTTTGCGCTGGATTGCGCAATACCGTAGCTTCATCATTTTGCTGTTGTTCGTAGCGAGCCTGTAAACGCGCTTTTTCAGTGGCGGCTAAATCTAGACGCGCTTGTTTACGAAGCTTTTCAATTTGTAATCGCGGTTGCCCTTGGATACGTTGCAATGCAGCAGATATCTGATAGACACCGCGGTTATCTAAGGCTTCTACAGCAGCTCCTTTTTTCAGGTCCTTCAAACTGGCTTCGTCGTTTCCGAGTTTTTCGTGGGCTAGCCCACGAAAGTAATAGGAACGGGGATCATCCGTGTTTTTACTGATGGTTGCTGTCAAATAACGGACGGCAGATTCATAGTCACCGTTATAGTAGGCGTGGACACCCTGGCCATATAAGACTCGGTGTTGAGCGTCTTGCGCAACAGCGCAAGGCATCAACAAAGCAAATATACAAATAGTTAAGATAGACGAAGTGCAATAGGCCCTAAACATAATGGGTTCCCCTTTGGGATCATTAGACGTGGTCGGCGTTAACAGCCCTGTGCAAGTTAACGGTTGTTAGAGAATCATAAAGGATAGTCTAGGCACACGTCAGTTCTATATTAAAGGAAGGTTAGTTCAATACTATGTAATCGTACCATTAAACGAATTGTACACGGTTAAATATATACTTTCACGCCTAAAGAAGGAGAAAATGCGTGCGGGAGGATCCATAGTCGACATCAAAGGATAGGACATTTTCACCTAACTGATACAACAGATATAACCGTTAGACTCGATATAAAGCTGCACAAGATTGGCAAACATTTCCGGTAAGTTAATAAAAAGATGAAACAATAAACAGGGCAATATACGATGTATAGGGTGCAGGGGAAATGTAAGTAATCTGCGTTGCCTTTGTCGCCGGTCAGTTTAGCGTATTTTTGCTCAAATCGACCATGATAATTCCGGGTCGGGATTATCGAGTTTTAGAGTTTGTATCACACGCGGTATGTAGCTTCTGCCGTTTGTCTTGGGAGACACGTGGTTCATTTCTTTAGAGACTCGATTATCCCGCCCCGTTTTTTATTCATTGAGTGTGCAATTTTACCAAGCACTCTTTATTTCGATTGCGACTAATGGATTAACCATCGCTGCAGTTGCAATATGTACGGCTTGAGCTCCAGCCGCCAAATAATCGCGCACATCCTCTACCGTGCTCACCCCGCCGACGCCAATGAGTTTGATATCCAATTGATGCTCGGCGATCATATCATTTAAGGACTTGGTTTGAGCGACAGATGCTTGTAGTGTCGCTTTACCACAGATGCCTCTTCGTTGTCCTTGGAACATCAATTCGCCATTTTGGTCAAGAACTTGGGTGGCGATACTATTAGTCATCGCGAGTGCATCCACATGCCCGTCTAGGTGTTGGATGAGTTCTAAAGATTCGTTGTCATTATTCAAGCGCCCGATTTTTCCGATCAGCGCTATATCACCAATAGCATCACGGATGATTTTAACCACCGTCGCGCAGTCGGCTGGATTTTGAAATAGTTGCCCATCGCAGGTAGAAACATTCGGACAGGAGAAGTTGGCTTCAATACAGTCCGCTCCGCTTTCGACAGCTAACCGAGCACACATCGCATAATCTTCCGCTAGTTGTTTGAGTGTCCAGTCAGGTTCCACTGTTCCAACGATAGAAACGGAAAGTAATTTACCGTTGGGTAGTTGTTGACGAGTTTCTGAAATATCCGCTTGCCAATCGCTAGGATTCTGGGAGGGCATGCCGTAGGAGACGGCCCAACTCCCGTCCATCGTCTTCGTTTGCGACACAGATTGCTCGCCGCCAAATAGCGATGCTGTATCGACGGGAACTAAATTTGGGAGTGGGTAGCATTCGCGGAACCCACTGCGCACAGTTTTATAAGTAACCACATCAAAACCAAGACTGGCATAATATAAACACCATTTTCCATTAAGCAATGGTCCAGCTGGTACACCTAATGGTGAATTAACCGGTAACCCGCAAAATGAAAATTTGCCGGCATTGGAAGATGTAGCAAAAACGGTTGGTACGGGTAGGCTAACAGGTGCTGGGACATTCTCATAATTCCAGCGATACGATTTCTGGCGATTATACATTTGCACAGCGAGAGCATTCCTGTGTGAGTTAGTCGAGTCGCTTTACTCGGAGGTTTTTGAAATAAACAACACTTTTAGGGTCATGTGCTTGTAGGCAAAAAGTTCCCTCGCTCAATTTACGACCAGGTTGGTTCGCATTGGGGAGTTTTCCAGTCGGTTCGGTATAGTCTACCTGCAGTTTTCCATCCAGCCAAATTTTAATCTGTTTACCCTGCACGAGGACGCGAGTTTCATACCAGACATTGTCTTTGACTGGCGGATCTGAAATATCGACAATTCCATAGAGACCACCCGATTTCTTCGGATCTCCGTGTGTCACGTTCACCTGAACTTCATAACCTTTTGCTGGCCAGCCTTCATCTTGAAATGTGGTGTGAAAATAGATGCCAGCATTGCTGCCTGGGGTCGTCATTACGTCCACTTTCAATTCGAAATTCTTAAATGGTTGTTTCGTTTCGTAAAATAGGTGACTGCGTGGTCCATCCGAAACTAGCATGCCATCTTTAACGGACCAGGAATCTACATTCTCACTGGCCTTCCAGCCCTTGAGGTTTTTC
>Ga0315316_10003919_pt1 | contig 10835 bp, 6 predicted proteins | sample M160m3416metaG_FD_203702 | JGI IMG/M metagenome (GOLD analysis project Ga0315316, IMG submission 203702) | Ammonia-oxidizing marine archaeal communities from Monterey Bay, California, United States - M1 60m 3416 | ecosystem: Environmental > Aquatic > Marine > Intertidal zone | place: USA... | reverse complement strand
CATCACCTTCATCGCGGGGCAGACAGTCATTGACTGCTTTCAGCAGTTCCATCCACAATTCCCGCTTCTGCAACGGCGCCGTCAAGTCTTCGATGGCTTTCTTATTTGCGTCATGAACTCCGTTTTCAGTCTCATAGGTGGAAGTATTTCCGGACACAGTTGATGCCAGATCCTCGACAGCCGCATGACCATCTTTGAATTTCTCTTCACTTACCGAGCTCAGGACACGAGCACTGGCAAACGTGGAAATCCCCATCGCCAGCAGCAGTCCCGCAGCGATACCTGCCGCCCAAGGTTTCTTCCGCTTAATGGTCCGTTCAACCACAATTTCCGGTGGCAGTAACGTTGTGTGAATCCGTGTCTGTTTCAACGTCTGTAGAGCCAGGCCGTACGGCACAGCAAAAGTCATCATATTGTCAATGAACAGTGGATCGCTGAGCACACCGTCGCCGGTAACTCCCTTCAGCTCATCCAGCCGCTCCACCGGATACTTCAGGTTTTGCTGAAGGAATTTCTGCAGCCCAGCCATCTTGAATCCGTTTCCGACACCGATCACTCTGGAAATCTTGGCGGCGCGATTAACGCTGCCGAAGTAGCCGATCGAACGCTGAATCTCAGTCACATAATCGTTAAAGACAGGGCGCATCGCCTGAAAAACGGATTTGGGATCCGGCGCCTTGGTCGCATTTCGTTTCAGGTGTTCGGCTTTGGCAAACGTGAGCTTCATTTCGCGAGTCAACGCACGCGTGAAATGATTGCCGCCAATCGGTACGTTGCGAATCCAGATGTTCTTACCGTTCGAAACCAACAGCGTCGTGTTATCGGCCCCCATGTCCAGCACGATATAATAGTCTTCGCTATCCGGCGGATCGGTATCTTCTCCGTCCAGACGAAACCCCAGCACATCGAACGACAGATAGTTATACAAAGCCAGTGGCGACACCTGGACAAGTTCAACTTCCAGCTTTTGTTCGGTCAGCGGCTCCATAGCGTCGTAGACCAGTTCACGTTTCATCGCGAACAATCCAACCTCGGCTTCCAGCATGAAACCGCTTTCTTCCACGCCACCACCAATGGGCTGGAAGTCCCAGATTACCTCATTCAGGTCAAACGGAATCTGCTGCTTAGCTTCATAACGAACGATCTCGGAAACCTTGCTTGGTTCAACGGGAGGCAGCTTGATAAACTTGGCGAGTGAAGTCTGACCTGGAACACTAATCCCCACCAAATCGTTGCCCACCTTATTGCGAGACATGAAGGTCTCGATGGACTGCTTGATCAGCTCTTCTGGTATTGCATCCGGTTGACTCAGAATCTTAGGGTGGGGGATGTAATCGAAGGCAACGGCTCTCACTTTTTGCCCGTCTTCCCCAACGCGCAGCTTGATGGCTTTCAGCCCAGCCTGCCCGATATCGATTCCCCATGCGCTGCGAGATTCTGCCATGACGGCTCCTCATAACCTTAAACAAACCGGTTTCCGTCGGAGTTATGACTTCGGGTACTGATGAAGGGAGAATTGCTGAACCCATCCGATTCAACAGCTCACAACCAACGTCTTGGCCAATACCAGAACATCCGAAGGCAACAGAGTCAGCGAATTCATTACTCAAACACTATCCAACCACGACTCAATCGTTACCAGCCGCATTACTGTTCTATTCTTGGCGACCAAGAGACTCACGCCCCAAAACTACCAGAGGAATTAACGTATGGTCAACGAAATTGCCACTTTATGCAAGTTTGGACCATTGAATCACACCGATTGGCCTACAAACCTATCGCCCTGACTCTGACCGCCGACTCGCGCCTCGTTGTATCGGCTGAATCGAAGAATTCTGCCACAGAGATGGTGTTTTGACGGCGATTTCCCACTCCGTGTTCCCGTGAACTCGTTTTTTTTTGAAAGGTGCGCAGAATCAGCCACAGCTAAACCTGCTGTCACTACGTCGAAACGACAGAATCCCAGCACAACCGCTGCCTGAACAAGACGTCTTCACACTCAAAACACTGCGAATAGCCAGCATGACCCACAGTGCGGATTTCCTGGAAATCACCATTCTTATCCCCGGATATTCGATCGAGGACCTGCCGTCAGATCTTAACGAGCGGAATGCAGCCTCATTACTGAACGCATTTGCCGTGGCGTGGCACCCGTGGCTGCTGCACAGATCCGCTCGTATTCCTGAATTCCGCCAGGCCGAATCCACCGAACTGCCCACCGGGCAGCATCTGATCCTTGTGCCGGAATGCAGTGAAGACTGGATGGGCCACGACTGGCAGGAAAAGCTGTCGGACACACTCAGCGTCGTCTTCCACGGTTGCGGTGATCGAGACGAGTGGATCAGAGCGATTGACGAGGAGTTTGGCGTTGCTGCGGAGATCATTCCGGAATCGCTGCTGGCGGATTTCTTTGCCCTGGGGACGACTCACCTGCAGGTGATGTTGCTGAGTCGTCGCATGCACCATTTCGTCGATCCGGACAGCTATCTGCTGGAAACCGAAGCGTTTGCTGCCGCAGAAGCCGCCGTTGCCGGCGATGAAACCAAAGCGCGGGATCATCTTAGACGCTGTTTTGAATGTCTCCAGGACTGTCGAGAACAGTTTTATCCCGTGGACTGCTATCTGCTGGACGTATGTCTGCCGTCAGATCAGTCCACGACGGCGGACCTGCAAAGTCTGATCACAGAGAGTCCGTCGCTGTCGTTGGTCTGCAGCGGCCAGGAACTGCAGAAGTTCTGCGAAGATGATCCGGATTTCATCCCCAGTGTCAGATCGGCACTGGAAAGCGATCGCCTGTCACTGCTGACGGGACACCAGCACGAACTCAGGATTTCTCTGGGAAGTCTGAGCGCCGTCTATTCCGACCTTCATGCCGCGCAGCACTGGCGGCGACACCACTTGAAAGACAGAAGCGTATATTGGGCGCGCCGCCGATTTGGCATGACCAGCAGCCTGCCGTCGTTACTGTCACTCTTCAATTTTGGTGGAGCCCTGCATGTTGTCCTGGACGACGGTCTGTACCCGGACCGCGAATTCGGACAACTCAGCTGGCAGGCACCGGACGGCAGCACGATTGACTCGGTGTCCCGAATTCCACTGGCCATTGATGGTGCGTCATCGTTTCTGCGATTCGCTGATCGCTTCACCGAAAGTATGCAGGAAGATACGACTGCCGTCATGCTGCTGGCGAGACTTCCCATGCTGCAGTCTCCCTGGCTGACCGACATGCAGATCGCTGCGGGTTACGCCCCCGTTCTCGGGCGTTTTGTGACCATGACAGACTTCATCGACCAGACCGGCAACCAGGCCTCCGCGACAAAGTTTGACGAAGGCGAGTACCTCAGTCCGTATCTGATTCAGTCGTCCGTGCTGAAAACAGAAGCCCCGATCACATCGCCGGCCGAACTGCACCAGCAACGGGCTCAGCTTGAAACCGCAGCATTCGTGCAAGCATTAGGAGGTATTCTGAAACCAAAGCGTGCTGTCGCGATGTCAGTTGAAGCAACGGAAACCGCACTGAGCAACGAGGAGTCGCGGCGAATTGATCTGACAACATCTGACCCCGACACTCCGGACCAGCAGTCCGAACGACTCGGTCGAATCACCGACAGCATCACCCGCCAGCAGACCGAAGCCGCCAGTCAACTGGCCAGTATGGTGCCGACAACAGATTCAGTGGGGCAGGGGATCCTGCTGATCAACCCACTGCCATGGAAACGCAGATGCTGCGTGCCATGGCCAAGCGACTACCAGCCACCAGCCAAAAGTGGTTGCCTGACGGCACTGTGGCGTCAGGATCAGGAACAACTCATAGACGCAGAACTGCCCGCAGGAGGCTTTGCGTGGATTCATGAAACAGACGCCTCTCATCCGGCCATGACAGCATCACCGGCCAAAGGTAAGCCGCTGGCCGATGACCTGATCATGAGGAACGAATACTTCGAAGTCGCTCTCAGCGAAACCACGGGGGGCATTTCTGCAGTGAACTTCCACAACCAGAGATCCAATCGCGTCAGTCAGCAGGTGGCGTTTCGCTACGACAATCCTAAGACCGTCACTATCAATGAAGATGAAATGACGCTGCCCTACGCCGCTGTTCGAATGGTGTCATCGCGCGTCGTTTCGGCCGGGCCATTTCGCGGAACGATCGAAAATACATGTGAGAATGTCGACGTGGAAACGCAGGAAGTTATGGCCCGGTTCCGCCAAACGGTCACAGTGGAACGGACCTCGCCGCGGATACACATTCAGATCGAATTCGACGATCTGGCATCTGTGCCTGATGGCAATCCGTGGATGACATATTACGCCTGCCGTTTTGCGTGGGACAACCCCGGCGCATCGATCACTCGCAGTATGCTGGGACAGGCCTCAGGTTTCCGCATGGAACGCTTTGAAGCTCCGGATTACGTTGAGGTCGCTGACTCAGATCAGCGGCTGCTGATCGTGCCGCACGGACGCCCCTACCACCGTCGCAGCGGACCGCGTATGCTGGACAGTCTGTTACTGGTGGATGGTGAGACGGAACGGCGTTTCGATTTCTCCCTGGACTTTGACCAGCCTTTTCCCATGCGAACGGCAATGGAAGTTCTGCAGCCGCCACTGCCGGTCACAACGAGTGCCCGTATTCCCTCAGGCGCCGGTTCCGCATGGATTCTGGGCCTGTCAGCGAAGAATGTGATTATCGCCAGAACTCGCTGGGAACCGGCCGACGAGCAGCCGGATGTATCGGATGACTCGGACGACTCGGACGATACAGCAGTACCGTCGTCCGGCCGACTGGTTCTGCTGCTGCAGGAAACTGAAGGGAAAGCAACCGCCTGCCTGGTGCGAACGGCCCGCCCGCCCGTCAGTGCGCGACTGCGGCACCCGGACGGAACGGGCATTCACGAACTGCCCGTCCTGGAAGACGGCGTTTCTGTGGAATTCCGCCGGTTTCATATTAATGAGGTCGAACTGACTTTCTGACCTGGATCAGGAGGTGTAAAACCTTCACGCACTGAGCACCTGAGCCATCATCGCCTTTTGCCCCTGTACGATCATGATCATCACCATCGACGGCCCGGCCGGTTCCGGTAAAAGCACCGTCGCAAAACTTCTGGCAGAGCGACTGAAAGTTCGTTTTCTCGACACGGGGGCAATGTATCGAGCCGTTGCGCTGGCTGTCCTTCAGAGTGATGCTGAAGAATCCGATGTCGGCGCCGTGGCGGCGATTGCCCGAGATGCCGACATCAGTTTTGATAACGAGACGATTACGTTGAACGGCCAAGGGGTCGCCGCAGAAATACGCACACCGCATGTCACGGCAATTTCCTCCGTTGTGGCGGCGAATCCTGATGTACGCACACGTCTGGTAGAACTGCAGCGCGCTGTCGGACACCAGGGCAGCCTTGTCACCGAAGGCCGCGATCAGGGATCTGTTGTATTTCCTGACGCAGAATTTAAATTCTTTGTCACCGCGTCAGTTGACTCCAGAGCACGACGGCGGCACCGCGAGTTGATTGCCGGGGGCTCCAGGCTGACCCTGGCCACCGTTCGAACTCAACTGCAGCAGCGCGATGCTCGCGACGAAAGCAGAGAACACGCGCCCATGAAACCGGCTGACGACGCCGTGACTCTCGACACCAGTGACATGTCTATTGTTCAGGTTGTGGACTCTGTCGCGTCGATCGTGGAAGAATAGTCGGACTTGCGCGGATGTCCGGCACCAAAATCACCGTGTTCTATGCGAGTGGACTGCCTCTGCCATCTTTAAGAGGGAAGGCTGCCTTCCCCGTTTTTCGCACGTTATTTGTTGTCGTGGCAGACTGTTGTCGCCACAATGAGGTTCTGTTGGCCAGTCCATATTTCGCATCTCACCGTGTCAATTCGCTCGTAAAGCTGTCCCGTAGCCAACAGATCGGTTCCCCCATTCCGCACCATGAATGGCATCCGGGCCGGTACGCAGTCCTCCCTGCCGCAATCACATCAATTTCGTTAAAGGTACAACCGGCTGATGAGAATTACGCTCGCATGTTTGCTCATCGTAGTCCTGCAGACACCGATCCTTTCTGCAGAACACACTCCTGGCTTTGTCCAGCAACAGCCGACTGACGAACGCAGCGTCAAAGTCGACGGTGGTTTCATGGTGTCGTATAGCGTCACAATTCCGGGTACGGACGTCACGTTTCAGATGGAACCGATTCCGGGCGGTGAGTTCGTCATGGGCAGTGCGGCTGCTGAAAGTGGACGTGAAGACTGCGAAGGGCCACAACGGAAGTTCACGGTCGAGCCGTTTTGGATGGCCCGCTGCGAAGTTACGTGGGCAGAATACAAGAAGTACATCGAGGTATACGACGCGTTCAAGGAATTTGAACAGCAGGGCATTCGTACGGTCACAGACGAAAACAAAGTTGACGCGATCACGGCACCAACACCGCTGTACGAACCTGACTTTACATTTGAATACGGCGAAGAAGACCAGCAACCCGCCGTCACCATTACACAATATTCCGCCAAGCAATACAGTAAATGGTTGTCGGCCATTACAGGAATGCAGTTCCGACTGCCTGCAGAAGCCGAATGGGAGTACGCCTGCCGAGCGGGATCTACAACCGCTTTTCACTTCGGCGACGACGCCTCAGAACTGCGTGACTACGCATGGTTCGAAGGCAACTCAGACGACAACGGCACAAAGAAAGTGGGCCAGAAGAAGCCCAACGCGTGGGGCCTGCTGGACATGCACGGCAATGCTGCCGAATGGGTGCTGGATCAGTTTCAGCCGTATGCTGCCGGTGACGCCACTTTGAACGCCGCCACCGACTGGGTTCGCGCTCCAAAGCTGGATCCGCGCATCGTGCGAGGTGGCAGCTGGCAGTTCGAGGCCACCGAATGCCGGTCCGCCTCCCGCTTCCCATCGGATTCATCAACATGGAAAGAAACAGATCCCAACCTTCCCAAAAGCCCGTGGTGGTACACGGACGATCCGGCTCGCGGTGTTGGTTTCCGTCTGATCCGTCCTCTCAAAACGCTGTCACGTGAGGCCATGGAAGAGTTCTGGAAGATCGACAACGAAGACACGATGTACGACGTCGAGGATCGATTGAGTGAAGGTCGCGGTGCGCAGGGTATCGTGGACAGAACGCTGCCCGCGGCCATCGAAAAACTGGAAAACTGAAGATCAACAAAGGGTCAGGAACCAATAGTGCCAACCGCCCGCAGGGTCGTTGCGGCTATTGGCTCCTGCCCCCTTTTCCTCAATCTCAACGCCTGTCGATTACTGATTGTCCTTCGCATCGTCACCGGCATTTTTTTCGAAATGCCCGTGCTCAGCCGCCATCATCAGTGTCAGATAGTCCAGCCTGGCACAATTGGCGATCTTGCTGAAGTTGATGCCCTCAAGCGTATCCGTGGGTTTGTGATAGTGAGGCGTGAAGCCCCCAAACAAGAATGTGATCGGTACGCCCTTCTTCGCAAATGATGCATGGTCACTGCGGTTGTATACGCCTTCCTGATCGTACTCAAAGACAAAGTTCACATGTTTGTTTGCCGCCATGGTCAGCTCGTGCAACTGGTTTGATATCTTCTTACTGCCCACCAAATGAATTGTGTTTTCGTTTTCACTGGCCGGTTCTTTGTCGGATTCTTCATTGCGGCCGATCATATCGATGTTCAGCATGCAGACCATATCCTTTAACGGACGCAACGGATGGGCCGCGTAATGTTTTGAACCCAGCAGCCCTCGTTCTTCTGCACAAAATGCCATCAGCAGTACGCTGCGTTCGGGCTTGTGAGTGTTGGTGTGAATCGCGCCGGCGATCTGCAGGATGGACGTCGAGCCCGACCCGTTGTCGTCGGCACCCGGATAGACGCTTCCCTGCTGCAAACCAAGATGGTCCAGGTGAGCACCAATGCAAACGTGTTCGTGCCGCAGTGATTCGTCAGAGCCAGGATACCAGGCAACGACGTTCGGCACATCAATCGATTCGTGTTCCACGTTCAACTGCACGTCTGCTTCAGACGACGACGTCATCAACTGATTCTTTTCCGGATTTTTTTCCGCAAAGAACTCATCGCTGATTTCACAGGCGGCGGCTAGTTTGTTCGCCATTGTCACACCGAGCTTTGCCAGGGGCACTGTGCCGGGAGTCCGTTCCAGCTGCGAAACGGACTGAGAACGAACTCGCGAGTCTCGGTCCACGATAAAAACACAAGCCGGACGTCCTTTCACAATCAACACGTCGTTCGCGTTAATGCGAGTCGCGGACCGCACAACCAGCAACCGCCCGGCGAATGCACCGTCTTCGAGTTCAGGACGTTTCTTCGTCACTCGGGCAAACGTCACCGGCAGCTTACCGTCAAATGTGCCAAAGTAGTTTTCAACACCGAAGTCGTTGCCGGTCAGAACAGCCGTTTCGCCAATGCTCAGCTTCGAGGATTCCACATCGATCTCTGTGCGATTGAACGGCAGGAACTGAAACCAGCTGTCGTCCTCACTGGCCGGCTGAAATCCGCGTTCCGCCAGACGCTGCGAGAACCACTGCGCTGCCTTCATAAAACCTTCCTGCCCTGTACCTCGTCCGGCAAAATCAGCACCGGCCAGAACCGACAGAAGACTCTCAGAATCCTCCTCTGTGATGCTTTCAAAGCCCTCACGAAATCGTACAGGAGCTTCCGTGGCACCGTCATATTGGGCCACAGCGTCGCTACAGCAGGCAACAGTCGTGAACAGACAGAACAACTTCGCACACGGCAGCAAAGAGCTTTTCATGTTTTTCCTTGATGAGAGCAGGCCCCTCTGCATGAATTCAGGCTATCAGCGGGGAACAAAACATTAGCCATTGCAGGCAAGACAATAGCCACGATAGCCGGTTTCCCGCCATGCGAAAACCGAACACTGACGAATCTTTCGTGTCCGTCCGCGCAGCCAGCACCCTCAGCAGGTCGTTCCGCGGGTTTGCCGCAGGCGTGGAGAACGGGGCAGACACACTCAACGGAGTCGGACAAAGTCCGAAATCATGCCCGCGTTGGGATGACAGCAGCTTCAAATCGTCAGCAGCGGGATTTGGGCACCGCCGCCCGCTCTGATCTCAAGGTTGATGAGTTCCGACACCAGGTTGAATGTGGACTTGGAATCCAGGTCACAGTTGGAAATGTAGAACCAGTATCCACGGTGCTTGACGGCAACGTCTGCATCAACAGGCCGCTTCCTGCTGTAATGCACATGAAACAGGCCGGAGGTCATTTCATTCCAGTTGAACGGTTTGCCGTAATCGTCAAATGTCGACCGCACGTAACCACATCGGTAATGCTCTGACGGTGCGTTCACGGCATGAGACAGATAGAACATTATTTCCTTTAAGAACGAGTACTCATCGTAACCTCGTCTTTCAGCGCTATCGGAGTTCCCGGCTCCAGCCCGTGGCGAGCAAGTCTGCGACTGTGCGGAGTCTTCAGTTGTCCTGCATTGTCGATTCTAAAGCGGTAGCTGGGAAGATTTGGCTGTAACTCCAGTATCTGACAGATTTCTGCCACCTCGGGAGAAGTCTCGGCTGTGCCGGCAAATCGAAGAACCGGAACGCTGGTCGTCACCGAACGTTTCCAGAGTTCCGCCGCCTGGTGATCGCCGGACATTCGTAACTCGTATCCCTGCTGAGCGGCCGACACCATATCATCTCCGTCGAGCGAAAGGTGCGCCAGAGAGATGCCTTCGCTGGCCTTGGACGCTTCCTTCGTCACCCTGTCCTCCATCCCAACCTCTACCGAGTGCTGGTCTAGCAGCAACTGGCGGAACAGCTGCGTCAGATAGAGGAACTCTTCAAATTCAGGCTTCTTCTTCGGCGTGGGGCCACCGGCACTGGTGGCATTGTCGATGTCATTGAGATTACGAACGGTCAGACGCAGCACGCGATCGATGGCCCAGCCTTTCGAAGCCAGTAGATCCAGCGTCTCCAGACTCACCGGCGACAGTTTTCGCTGATTGAACTCTTTGCCCTGCTCAGGCGAGTACACGATGGTCGGTTTTGACTGGGCACCTGGTGCACCCGATCCCTTGCAGATGGCATGTCAGGTGCCATCTGCAGTGAGAGTTGCGTGATTAGGTGTACTGGCCGGTGATGCTGGAAACTACGAGAAACTCCTCGGACTCGTAGTATCGTATGCGCACCAGATTCAGCAGCAATTCTTCGCGATGCGTCGCCTGAACGGCGCGATTTTAGTTCAGCCGGCTGTGTTGCAGGCTCTTCGGTCCCAGTACACAGCCACACGCCGTAGTGATACAGACGAGCAATATGACCACAGATTGAAATTTGCGCATCGGTTCCGGCTCCAGGCAGCATTTATGGGCCGTTCGCGACGCAAGCACAGTATAAACGGTTTCTTTTCTGACGATTTTCGCGGTACTAAGGGTATTCGGACCTGAGTCCCTGCATCACGAGATCCGGTGCGACACAACGCTTTCCGACAGCTGGACGAACGCTGACCAGCAGCTTTCCTGCCACCCCAAAGCTAATATGGAAAGGGCAGCGGAAAAGTAATCGAACAGAAGTCCGGCATCTTCGGAGTACCGCCGTGGTTGAAAATCGACAGACCTGAATGCCAACGATCGCGCGGCCGTTCCGTCACGCTCAGCGGAAGTGAGCAGTATTGTCAGTTTCCTCAGGCCCCCCCACAACGTGTCGCTCCTGACATCACATCGTGATTTTTCCACAACCGGTGTCCCTGGGCAGCGAATCCAGTCGGGTTCGTGTAAGCTGCAGCCGGTTGAAACTCCGGGAGGCCACGTGGCGTCAGCGTTTTTTTACTTTGCTCAGCCAGCAGGATCGTCATGACAGATTTGTCAACCACCGAACAATTGT
>Ga0315316_10003915_pt1 | contig 10839 bp, 11 predicted proteins | sample M160m3416metaG_FD_203702 | JGI IMG/M metagenome (GOLD analysis project Ga0315316, IMG submission 203702) | Ammonia-oxidizing marine archaeal communities from Monterey Bay, California, United States - M1 60m 3416 | ecosystem: Environmental > Aquatic > Marine > Intertidal zone | place: USA... | reverse complement strand
CAAGCAATAAAAGCACCATTTCACACTATATTAAACAACGGCGGTATACATATAATGCATGAAGCTGTTGATAACCCGGGTTTTGGCGTTAATGTTATAGACGGTAAAAGAATAAACATGTTAAAAGCTGGTATTATAGATCCAGTGCTTGTTACTAAGTCAGCACTTAAAAATGCAGTAAGTGTTGTGACTACTATTATATCTGCAGATTGTGTAATTTCAAATATGAGAGGAAATGAGAGCAATCAGTAATTATATAATAATAGAAAAAGCGTTAGGCCAAACTAAAAAGGTTGGTGGCTTAATATTAACAGAAAAGACAGATGTAGACAATAGGTATATAAAGGGTAAGATTATATCTGTAGGTAATTTAGTTGAAGGACTAAATGAAAAAGATATAATATACTATGACAAAGCTGCAGGTCATGATATAACCTTTGATGAAGTTATATATACCGTTATTACAAGTAGAGATGTTGTGTTAGTTGAATGAGGCTAGATTCTTCAGATTTAAGAGAAATAGGATTATTCAAGTATTACAGGCTCGTTAGAAAGTGGGCCTGTAAAACTTATAATATACTCGATGCTGACTTAGAGCTACTAATATATCTAGACTGCATGGGTAGATTTACACGTAATGACTTTATAAACGGTACATATACTTATTCGTGGGATAAAGCTAGGTGGGAAAGATTAAGAAGTAACGGTTGGATAGATGTATGGAGACATAGAAATCGTACAACCATAAAGTACTCTGTTTTTAAAACATCATATAGATGTAAGCAACTTATAAATAGAATGTACAGAGTAATGTTAGGTCAAGAGGATCTACCATTTTCAGAAAGAAGTGTATTTTACAATAACCAGTCATATACAGATAAAGTTTATAATAAAGCTATAGATGATATGACAAAAGACAAAAACAGATGAACAAAAAAGATATGTCATTTTGCCAAAACGGTCCATTAGCTGATCGCGAAGCTAGAAGAGCAAGAAGAGCAGCTAGAAGACTAAAAAGAAAAAATAGAAAAGAAGCAAGAAACCAAACTGACGAGGATGCTGCTAACATAAAAGCTAATAACGAAAAAATACGTAATAGCGAAGAATATCAAAATCAAAAAAACAAAACTAGCTTAGGCGAATTAACTAGAGCAGAGTATATACAAAAAAGAAGAGAGCAACTAGGTGTTCCACCAAGCCAGCTATAAGTATGGGATATAAACTAGGTAAGCAAACAGGTATAAATTTTGATGGTGGTACTATAAAAACTAAATTAAGTTTTGGTATGGGGGTTAAAGATCATGCAATACCAGGTAATCCTATAGAGTATGTAGCTATGGAGGAAAGAGGTGTAGCTGACATAAATGGTACTATATATATAAACGAAGAGTTAAAAGGCACTAGACAACACGATATAACACTTAATCATGAAATGGTACACATGACTGAGATGAAGCTAGGTAAACTAAGTTACGATGAGTATTGCGTAACATATAATGGTGAAAAATATCCTAGGTCAGAAGATGGCGATTATGTACAAGTAAATAACAAATGGTACGAGTTAGGGGATAAGAAAAACCTACCTTGGGAAAAACAAGCAGAAATATAACATGGCAAATAAAACAAACAGATGTGGCGGTATAATGAAAGACAAAGTTCTACTAATACCACCATCTAAAATAGTAGCTCCAGCACCGGCTGACCTATTAATGAAGGATTTTGATATTAAATCAGAAAAACCTAAAAACCAAAGAAACTACAGTAAAGCAATGGATCTTAACGAAGAGAGGTATGGGCCATCTGCAACACAAAGTAAATTTGCGTTTGATAAGAAAAATAGTACTTTGTACAACAAGTACTGTAGTAGAGGTAGGAAATAATGATAAATAAAATATTTTCTGCAGGAGCAGCTAATCTTGTTAAAAGTGTAGGTGGAGTTTTAGATAACTTAACTACAACTAAAGAAGAAAAGCTAGCTGCCGAGCTAAAGATCAAAGACATGATAATGGGTTACGAAGCTGAGATGCAGAAGCAAGTAACAGAAAGGTGGAAGGTAGATATGAACTCTGACTCATGGCTAAGTAAAAACATAAGACCATTAGTTTTAGTCTTTTTAGTTGTAGCTACAGTATTATTGATATTTATCGATGCTGGTACTATAAGTTTTAAAGTACAAGACAAATGGACAGATTTATTACAGCTAGTATTAATAACAGTGATAGGTGCTTACTTTGGTGGTAGATCATTAGAAAAAGTAAAAAAATAAATGGCTAGAATACAAACTTACGGTTTAGACACTGTAGACGTCGGGGACAAGCTGCTAGGTTCAGATGCTGGTGGCGCTACTAAAAACTTTTCAGTAAGTGAAATATCTACGTTTTTTAAAAATGAAGGTGCAGCCGGTGCATCTGGTCAGTTTAACTATCAGTATATTAGAGACAGCGGCGCTATAAACAAAGGTCACATGCATATAGCTGCTAGTTCAAATACAATTAACTTTTCCGCAGTAACAACAGTAAAGCTTAGTAAGTACAAGCAAGGAGATACTGCTAACACAATTCAAAACTATTTAACAAATGAATTTGTAGGTAAAGAGATTATTATAGCTGATACCTTAATACCAAATAACTATGGCACATACAGTGTAACGTCTGTAACTGTAGATGCTAACAATAACAATTTTTACGATTTAGTACTCTCATATAAGAGTGGTAATGGTACTTTAACAGACGGTCAATTTTATTCAATTATATTATTCGCTGGTGCACAAGATGTACATTTCGAGTTTCAGCAAGCTTCAGGAGCTACTGTTTGGACTGTAAATCACAATTTAGGTAAATTTCCTTCTGTAACTATTAAGTTGTCAGATGGTACGCAAGTGCAAGCACTAGTAACTCACACTAATAATAACACATTAACAATAACATTTAGCGGAGAAAACTCTGGTACTGCGTACTTGAATTAAACTTCTTAATAATAAAAAATAAAAAATGGCAATAAAATATTTAAACAACATTGACCTTGACCAAAATCAACTGCTGAGAGCTGTCGTTCATAATTCAACTTCAGATCCAACAAGTCCACTCAAGGGTCAAATATACATGGACACTACAAACAATGTCCTTAAATTCCACAACGGTTCAAGCTTTATTAGCGTTATGGATAATACAACAATAGCTGATACTATAAGAACTATTTCTGTAGACTCAAATGGTAATGGATCAGTTAACAGCACTTTAACTACTAGTGAATCATTAGTTCTTAAAAAAGGTACTAACATTACTTTATCAGAGTCTGGTGGTGTTGTAACTATAGCTTCATCAGATACAAACACTCAGAACTCATATGTATCATCTTTTGTTGATAGTGATGCAAATGTAAACTTAAGACTTACAAAGTCTGGTGCTGCTTCTGGAACACAAGACTTAACGTTTGTAGCTGGTTCTAATATTACTTTAACACCTTCTGGTACAAACCTAACTATAACTGGAACAAACACTCAGCTATCAACTGCTGACGTTAGGGGTAAAATATCTGGTTCTGGGGTTATTTCTTATAACAGCTCAACTGGTGTTATAACATCTAGTGCAGAAGCTAATGTTGCAACAGACTTAAGTAAAACTACAACACAAACAAATGTTACAGTAAATTCATCTACTGGTAATAATATCGCTCTAGGTGCTGCATCTGCTTCTGCCGCGGGTGTTATGACAAAAGCAATGTTTGACAAACTAGATGGTATTGAAACTAGTGCAACCGCAGATCAAACAGCTGCTCAAATTAGAACTGCCGTTGGTACTGGTAATAGTAACTTTGTTCCAGCTGCACCTTCTTCACCAACAACTAAATTTCTTAGAGGTGACGGTTCGTTTGCAGTTCCATCTTATGTGGCTAATACAGATACTAATGTTGATGTTAGTACTCTTGAAACAAGGCTAGGTCAGATAAACAGTAATATTACAATTGGTAATGGCACTAGTGTTAACACAACAATATCTGGTGATTTAATTGTAAACGGTGACACTACAACAGTAACAAGCACAACAGTTGCTATTGGTGACAATTTAATGAAAATGTCAAAAGATAATACAGCTAACTCTGTAGATATTGGTTGGTATGGTAAAATTGTTTCTTCTGGGACAAAATACGCTGGTATGGCTTACGATGCTAGTACTGGTGTTACATCACCTAAATTTAATCTTGGTGTTACAAGCGCAGAAGATAGTGAGCCTGGTTCTTTAGCATCTTTTGGAGTTAAAGGTACTTTAATTGCTAACATAGAAGGTAATGTTACTGGTAACGTAACTGGTAATACATCTGGATCTGCTGGTACTGTATCATCTATTGGTAATCTTACTGGTGACGTAACATCTTCTAATAGAGCTACTACAATAGGTAACGACAAAGTTACTTATGCTAAAATGCAAAATGTATCTGCAACAAACAGAATATTAGGTAGAGATTCTTCAGGCGCTGGTAATGTGGAAGAAATTACTCCAGCTAACGTTAAAACAATGTTATCACTTAACAATGTTGCTAACGAAAGTAGAGCTACTATATTAGGTGGTAATTTAACTGGTCAAATAAACAGTGTTGCTGTAGCTACGGTAACTGCTGGTGCTGCTGCTGGTGCAACTGCAAACCAAGACTCAACATCTACAATTAGATCTGGCACAACAGCTAGTAACGTTGGTTTAGGAAATGTAACAAATGAAAGCAAAGCTACAATGTTCTCTGGAGCTGCTTTAACCAACAACCCAACTGCGCCAACACAATCAGCTGGTAACAGTTCTACTAGAATAGCAACAACAGCGTTTGTAGCAACTGCAACAGCTTCAATAGGTAAAGTTACTAAAAAAATATCAGGTACTGGTTCAGCAACTTCATTTACAATGTCGCACAACTTTGGAACACCACACGTTATGACACAGTTGTTAGATTATGGTAATAATGGAACTGGTGCTACTTACGATGTTGTTCATGCTGATATTAAAAGAAACAGTGATAATGCTGTTGACGTAGTGTTTGGATCTGCTCCATCAGCAACTGAAGACTATTTAGTTCTTATAACTAAAATGCCGGCAATATCGTAATTAACTTAATATAATCGAATCATGGCTATAAATTTTTTACAGCATGTTGATAATATTAGCCCAGCCGCACCAACAAACCTAGTAACATCTATTGTTAATGACACTATAAATGTAACTTTCACGGCGTCGGCAACGGCTAACATAGACAACTATTTAATATTCAGCTCAGTGGCTGGTGGAGATTATGGATTAATATCTGTAATCCCACCCGCTGACTTTGGGTCTACAATGAGTACTATAGACAACTCGTTTGATGTACCCGGAACACAAGCGTATAGAATTTATGCTGTAAAAAATGGTGTGTATTCATCACCATTAACAGGTTCAAGAAGTTTTAGTGCTGGTACTGTTGAAATTACAACTATGAGTGTTGTAAATTTAAATAAAGCTTATTATGTGCAGTGGAACCCACCATCATCAAAAGGTAGGTTTGTTACTGCATATAATGTTTATAAGCATCAACATGCAACACAGAGTAGTTTAGCAGAAGGATCTGCTAGTTTAGTTTACTCAGGGTTAAACACAAACTTTATGTATACGGTTAGTGGTAACAGTAGTGACTTTCACCAATTTTGGGTAACAACAACAATAGCATCATAATGGAAGAAAATTTAGATTACTGGAAAAACATAAGAGACCAAAGAATAGAGGATATAGCTTGTGAAACAACTATAGGTAGTCCTGATAAAGAACTTATGAATATTTTAATTACACAGCTGAAAGAAGCTGAGCAAAAAATAATAGAATTAAATGAGTAAGTTTAAACAAGAAGTATTACAAAGAACTGATATTATTACCATAACAGGCGCTGTACACTCAGAGGCTGATGCTAAAGTAATTGGCCCAGTTCAAAAAGGTGGTAGTGGTAACTGCTTAGTATCAAGTACTAGTGGAGAGTATGATGGTGGTGATAGAGTAATTGGTTTTCATAACGGTTATGATATTGATGGGGATATATTAATAACTGTAGGTTGGGGAGACGGATGCGCCGTAAGAAGATTAAATAATGATGGCTCCATGACAAAATTATACCATGATAATAATGCGTTGTGGAGAGACACAACTTCTACATATAATCACATGCAGTCTGTGGCTATGGCTAAAGGTTGTAACAAAGCTGTTATAATGTCTTACAACGTTTATGGTTATTCTATTATAGACTACAGTGGTGCTGTTGATGGAACCTCAAATGGAGGTGCTGTAATTAGAGAAGACAGGCCAACACATACAAACCCTACAGACTTTATTGATCCAACAAATGACAGAAGTAGTGGTTATATTAGAAGAGCAGGTTATTGGTATGCTGGAGGAGCGTGTGCAGCTGGTGAGTGGATATATGCTTCTTCTCATGATGCAATACACTACAAACAATACCCTAGAAGAAATTTAGCTACTGGAGCAGAAGAACTTGTTAGTGGAGTAACTGACAAAAGAACAGGAAGTGCTGATGAAGATAGAAATGGTTATAGAGCTTTTTTATCTTATGATGAAATAAATGATAGAATGTATTACTGGAATTACGAAGGTAACGGAGGTTTTACAGTTATATATGACGCTTCAACATCAGATCCAAAACCAGTATGGTGTGACATGGAAGATACTGTATCAGGTTCTAACACTACATTTACTGCAAACGGTTATATGAGAGAGTCAGGATTATTTGTTGCTGATCCAGTTAATTCACCTAATGTTGTTATAGCGCCAGGTTATGACTACATATTTGAAATAGATTATACTAATTGTTTAACTGGCGGTTTTCCAGATATAAAAAGAAGAGCTTATTTAAGAAACTGGACAGAGGGTATTGATTTTAATGGTATAGCTAGGTTTGGTACTAAATATCAAAAAACATCTGGTACACCTATGGATAAAATGCCTGGCTACGCTAGTGGTTGGGTACCACTTAGTGGTGATAGAGGTTATGGTAAAGTTGATGGTGGGCATTTAGAATTAGGAAATTTTAAAATATACTCAAGAAAAACATTAAGCAGTTACACAGAAGACCAAGCAAGTGTATATGGTGGTAGTGCAAGAGGTAGAAGTTGGCAGAGTGATTATGGTGTTAACCCAGTGTTAATGTCTTCTGCTAATGGCACTAAATATTGGATACGTATGGGTTATGGATCAGATGGTCATTCTTTTAGAATATGGCCAGAAGCAACAAATCCAATAGAGTTAATAGGTAACTGGGAAATAGTTTATGGAACTTACACATTGGATAATAGTGCAAATATTGATATGTGTTTTGTTGGTGGAGTTGCAGATGTAATAACACCATCAGGTTGCACATTTACTGTGTATGTTAGTAACAACAATGGTAGTAACTGGGAAACATTTGACCATACGTCAGATCTCGCTCATGTTTTTTCTACATCAGGAACACAGTTAAGAGTAAAGCTATCCGCAACAGGACACCCTAATAAATCTCCATTTATACAACAAGCAAATTTAGTAGCAGATTTTGGCTCAATGCACGACGCAGCGAAAGACGTAAACATTAAATATAAAGTAACTAGAAAACGACTAAGATAATATGAGTACAACGGTAACAGGTTCAAAAAGACATCTTAACATTAATGCAGACGAGTTTGCAGGTGATTTAAATGGTACTGTAAATACAGCTACTACTGCTACCACTCAATCTACTAGTGACAATAGCACTAAAGTAGCCACTACTGCGTTTGTTAAAAATCAAGGTTACACTACTAATACCGGTACAGTAACATCTGTTGGTACAGGAAATATTCATACACTAGCTGTATCTGGTACTACCGCGATTACTTTTACACCTAATGTTGGTGCTGTTACAGACGGAGGAGGAAACCTTGCTACTGGTGATCACATATACGATCATGTTACTACTAGAATATCAGGTTTAGCAAGCACATCTTACGTAGATACAGCTGTATCAAATTTAATCGATAATGCACCAGCAAATTTAAACACACTAAATGAACTAGCAGAAGCTTTAAATGATGATGACGATGCTATTGTAACTATTAACACTTCTTTAAGTAATAGATACACGAAAACAGAAACTGATGCGTTTGCTGTAAAATTAACAGGTAATCAAAGCATAAGTGGTACTAAAACATTTAGCTCAGCAGCGTTTACAGATAGTCCGTTTTTTTACGGAACAACCTATTGGTATGTTTCAACTAGTGACCTTGCACTTCAAAGAGCAGATGCTAGAGATGATTCTACAACAGACGCAAGACTACATTGGTATGGTCAAAATGCTTCAGGTGGCACAACTAATTTTAAACACGCTTGGTATGATGGTTCTAGTTATATAAACGTAACTGCCACTGGTGGTCAAGTTAAGTTTGGTGGTGAGGTTGAAGCAACAAGTCTAGACATAAACGGTAATGCTGATATATCTGGTAACTTAACAGGGGTTGATAATCTAACAATGGGTGGTCAGCTTGATGGTGTTACTAATATGTTTCTTGGAGAGTATCTTTATCATCAAGGTGATGGTGATACTTATCTTAACTTTGAAAGCGCTAATGCTTTTAGAATTGTTGTTGGTGGGGGTGAGGCCGCACACTACAATACTTCGAGAGTTAGATTTAACAAAAATATAGAAATTTCTACTGATTCTACTTATGATCTAGGTACTAATTCTACAAGGTTTGCAAATGGTTATTTTGACACATTATATGGTGATGGTAGCAACTTAACAAACATATCAGCAACTGATAGTACAAAACTACCTTTAGCTGGTGGTACACTTACTGACACTCTGTATCTCAATGATAGTAGTGACGCTAATTTAGTTTTTCAATTAAACGGCTCTAATAAGTGGTTGATTGGAAGAGACCACAGTCCAGATTCTTTTAGAATATACAATTACGGAACAAGCAGTGCTGCTTTAAATATAGCTACTTCAGACAATGCCGCAACTTTTGCAGGTAGTGTAACTAGCACAACTTTAATACCTAGTAGCCATATATATTTAGGTGCTACAAAACATTTATATCTAGATGGTGGTGGTAATACATATATAAAAGAAAGCTCTTCTGACAACATTTCGTTTGTTACAGGTGGTACTGAAAGATTAAAAATAGATAGCGCAGGGCAAATACTTGCTGGCTGGAGATTTGTATCAGAAATGACCACTACAAACTCTTTGTTTCAAGCTAAGTATAATAGCACTAATTTTCTTGAAATAGGTTACAACTTTATAAATGTTCAAGGAGGTGATTATACGCTTAAAAGAGGTGGTACTGAAAGAATAAAAGTTACCGCAAGCGGTATAGAAGTAAACGGTGAGGTTCAAGGTGACAGTTTAAATATAGACGGTAATGCTGATATATCAGGAAACCTAACAGGTGTAGACACGTTAACAGCTACAACTTTTTCTGGAGATTTAAACGGTACAATAAACACAGCAACAACAGCCACAACACAGTCAGCAAGTAACAACTCAACTAAAGTAGCTACGACCGCTTATGTAGACGCTCAGGTAGCTACAGTAATAGATTCAGCTCCTGGAACTTTAAATACATTAAACGAGTTAGCTGCAGCTTTAGGTGATGATGCTAGTTTTAGTACAACTATTACAAATAGCATAGGTACTAAAATGCCTTTAGCTGGTGGAACATTTACAGGTGCTATAACAATGGGTGGTGACACAAATATGAATGGTCACTCTATATATGAAAGCTCTGAAAATTATTATAGTATTGATTTAAAAGATCACAGTGATTACACGTGGTTAAGAAACGTGCAAGGTGTATGGACGTTCCAACAAGGTACAGCTGGTGACAATTGGACTAACAGTTTTCAACTAACTTTACCAGATCCTGGATCAACGGCAAACGCTGTATTTGCAGAATTAGGACAAAAAACTTCTAACTCGGCAAATGGTAAATATAAAGGAGTTAGAATAGTTAAGTATGCAAGTAGTGCTCTTGCAGATGGTGATTTCCAAGCAGGTACTGCAACTTTTACAGGTAATGTTACAGCTCCAAACCTTATAGCATCAACAGCTGTATACGCTGGTGGTGCTGTTTATGCAGGTGGTAACACATTGAGTTTAAAAAAATCAGATGGAAATTCTTATGTTGATTTTGACACTGGTTTAAACGCAACTTTTGCAGGTAATGTTAATGCAACAGATGGTTCTGATACAGCAACTCTTTCTAAGACTGGTTTAACTTTGGGTAGAAGTAATTCTTACATACAATCAGACACTGATAATTCTGATACACTTAATATTGGACAGTCATCATTAAGATGGGGACATGTAAAAGTAGATGGTGCTGACTTTGCAGTTCTTAATGGTGGTACTGAAAGGTTTAAAGTTAACTCAAGTGGTAATTCAAGTTTCTACGGTGACTTAAGTAACGTAGGAGCAAGTCACACGGTAAGCATGTCAAGTGGAACAAACATACGAGGTAGTAATCATTTGTTTATACAAGGAGATGCAAGTTATGTTCATATAAAGTCAAATGGTAATAACGTGTATATTGATGGAGCAACTCATTACTTTAGAAACGTCGCGGCGTCTGCAAACTATTTGATTCTTAGCTCAACTGCTGCAACTTTCTCAACTAACGTTACCGCTGGTAGCAACACTTTAACAGCTGGATCTTTAGATATAAACGGTAATGCTGATATATCAGGTAATCTTGGAGTAGGTACTGATTCTCCTAATAGACAGTTTGAAGTTAGAAACGCTAGTGGAGTAGGTTACGGTTTAATATCTGGTACTACAGGTGCTGAGCTTAGGTTTAGACCT
>Ga0315316_10003913_pt1 | contig 10840 bp, 6 predicted proteins | sample M160m3416metaG_FD_203702 | JGI IMG/M metagenome (GOLD analysis project Ga0315316, IMG submission 203702) | Ammonia-oxidizing marine archaeal communities from Monterey Bay, California, United States - M1 60m 3416 | ecosystem: Environmental > Aquatic > Marine > Intertidal zone | place: USA... | reverse complement strand
TTCGTTACCAGCGTGATGACGGGCTTGTGATCTGGATCAATGGCATTGAGCTGCTACGCGACAACATGCCGCCCGGTAACCCGGGTCATCTTACCCCTGCTGCCGGCAATGCCTCCGGTGAGGGGGAATGGTACAGTGTAAATGTGCCTGCCAACGCTCTTGTTGCCGGTGACAATGTGCTGGCTGTAGAGACGCACCAAGCCTCGGGTAACAGTTCGGATGTCCGTTTTGACCTGGAACTGTTGAACTGGCTTGAGGTTCCCGGCGGATTGCCGGTAATGTTGCACGCGGGGTTTTCCCTTGATGGGGATGGCGAACCTCTCACGCTTCACGACAGCGGGGGCTCCATTGTTGATGCCATTTCAGCGTGGCCGGAACAGGATACTTTCCACTCTTGGGGCAGGAGCGCGTCGAATCCCGGTCTGATGGGCTATCAGGAGGCTACTCCCCGTGCTGCCAACAGCGAGGAAGTTGCGCCTGCCCGCACTATCGCGCCCCAGTTTCTGGCATCAGACGGCAGCACCCCGCTGCCAAGTGGTTTCTACAATGATACGCAGACCCTTGTCCTCAAGTGTGCCACTCCCGGGGCAAGCATCCGTTATACCACTGATGGGAGTCAGCCAATGGAGTCAGGTAACGGTAAAACCTATGCCGCCCCGCTGCTCCTTGAGCGAGTGAATGAGAAGAGCGCGGTCATTATTCGTGCCAGGGCTTTTGCCTCCGGGTATATGCCTTCAAAGGACCTCTCATATACTTACCTGATCAGGCAGCATGCTGCCATCGAGACGTTGCCTGCCATTTCGTTGGTTGAGGATGCGGGGCGATCGTTCTTTCTTCCCGGCGGCATCATGGCTGTCAGCGGCGGCAGTTTTGATGGCAAGGGGAAATGGCAACCTGGAGGTATTGACTCCTATAACGTGCCACAGCAGCGTGGTTCCTCCACCGAGCGTAAAACGTCGGTCGAGCTTGTTTATCCAGACGGCCGCCGGGGTTTTCGAGACAAGGTATCTCTTCGCATGGCGGGCAGCGGTTACACACGCCCGCGCTACAGGATGGAGCATACAGGGGATTCTCCCTGGAGACTTTTTGCCCCCACGGAGAAAGGCTCAATGAACCTTATCTGGCGTGATGAGATCGGGGCGGATGAACTCAATTTTGATCTTTTCCCGGGTTGGCATACCACAAGTTTCAAGCAACTGCGCCTGCGTGCCGGTAATAATGATCCCATTAACCCATTTATTTGTGATGAGTATGTGCGGCGCCTGTTTGGCGAGATGGGCCATGACTCGCTGCGGGGGATGTTTGCGATGCTGTATGTGAACGGTTCGTTCAAGGGGATTTATAACCTTTGTGAAAGGCTGCGCAACGAGACCTTCCAGAACCACTTCCGTTCCGATGCGGATTGGGACGTCAAATATAACAATGAGTATTCAGCTGGTGATGCACTCGAGCATTCCCGGTTCCGGAAGGTTTACGAGAAAGACATGAGTGTCCCGGCCAATTATGCGGCAATGGAAAATGCTGCCGACCTCGTGAACTTTGTCGATTATTACCTGTTGAACATCTATGCCAATATGTGGGACTGGGCGACTTGGGGATCGGGAGCCAACAATTATGTCCTTTACCGGGAAAGGATTCCCGGCGGCACCTGGCGTTTCACTGTCTGGGATGCCGAGGGTGGATTCCTTAACCAGGGTTATTTTAACCCTGCCTCATTTGACCTAATTTCCGAGAACCTGACCGGCAGCGATGATACTAATGAGTTGGCCAGGATCTGGAAACATCTTGTTGGTGTTGCGCCTTTTAATAATGGCGAACACAGCGGGAGTGCTGAGTTCCGCCTGCTGGTGGCGGACCGCATTCACAAACATTTCTTTAACGGTGGCATTCTTGATGACCGCAGCAGCGACACCCGTGTTCATGCCCTAAAGGATGAACTGCGGGATATTGTCAGGGATGGCATCGAATATATGACGGGATCATGGAATGAAAACTGGTTCAATTCCTGGGTAAATCCCGGGAACGGGCGGCGCTCCCATCTCCTGGGACCGGCAGGCAACCAATTCGCTGCTGCCGGCGTTTGGCCTGCCCTGAGGCCTCCGGCCTTCAGTATACATGGTGGAGATGTCAGTCTGGGGCAGGAAATCATGATGTCGGGCATTCCAGCAGGTGCGAGTGTTTACTATACCACTGACGGTTCCGATCCCCGGTTGCCCGGCGGTGCTCCATCTCAACTGGCAACGAAATATACGGACGGCATTTCCATAGCGGTCCCGATTGTTCTCAAAGCCCGCGTTTTTTCCGCTTCCGGAGAATGGAGCCCGCTTACCGAGGCCCGGTTTTCCGTGCCGGTCAAGCAGCCCTCGGCAACCAGCCTTGTGGTTAGCGAGATCATGTATAACCCGCCACCTGTCAGTGCTGCCGAGGAAGCTGCAGGGTATAGTGATTCTGATGACTTTGAGTTTATTCGCCTGACCAATGTAAGCCCGGATGCCCTTGGCCTTGAGGGGCTGCGCTTCAATGACGGCATAAGATTTGATTTTTCCTTATCTGCTGTGCGTGCGCTCGTGCCCGGGGCATCGCTGCTCATTGTCGGCAATCGCAAGGCATTCAATATGCGTTACGGGCATTCCTATGATGCTGCTATCGGCGGTGAGTTTTTCGGTAACCTCAAGAATGGTGGTGAGAGGATCCAACTTGACTTGGCTGGTATCCGGAACACTCCGGTTCATGGCATTGATTATGGGGACAGCCTGCCCTGGCCCAAGGCGGCTGACGGCTTTGGGGCATCCCTGTTGCTGCTGGATCCCGCGGGATTACCCGACCATGCACTTGCTGCAAGCTGGACTGCCTCGGCCCATCCCGGCGGGCATCCGGGTGGGGGTCCTGTGCCATTGAGCTATGAAAAGTGGAGGTCCCTTGCCTTTTCTTCCTCTCAATCAACCCGTGATGAAATTTCAGGGCCGCTGGCCGATCCTGATGGAGATGGCGTCAGCAACTTTGCCGAGTATGCCCTTGGTGGCAGTGCGCGCCTTGCTGATTCAGAGCGGTTGCGTCCCCGTGTATCCATCGTGAGGGATGGTGGGCAGACGTATTTTGCCATTGAGCATTTAAGTGTTCCGGCAGCTGCTGAGGCCAAGGTCACCCTTGAGCATTCGGCCGATCTGGTGACATGGAGTACCGGTGACATGGTCGAGCGGGAAGCTCCTGCGATTCTATCCAGCGGGCATGCGGTTCATTCCCTGCGGGCAGATGATTCCATTTTTCCGGCTGTCCCGGCGGCTTTCTTCCGCCTCCGGGTGGAGTAGGCGGACAATTTGTTCCCGCTTACCTCTCAACGCGCAACCAGCGCCGCACCAGCAGCGATAGGAGATCGCCGGCAAGCACAATCAGGGCCCCGAGGAGAACGAAGAAAACCATCTGGTCGAATGACCGTGCCGCTTTCGCGTTGGTAATCAGGAACCCGAGGGAGATCACCCCGAGCATGCCAAGGACAGTGGCTTCACGCACACAGGTTTCCCAGCGATAAAAGAAATAAACAATCATCCGGTTGAATGATTCCGGGAGAATAGCGGTCAGATAGGCGCCGAGACGTCCTCCCCCATGGGCAATGACCGTGCGTGCCGGACGAGGCGGCGCATTCTCGACGACTTCCGATCCCAGCCTTCCCAGGATGCCGAAGTTATGGATTGCCAGTGCGAGTACCAGTGCCCAGGGATCTGGACCCAAAATGGAGATTAGCAGGAACCCGAGGATGTATTCGGGCAGGCTGCGTGTGAAGACAAAGGCCAGGCGAATCACCTTGTGGATGATTCCCCAGATGAGTGGAAAGGCGCTTCGTCCGCCAGTGATACCCAGTGGCCTCGGGGCAGACAGGTTGCGGGCAGCTCCGGGAATGAACAGGAGGGCAAAGAATCCTGAAAGTGCTGCTGCCGCGGTGGCAAGCGCCAGAGTCATTCCCACTGCCTTCAGAGCTTCTCCCTCGATCAGAAGTTCCATTGCCCAGGGGCGGAAATCAGACCAGTCGCCGGAGGCCCGCACCGGCGCAGGGGTGAGTTTTCCAATGAAGCGCTCAAGGTTGGCACTGCGTTGGCTATCGGTAAGCACTGAGGGGTAGAGGTCCCCGGCTGTCCAGGCCCATCCACCAGCAAGCATGATGGCCAAGAGACTCAAATAAAGGAACTTCGGGCGCGGTTGCTGGCGCCTTAAATGTGCAATTCGCGCTAAGCGCGTTTCCTCGGCTTGCGTCGACATGTCAGGCCCCCATTCTTTTTCGCAGAGCCCTGCTCCACCACTCGATGATGATAATTAATGCGAAGAGCACATAAAGGTAGGTCCAGATCTCGCGATAATGGAACTCGTCGGAGGCCAGCTTGATGCGGTAGCCTATCGTTTCAATGCCTACAAAACCGAATACCGCTGCTGTACGCACGGCACACTCAAGCCGGTAAAAGGTATAGGTGATGAGGTCGGGCAGGGCTCGGGGCAACAGTCCGGTAAGGAACGCCGCAATGCTGCCGGCTCCTATCGCCCGCAGGGCCCGTTGTGCCTCCCTTGAATGCTCCTCGAACATTTCCGAGTAAATCTTGGCCAGGATTCCCGAGTAGGGGATAGCCACGGCGATGATTGCGGCATCGGTGGAAAGCCCCATCGCGGTAATGAAGAGCAGGCCCCAGATCAGCTCGTGAATCGAGCGGGCAAATGCCATCACGACACGGGAGGCAAGGCAGAATGGACGCAGGACCCAACCCAGCATCCTGTGCCTCCGGATATCCGGCCACCATGCAGTGGAGGCCAGCAGTGCCAGGAGGGCGCCGCAGGGAATGGCCACGCTCATCGCCAGTAAGGCAAAGCGCAGCGTGCGCAGGGTGGTGTTGATGACGGTGAGAAGAAAAGGCTCAGCCCCCTCGACGGGTTTTTGGTAATCCAGGGCCGGACGGAACGCCGACAGGAGAAAATCACCGGTCAGTGTGAGGTTATTGCCGCTGAAAAGGCGCAGCGGGTTAAGGCCCAGAACCCAGAACGAGGCCAGGGCGGCCAGCGTGATGGCAAGAAGGGTTGCCCGTCGTGAACCGAGGTAATGTCGGTAAGTGCTTGCGAGCATCATCAGCCGTCCTCGAGAATTTCGTCCGCTTCCAGATGGTATAGCTGCTCAAGGGAAACCGGGTCGAGTTGTCCGGGGCTTTGATCAAAGCGAACCTTCCCCCCCCGCAAGCCGATCAACCGGGGGAAGCTGTTACGCGCCAGTTCCAGGTTATGCAGGCTCATCAACAGTGTGATCCCGTGTTCACCAGAAATGTCGTTGAGTAGATCGACCAGGCTTTTAGCCCGTGCGGGGTCCACGCTGGATACCGGCTCATCAGCAAGGATTGCCTCCGGTTCCTGGAACAGGGCACGCGCGACAGCGACCCGCTGCTGCTGCCCTCCTGATAACTCTGCAGTGCGGGCAAACAGTTTGTCCTCAATGCCGACCCGTTCCAGCAGTGAGTGGATCTTTGTCATTGTCGGTTTTGAGGGCACCAGCAGGTTGCGCAGGTTTCCAATCAGTCCCAGCTTGCCAATCCTTCCGCTGACAATATTTTGCCAGACGCGCAGGTTGGGCACCAGGCCCAGGTCTTGAGGAATAGTAGCAATCTGTGAACGGATCCGCCGTAATTGACGGGCAGGCAGGTTTTCGGAGCGTTTTCCGAGTATCTCAATGGTCCCGGAACTGGCCTGGAGAGTGGCGTTGCACAAGCGTAAGAGGGTGGTTTTTCCGCTGCCGCTTGGGCCAACAATGGCAACCTTCTCCCCGCCCTTTATAGACAGGGAGACGGAGGTCAGGGCCTTGAGTTGCCCATAGCGGCACTCCACCTGCCTCAAGTGGAAGGTGGACGGTGCGCTATGGGTGGGTTCGGACATGCTCCGACACTCTTTCTTGCCAGTGCCCGCCTAGTCGTTGAGCAACTTGAGTTGCCTCGCGACATCGGCAATGGCCTGGAAATCCTCGTTCTTGGCCGCGATAATCTTGGAGCGGGTCAGTGCATTCAGCAGTGCCGGGTCATCGATTGCAATCAATGCAGTCTGCAGCTTGTCAGTGAAACCTGCACCGAAGACTGTCTCCAGGTCCGGGTGGGCGGTCCAGTTGTAATCGGCATAGGCAGGTGTTTTCCAGATGATCCTGCACTTATTTGCATTCAGGTCACCTTTTTCGACCATGCTGTCGTATTTCTTGTAGCTCAGTGCCCCGACCTGGAAGGTGCCGGCCTCGACAAGCTTGGCGGTCTTGTCATGTGCACCCGAGAAACCGACCGGGTTGGTGAACCACTTGATGGCATCGGTTTTGGTTTCCTGCTCGATGAAAAAACTGGGCATTAGTCTTCCGGAAGTCGACTTCTCTGAGCCGAAGGTAAATTTCATGTCCTTGATGGCAGCGGGGAAATCCTCGCTTAGTTCAAGGCCGGTTTCGGCATTGGCAATGAAGTAGGAGATATAGTTCGGGTCCTCAATTCCCTGCGCAATGGCCCTGGCACCGTTGACTTCGGCACGAGCCTGCACGCCGGTCAGGCCGCCGAACCAGGCAAGGTGGATCTCTCCGTTAACGAACTTGTCCACGGAGGCGCCATAGTCGGCGGCCGGGACGAACTCTGCCTTGATATTGAGCTCACTCTCGAGGTATTTGGCAAACTTGCTGAACTTCGCTGTTTGCTCGGTGGTGTTCTCATCGGGGATTGCGGAAAAGCGCAGGACCTTTGTGGCGCTTGAATCCCCGTTGGAATTCCCAGCATTTTTCGATTCATCCTTCTTGCAGCTGGGAGCTAGGAGGAGGGCGCAGATTGCCAGACCGGCAATGATGGGTTGCGGTTTCATAATTTTCTTTTTTTGTGTTTGGTGAACATTTAGAGTTTGTTTTTTAAGCGAATGGAGGATTTAAAGCGTCTCTGACCGGTGATGCAAGTATCTTTATGACGCCGGTTGCCATTTGTTCCCGGGTGGGCGCAACTTGGGCCTGCTTCAGGCTGACTCGAACCCGCTCAGCACAATTTTTCCGGTTGCTTCGCCCTGTTCAAGCAGGGTGTGGGCATTGCCTACATCCTCAAAGGCAAACCTTTGCTCATGGATGAGTGGCCGGAATTCCTCGAGCTCAACCCGCCTGGTGATTTCACGCAGGATTTCACCGTGGCGGGCTTTACCCCCGGGCTGATTATGGAGCATAGGGATGACCATGAAGACGACATGCAGTGAGAGGGCTTTCTGGTGCATCAGGCTCAGGTCAGCGGTGGTCCTTGTATTGACGGAAGTGACCCGTCCCTCAAGGGCTGCTGCCTCAAGGCTGCGCGTCAGGTTTTCTCCGCCAACCGTGTCAAATACCACATCGAATCCCTTGCCGCCGGTGTATTCGGCGACGTATTGCTCTACGGATTGCTCCTTGTAGTTGATTGGTTGGGCACCAAGGGTGCGGGCAATGGCCGCCTTTGCCTGTGAGGAGACGGTTGCATAGACATCGGCACCGGCATTTTTTGCCAGCTGGATGCCAACATGTCCAACCCCGCCTGCGGCACCGTGCACGAGCACCCGCTCACCTTCTTTAATGTCCGTGCCACGGATGAGTGCGTCCCATGCGGTGATGCTTACCAGCGGCAGGGCAACGGCTTCCTGCAGGGAGAGGTTGCCGGGTTTTTTGGCAATCAGCCGGGCATCGGCGACCTGGAACTCTGCCAGTGCTCCGGAGTGTTCCAGGACTGCCCCGGTGCAGCCAAAGACCTCGTCGCCGGGTTCAAGGTCGCTGACACCTTCACCGGTTTCCTCGATGGTCCCGGCCACGTCAAAGCCCAGAACTCCGCTTTTCGGCGCGATGGCCTTCAGTAACCCGCTGCGAATCTTGTAATCGATAGGGTTGACCGTTGAGGCAGCCACCCTGATTAAAACCTCGCCTTTGCCGGCTTCTGGCTCCGGCAACGAGGATTCCCTGAACACATCCGGGCCGCCAAACCCCTGTATCGTCATTGCTTTCATGGGTAAGGAGGTTAGCTGGCAGGCCTTAAAGGTCAACGCTTCAGCATGGATTTCCTCGGGTTGATCAGTTTTTACCCGGCTTGGTATTCCAAAGTTTTGAATTGTTCTTGGAGTTTGCAATTTGATGAGGTTTGCCGAAATGTCCCTTGCCGGGTCTTGCCCGTTAGCATTTGTATGGCCAAGAAGAAGATCGCCAGGAAAATCATCAAGAAGAAGGTTCTCAGGAAAGTTCCCCGCAAGAAAACCGGGCAGCGCAAGGCGGCAGGGAAAAAGACTGCGGGGATTCCCGGCAAAGCCGGATCAGGCGGGCGTGATGGAGGGGGCAAGGCCGAGGTGATCCATGTCGATGACATGTATTCGGACTGGTTCATTGATTATGCCAGTTATGTCATCCTTGAACGTGCTGTGCCTAATGTTCGTGACGGCTTGAAACCCGTGCAGCGGCGCATTCTCCATACCCTTAAGGAGAAGGATGACGGCAGGTATAACAAGGTGGCCAACCTTGTCGGCCATACCATGCAGTATCATCCGCACGGGGATGCCTCGATTGCCGATGCCTTGGTGAGTCTGGGGCAGAAGAACCTCTTGATCGATACACAGGGAAACTGGGGAAATATACTTACCGGTGACAAGGCTGCGGCATCGAGGTATATCGAGGCACGGCTCACAAAATTCGCACTGGAGGTAGCCTTCAATTCAAAGACCACGGAATGGGCGGCTTCCTATGATGGTCGCAACAAGGAACCGGTTACCCTACCGGTAAAGTTCCCGCTGTTGCTGGCGCAGGGGGCGGAGGGAATTGCTGTTGGGCTGGCCTGCAAGATCCTGCCGCATAATTTCAATGAGCTTGTCGACGGCTGCATCAAAGCGCTGCGTAAAAAGCCGGTTGAGATATTTCCCGACTTTCCAACCGGCGGCCTGATTGATGTCTCGGAATACAACCGCGGACTGCGCGGGGGAAGGGTGCGGGTCAGGGCCCGTATTGAAAGGACCAAGACCAAGCGGGTCCTGCGTATCACGGAGGTTCCCTTCGGGACAACCGCCGGGGCACTGATGGATAATATCGTGGCGGCAAACGAGAAGGGGAAGATCAAGATTTCCAAGATTGAGGACATTACTGCGGAGAAGGTCGAGATCAATGTCCACCTGCCCATCGGGCTGGATCCTGATACCGCGATTGAAGCCCTGTATGCCTTTACTGACTGCGAGATGTCAATCTCGCCAAATTCATGCGTCATCGAGGATAACAAGCCGCGCTTCCTGGGCGTTGATGAGCTCCTCAAGCGTTCGGCTCTGCATACCAGGGACCTGCTGCAGTGGGAGCTGGAGATCAAGCTGGGAGAATTGCAGGACAAGTGGCATTTCAGTTCCCTTGAGCGGATTTTTATTGAGGAGAGAATTTACCGCCGTATTGAGGAGTGCACTACCTGGGAGGCAGTGATTTCCGAAATCTGGAAGGGCTTGAAGCCCTTCCTCAAGAAGTTAAAGCGCGAGGTAACCGATGATGATATCGTCCGGTTGACTGAGATCCGGATCAAGCGCATCTCGAAGTTTGATTCCCTGAAGGCTGACGAGTTGATCTGCGGCATTGAGCAGCAGATTACCGAGACGGAGAAGGATCTTAAGGGATTGACACGCTACGCGGTTCGTTATTTCAAGGACCTGAAGGAGAAATATGGAGCGGATCGGGCACGTAAGACCGAGATTACGGAATTTGGCAAGGTGGTTGCCCGCAGCGTTGCCGTGGCCACAGAGACGCTTTACCTCAACTCGAGGGACGGGTTTGCAGGTTTCGGGGTCAAGCGTGACGGCACCATCGTGGACAAGTGCTCAAGAATGGATGACGTGATTGTGTTTGGTCGTGAGGGTACGATGAAGGTGTCCAAGGTGGCCGAGAAGACCTACGTCGGGAAGAATCCGGCCCATGTGGCTATTTTCCGCAAGGAGGAACCGAAGTTCTATTGCATGATTTACCGTGATGGACGGGATGGTCCTTCCCGGGTCAAGCGCTTCAGTGTCAAGGGAGTGACCCGTGATAAGATGTATGAACTGAGCAAGGGGGCCAAAGGCACACGCATACTTTATTTTTCTGCACACGATTCGGAAGATGACACCCCGCCGGTGACAGTCGTGCTGAAGGCAGCGCCGCGACTCCGGACCAAGGAGGTCGAGGTGGATTTTGGGGAGGTCGCCGTCAAGGGGAGAGCTTCCCAGGGCAGTATCATTACCAGGCACAAGGTGGACAAGGTGGTGCGCCGCAAGTCCCAGATGGAATTGCTTTGATCCGGGCAGGATTAGTTTACCGGGTCCCAGGCCAAGCGGTAGAAGGTGCGCTCACCGGTGATCCCGGCAGGATCGATAAAGGTCTGGCTGGTGGTGGCAGGTGTGAATGTATGATAAGGCTCCCAGGTGCTGAGGTCGCTGGACTTCTCCAGGGTAAATTCCTTGCCGGGAATGACGTCGTTGAAGGAGAATCCGGGGTCTGTTGAGGTAAGTGTAATATTCGGCAGCTTTCCCCTGTCTGCACGCCATGCTATGGCATAATCCACGGCAATGTCAGTCGTCACGGTGATGGTGTAATTACCTGCAGCCATGCCCCTGAGGTAGAGGTGTTCGAGGTTGTCTGCAGGCGAGTTACTGGAATCAATAAGCACCGGGACTCCATTTTTAAGCTGGTGTAGCTCCAGCAACATGTCGGCAACTGCCTCAGTATATGATCCGCCGCCCAGCCAGGGGGCTGAGAGGATTTTTCGGTTCCAGTTGAGCATTACCGAGAACTCACTGACCTGATCTTGAAGCTTAAGGTTGTAGACTGTTGTGCCGCCGGTGGGCAATGCCGCGCGGT
>Ga0315316_10003912_pt1 | contig 10842 bp, 6 predicted proteins | sample M160m3416metaG_FD_203702 | JGI IMG/M metagenome (GOLD analysis project Ga0315316, IMG submission 203702) | Ammonia-oxidizing marine archaeal communities from Monterey Bay, California, United States - M1 60m 3416 | ecosystem: Environmental > Aquatic > Marine > Intertidal zone | place: USA... | reverse complement strand
TACGTATGTCAACTTTGTTTTTGATCTTGAAGAATATCAGATTGAAGTTGGTGACAATCTTTGCTTTGCGGTGACTGTTGATGACGGAGAAGCTTCGAATAGTAAAACCTACTGTGTAGAAATCGAAGAACCTGAAGATTAATTCAACAAATTGATAGTATCAATAGCCTTTCGAGTTTCTTTTACATCATGAACTCTTACTAAGTCTACACCAGCTACAGCTCCAATCATTGCAGCAGATAAACTGCCTGCTAAACGATCGTTATCTTCACCAGTCATCATTCCAATGAATGATTTTTGACTTGCACCTAGCAATACCCCACCAGCCATTCCTTTGAATTCATCCAGTCCACCTAAAATCTCAAGGTTATGCTTTAAATTTTTACCGAAACCGATTCCTGGATCAACAATCATATTAGAACGCTTGATTCCAGCCATTTCAGCAGCGTTTATCCGTTCGTTAAGCCAATTCTTAATGTCTTGCACCGTATCGCCATACTGAGGGTTCTTTTGCATGTTTTCGGGAGTTCCTTGCATATGCATTATTATTACTGGTATTTGCAGTTCAGAAACCGTAGAAATCATATCTTCATTTCTTAAGCCACCCACATCATTTACAACACAAGCTCCAGCCTCTACAGCTTTCTTTGCAACTTCTGCTTTTTGAGTATCTATAGAAATTGGAATATCAGAGATGCTTTTGATAAACCCAATTGCTGGAATTACTCTTTCTAATTCTTCTTCGATATCTACCGGTTTAGAACCAGGCCTAGTCGATTCTCCCCCGATATCGATTATCTCAGCACCTTCAGCAATCATTTCTTTTATTCTTTTTTGAATACTAGCGGAATCAAAATGCCAACCACCGTCGTAAAAACTATCTGGAGTAACATTCAGAATCCCCATTACATGAGAATTACCATCAAGTTTCAGTTTACCTAAAAAGAGGCTCATTCACGAATTACAAATTGTGATTGACACATTGGGCAACCAATCTGAATTGGTCTCTGCGTAGTTGTAATTGAAATTAAGCCATTACAGTTAGGACAATTTAATTCTAAAGGACCGGGAGTTATGTCTTCAAACATTTCTTCGAATCCATCTTCTTCACCACCCCTCATTCGGTTAATTCCCATTGCTCCACCAACTAATCCTAAAATTGCTACTGCTGCAGCACCCACAATTACCATTTGAGAATATCCTTCTTCTTCTCCTAAATCTTCGCCATATCCATCACCTTTGGTAACCAGTACATCTACTTGCCATTCGTCAGTTCCACCTCTGTCATCAGTCACTGTTAGAATTGCAACGTATAGTCCCGGTTCATTGTAAATTTTCTTAAACAATGGTTTATATTTATCTCCAAGAAGGGGGACTACAGTTCCACTGCCATCTTTAATGACCCATTCATATTTTACTATTACTCCATCAAGATCTACTGATTGGCTACCGTCATAAGTTATTTCATCACCAGTCTTAGCACTACTCAATAAATCTGTAAAAATACCGTTTTTTGCCACAACTCCCGCTTTAGCCACTGCCACAGGATTAATATTCTCAGCCTTTGAGACTGTGATTGTGACTGGGTCAGACCAAGAACTGGCCAAAACAATATCACTTATTTCGTTTTCCATTTCACGAGCCATCAGCCTCGCCGTGTAGGTCATTTCATCAGAAGTCTCAGGTAGTGAGTAGTTGTAACCATTAGTGGTCACCACACTGTCCTTGACCTCCAGTAATTGCAATCCATCTCTGGAGTACGACTGATAATCATGAGTATCAGGATTGTTATCATCTTCACCTTCGTACCAATTACGGGTTTCATGCTCCAGTTTGAAGATACGAATAGCTCCAAAATCATCTCGTAGAACTTCTTCTCCTCTATTGTTCTGTAATTCTCCACCATTAGATCCTTCAAAGAAAGCATCTCGGTAAAGTCGTACGATTTCCCCTTCTGAGCCCCAATCAGAATAGACTCCATCACCGAAGTCGAAACGATATTCAAGAAGTTTGCAGGCATCATATTTGTATGTTGGTGCTCCACTAGCATCAGTACTGCCTCCTGTGTTGTCAGGGTCATAGGACTCACACACATCAAAAGTAACGGAATCACCTTCCACGATATCTATATGTGACCGACTGCTGTCATCTTCGTACCAATGCTTATCCAACCCATTATCAGCCAAAACATCCAAAATGAACTCATTTCCTTGAGCTGAATTTCCAGCCCTCAACATAGCAATAGGCTGCGAATTAGCTTTTACAATGACATTGATAGTTATTTCATCAGATTCTTTCCGCCTTTCATCTCTTGACATAACAATAATCTCTTTTTCTCCAATCGTGGAATAGCTAATATCTTTAGTAAAAGAGCTTGTCCACACACTCCATGCATCGGTGTAAAAGCGATATTGTAAATCTGCAAAATTCCCATTATCATCTTCATCTGAGAGATTATCGGGATCTCCATTAGTGGTTTCATTATCATATGAAGCACCAGCATCAATACGGATATATTCATCAATCCAAATAAGTTCTTTATTTACTGAAGCTATAGTCATTGGTTTATCATTAGGAATCTCTTCAATTTGTATAGTTGTAAAATCTTTATTATTACTAAAACGAGTTTCCTGCCTTGGTGAATTAGCGTCTTCAGCTAAACCATAGATTTCATGATATCCCGGAGATGTTTGTTGAGCATACCAAGTCACTTCAAACGATGCAGCTTCGTTCTTCGTAAGGCTCTTACATCCCGAACGCTGGTTAGGTTCAGTTGCATCACAGCTAAATTCAGTAATCTTTTTCCCACCAGATGCAGGATCTCCATCATAAACCAGTACACGCCATTTACTAGTATCAGCACCTCCTAAGTTTGAAACACTTAGGTTAATTACAATATCTTGATCTTCGTCAGGAGCTTCAGGTAGATAACTAATATCAGCACCATCAATAGCTAAATCTGGTTTATTTGTATCTCCTTCTGTGCTAAATAACCATAAGTAAGAGGAACTTCCAATTGCCATTTCCATTGCACCCTCATTGTCTGCATTTCCGATTACAATTCCACCGTAATGTCCAGCTTTGTTGGAAAGAGCACTCGTTTTAGCTTCAAAAGCCGTTGGATCAATACCATCATAAATGAACAATTGACCTGCAGAAGTGGTATAGATTAATTCAGGTTCACCATCCATATCAAAATCGTCAGTAGCAACACCCCATATTGAGCTAGTATCTACAGTTTTAGAAAATTCTTCAGAATGGGTAGTTCCATCATAAATAAGTAATTTAGGTCTATCGTCTCCATCTTTACCCGTTCCGACTATTATTTCTTCTTGCCCATCATCATTAACATCACCGACAGCAATTCCGTAAACCTCAAATCGATTAGGTTGCATAATTGACCCATCTAATGAATAACTACCTCCGCTTCGTTGATACACACGGACTTCTCCACTATCTCCACTGCCCCCATCGCGTTTGTCTCCACCAGTTCCGACGACAAGTTCATTATCTCCATCATTATTTGGGTCTCCACTTGCAATGCCGCCTACAATATCTCCAAGATCTCCCGAAGTCCACTCTTGGGAATAACTAGAACCTCCATATCCCCAAATTTTGACAGCACCATGAAGATTAGTAGATCCACTTGTCGCATCAACAATTTCCAAATATCCGGTAGCTATTCCAATTTCAGGATGCATAGAACCATCTAATTCCGAAATAGTCACCCCCATAGAGGCATCAATATCATCACTTTTGAAAGCTTGAACAATATCATCTCCACTACGTTCAAAAATATAGAGAAACCCTTCTCCTCCAAGTTCATCTTCGCCTTCAGGCTCACCAGGATTTCCGGTTGTAATTACAATTTCATTATTTCCATTATTATTTAGATCAGCCACAGCAATCCCCATTGGAATTTTATCTAATACAGGACTTACCCAATCAGATTCAAATGTTTTTCCATCAAAGGCATATACTTTCCCTGACCCCGAACCTACTAAAATTTCTAAATTATCATCATCATCAATGTTAGCCATAGCAACACCATAATTATTTCCACCATCAAGCGAATAAACAAGTTGATCTGCATTATTCTCACCATCAGATTTCCAAGCTAATTCATGGTTAGATTGTGAGGTCAGTTCCCAAGCCACAACAGCTCCAGCATCACTTCCATGAACTATCCAAGGATTTTCATGACCATTCATTGAAATTGTAACTCCAGCCCCAGCATTCATGGAGTAACCACCACTCCATTCTTGATAAGTTGTCAAAGAAGATCCAACTAATCCCATAATTCTAATATTTCCACTGCCATCTATTACGACCAATTCTTCATTACTATTGCCAAATAAATCAGCATTAGCTAATCCATAACCACTGTTGATATCCGTATCTTCTATTCTTACGTCTCTATCGCCATCAACAAATACGGTTAATTTATTTTGTTGGGGAACAATCAATTCATCAATATCATCACCATCTAAATCTGCAGACAATAAGCTGTAACAAAGACTATCTTGTCCACTACTTCCATCCATGTCGTATTTCCATTGTAACTCTTCAGTTTCTCCATCAAAGATAGCAACCCATCCTTGCTTACTTCCGACAGCTACTTCCATTGCTTCATCTTCATCAAATTGGCCGAAAGTAACGCCCCATATATTCTCAAGAGTGCTACCTCCTGTCTTAGCTCCAACATCAAGATACCATTCAGCTTCATCATATGTAATATCTCTACCAATATAAATTTCAGGAGTTTCAGTATCTACAACCCATAGAAAACCACGATCGCCACCCATTGCCAGTTCGGATTCACCATCTCCATCCAAATCTCCCATGGCTAGGCCATATGGCCAACCCTCAGTCCATTGTGTATGTGACCAAGAAATACCAGAAGACCAATTACTTTCAGCTACTAAAGAGAGGCCATCAATAATCTTAACTTTTCCCGCATCACCATTCCAATTATAACCAACTGCAATCTCTAATTGAGGATCATCATCTATTTGAGCAATTTCCAGTCCCTTAATACTTCCGCCCATTTCAATAGAATGGAAGTCTTCGTACCATCCATTAGCACTTGAGTTCCAATCTAAAATATGAAGATATCCTTTAGAATTTCCAAATATCAATTCATCTTCCCCATCTAAATCAATATCTGCACTTTTAATAGAATTTAAAGCACCAATACCAGTCCCCAAACCAGCATGCCATTTTTCACTCAAATAACCAGTATCAACATCAGTACGGGCATTATTACCTGCTTCAACATTAACTGCAGGAATTATGGCAGATAGCAAAAATAGGATGGCCAACGCCCCCGTCTTTAGTACTTTCATAATAATCACGGACAAAAGTAACTATATCAAAGTTTTGATTCAATTACACTTTATTTTAGTTCATTCGTTTGACAATTCATTAATAATTGCAGTTTTAATCTCTTTTGAGTTCATTCCAGCAGTATCAATTCCCAATTTTTCAGCTGAAGATCTAATATTTTCTTTATCTGTAATTTCATTTTCTCCCAATGGAGTTAGATTAGCGTAACCTCTGAATTCTCGATACGCTTTCCCGATTGCTCGAGCACTTTCTTTAATTTTTTCAGGCCCTAAGAAAATTGATAGAAGGAATATAATAACTACTAATTCTAGAAGACCAGGACTGTTCATGATTCAGTTAGTGCTTGTTCCAAATAAGCTTTCAATTCATTTTGATTATCTGCATCTATTCCAAAATATTCCATAAATGCTGGAGTTACACCTAATTCAAATGATCTACCTTTTCTTTCACGCTGTACCATTCCTAATTCTAATAATTCACCAACATGCTCATAAACTTTGTCTCCCAATTTATATTTTAATTCTGTTTGGAGCATTGGCTGTTCATGTGCAATTAGTGCTAAAGTTCTCAAAAGATATGATGGTATTTCTTGAGGAGCTAACCTTCTTCCATATTGAACTGCTTCAGTTTTTAATTGTAGGGCATATTTGTGCCCTAATTTTACAATTTCTAAAGCACTTTCACGTTTTTTATAAACTTCAAATAAATCATCTAAAGCCGAAAGGGCTTTTTTCCTTGAAAGGCCGGTTGCTTCAGCCGTTTCAGTTGCATCCAAAGCCCTTCCAGCTGAGAATAAAGCCGCTTCAACGGCGATTAATTCTTTCATCCGGCACTCTCCAGATTCTTAACATAAATATTATGACTTTCTAAGTCTTTCTGAATTATGTCGATTCTTCCTTCTCTTGCTAAAAACAAGGAACCTACAAATGTCCGAACTACACTTGCTTTTTCGGGCCTATCCAGAAGATCGGCCATAGGTATAGGTTTACCATTAAACTCGTTAATTCGTTGCCACACTTGTTCTTTGTATTGGCTAGGGTCATCATTATGCAATTTTTCACCTAGTCTCTGAGCGACTTCATTAAGAACAGATTGTCTTGCATTTCGTAATTGCTTTCTTCTTTCTAAGCGCTCTTTACGTTCCATTTCAATGTTACGTGCATCTTCAAGTGCACCAACTAATTCCATCAAAGTAACTCTTCGTTCTCCTTGAAACAATAGACTCTCTTCTATAGGTGGTTCCGATGAATCTTCTAATTGTTCTGAATAGGTTGGTTCCCATCCAAAATCAAAGTTAGTCCATTCAGGTTGGGGTTCAGGTATCGGTTCAGTAGCTTCAATTGCTCCGGTTGCTCTTAGTTTCAAGACATCCCAAGCCCAGCCAAGAACAGAACCTGCCAAGGGAAGATCCAAATCATCACTTTTAACAGCATATTTTTGATATTCTAAAATCATATGCTTTAGATCTAGAGACCACGGATCAAGGCCATGATCTTTAACTAACATGAATAAGAGCGTCACACTTCTTGTAAAAGGATCTTCAATAGTAGAGACTTCAGCAGTAGTGTTTGCGCCAGATGCAATGTCAATATATTGGTCAATTTTTTCAGAATCAACACCGATCATAGCTTTATGAAATAACAAGTGATTAACGACTAAACTCAAGCCCCCACCTCCGCTTCTACTGGCAATGAAGCTAGGAAAGTATCAACATCTCTTATTTGGTGTAATCTCGAGGCACCATCATCACCCATAAAGACTCCAATTACATTATCCGATTCTCTTAAAGCAGCATGATGTAAGCTAACGACTAAGAATTGAGCAACACTAGACTGTAATGCGATAGCCCTCCCGATATGCTCAGTATTTACTCCATCTAAATTTTGGTCAGGTTCATCTAGTAGATAGAATGGGCTAGGATCGTATCCTTGAATAGCAAATATGAATGCCATCGAAACAAGTGATTTTTCTCCTCCAGATAGGGCTTCTACGGGATACATTTTCTTACGAGGCATTCGAGCCTTTATTGTCACACCACCTTCAAAAGGTGATTTTTTATTTTCTAAAACAAGTCCAGCTTCTCCACCTCCGGTTATTTCCTTAAATGAAGTTTTGAAACTTTCGCGGATATTATTGTACACGCCCATGAATTTTGCTTCTTTTTTCTCTGAAATTTTAGTTTCAAGAGTATCTAGACGTCTGACTTCTTCATTCAATTGTTTTCTGTGCTTCTTAATTTCACCAAATCGTTCAAATTCTTGTCGATAATGTTCTAATGATAACATATTTACATTTCCAAGACGATTTCGATTTCTATCAAGACTCTCTTTAGAGACATCTAATTTTTCTCTACCAGGCACTGCTTGTGGAGTTTTAGTTCCTTTTGGAATGCGACTTCTTGCTTCAATTAGTTTTGGTTCTCTAGTCGAAATTTCGATTTTTAAGTCATCCATTGCATGTCTTCTATTTCGGCGTAATTCTTGTTTAGTGGAAAAATCAGTTTTCAGGTTAGTTAGCAGATCATGTAATTCATCACGTTCATCTCTTAGCCCTTTCAATTCTTTGAATTTTTCTTGTTCTTCTTGACGTAGAGATTTCAATAGTTTCTCTAATTTCTTTCCTTTGCTAGTTTCTAGTTTTTGAGTTTCTTGCAATTCCTTTTGTTCATTATTATTAATCTCTAATTCCCCTTTCAATCTACCAACTTCAGACTTCATCGAATCAACTTTTGCCGTTAATGAAGCTAGATTCGCTTGTCCAGCAGATAATTCTTCTCTTGTACTATCGAGATTATTTTGTAATTCAGAAATAACTTTAGAGGTTTTTCCACCAGCCACAGCTTGTAAATTCTCAGTTGCCTTACTAATTTTAGTCGAAACTTCTTGAATTTCCTTTTCTAAATTTTCTAACAGCCCAGTTCGCTCTATAATTTCGCCTTGTAAGGCCTCAACTAAACCTTCACGGATTTTAACGGCATCATCTGCTTCCTGAAGACGCTTTTTGATTTCTCCAGTTCTTCCATCATAATCAGTAACTCTAGTTTGAAATGCAGCTTTTTCGCTCTCTAATTCCTGTCTTGTAGTTGCTAACTGTGCCGCTTCCTTAATGATTTCATTCAATTCAGATGAAAGTTGTAGTTTTTCAGATTCTAAATTTCGGATATCATTAGTTAATTCATCAATATCATTACGCTCCGATGTTCCAAAATGAATTCCAGTTCTAGGTGCCGCACCGCCTACCAATGCACCTCCACTTTCAAGTAATTCACCTTGAAGAGTAACCATCCTGCCTTTACCAAGATATTTTCTTGCCCGATTCAAAGAATCCATTATGACTGTATCTCCAAAAACATTACCGAATACATCACTATAGCGTGAATCAAATTTAACTAGATCTTGAGCAAAACCAAGAGCGCCTTCATTTTTTGAAATCAAAAGAGCATGTGCGCTCGGTTTGTACGAATGAACTTTATTAAGTGGTAAAAAGCGAACTCTTCCAATGTTATTTCGTTTAAGAAAATCAATTGCGGCAGCAGCTGCCGAATCATCTTCCGTTACAATAGATTGTAGCCTTGCACCGGCAGCAACCTCCAATGCCGTAGCGTATTTTTCATCTACTCTTCCTAATTCAGCAATAGTTCCAATAATTCCTCTTAATTCTCTTTTATCTCTACATTCTAAAAGAGCTTGAACGCCTCTAGCATACCCTCCAAATTCGTCTCTAGCGCGCTGTGCGGCTTCTTGAGAGGCCAATTGCATAGAAAGAGTTCTGAGTTTAGAATCTATACTTCCTAATTTATTCTGATGTGCCTCTATAGTTCCAAGACTTCTATTATGTTTTGTTTTTACTTTGTCTAAATTTTGAGTTGTAGACTTTTTTCCAACTTCCAAATCTTTCAGTTGGTAATCAGCTTCTTTGACATCAGTTTCAATAGACTCTAACCATTTCTTAGATCGTATTACTTGTTCTTTTGCACTAGTTAGTTGAATTTCAATTTGTTCTTTTTCACCATCAAGACGATGCCGTTGCATTTCTAATTCACCAGCATTCTTCCGTAAGACTTCCAGTTCATCTCTTTGTGTACTAACAGCTTCAGAATTATTTGCTGCAGCACCTTCTAATTCACTCAATTTTGAAACTTTAGCAGTTATTTTATCTTCCATTTTCGAAACATCTTTAGATATGGCAGTTAAATCTAGATTCAAGTTTTTCAATTCTTTTGAAGCCACCTTATAGTCATCATCTAATATTTTACGACTAACTTCCAATTCTTGTATTCTATTTACAGCCCCATCTACATTTCTCTCAGATAAAGCATGAGCTACACGTGCCTTATCCAATTCTTCTTGTAATTCACGGGCCTTGTCACCTCCCGAAACAGCAATAGTCATTTCAACTTTCTCGAATTGGTTTTGTTTATTTTCAATATCTTCTTTTCTATTTTCTTGTTCTTTTTCTAATTCAGATAATTCTTTAGTGTATCTTTCAACTACTTCTCTTCTTGATTCAATTTCAGCTTCGAAATCAAATACATTACGAAATTTAAGTAACAATTCATTTTCTTTTATTTTATCAAGTATTACTTCTAATTTTTCAGCATCTTCCTTTTCTCTTTCTAACTGTTTAAGTGTTCTTTTAGCTTCTTTAGCTCTATCATTTAATAGCGTTAAATCAGCTTCAACTGAGTTGCGAGCACTTCTTGTACTTCTTAGTCTATTATCATACGCTGTAATTCCAGCCACATCTTCAATTTTCCGTCTTCTTTCAGTACCAGACATAAGAGAGGTTTGAATCACATCTCCTTGTTGGATTATGTTGTATCCCGTTGCATAAAGTCCAGCTCTTGAAAATAAAGCTTCAAATTCTCTAGCTGAAGATTTGATACCATCTAGTTGATAGTAAGTTGTAGTATCTTCACCTCTTAGACGTATTCCTTTTGTAAAAGTAACTTGATCTTTTTCTATAGCTAAGAAACGATCGCTATTATCAAAAACCATTGAAACTTTACATGCTTTTGGTCCCGTCTTCTTTTTGGTTCCTTCTTGAAAACCATAAATTAATTGTTTTAGTTTTCTAGCTCTAAGTAATTTGGTTGATCTAGATCCGAGAATGAAAAGAATAGCATCAGTTATGTTTGATTTACCAGAACCATTGGGTCCAGTTATACACGTAAACCCGGGCCCGAGAGGGACGGTAACGTGGCCTTTGAAAGATTTAAAATTCTCGAACTCAAGTTCGAGAAGCCTCAATCAGAAGGCCTCCAACTGCGCTTGTCGAGGTGAAAGCCGCATAGAATCTTTACCACCTTCAACACTAGTTCGGTGCTGATTACGGTAAGCTTCCCAAAATATTTTGATGAGCTTGGTTCTATCTCCACGATCACCTGCTACTAAACCGGATAAATAAATAGAACGGTCTTCTTTTTGCCACCTTGTAGTAGATAGCCCTGATCTTACTAACATACCATCTAGTATTAGTCTTCCAACTAAACCATTG
>Ga0315316_10003908_pt1 | contig 10845 bp, 9 predicted proteins | sample M160m3416metaG_FD_203702 | JGI IMG/M metagenome (GOLD analysis project Ga0315316, IMG submission 203702) | Ammonia-oxidizing marine archaeal communities from Monterey Bay, California, United States - M1 60m 3416 | ecosystem: Environmental > Aquatic > Marine > Intertidal zone | place: USA... | reverse complement strand
CCAAGGCTCCACTATCCCCCTTCCCCTAGCTTGCCATGGCTGAAAATATTCTCCCCCGTATCCCGCGATCAATAGGATCACGCCGAACCATCACGATCGTCGCCAGCCTCTACAACGAAGAACTGGTAAACGCACTCATTGACTCAACCAGCAATGAACTGACGAGGATCATGCCGAATATTTCCGTTGCGATCTACAGGGTGCCGGGAGCGTTTGAAATTCCCGTATGCGTGAAGTTTCTCCTCGAGCGCAGCCAACCGGATGCAATGATTGCACTGGGAGTCATTATAAGGGGAGCAACATCACATGCCGACCTGGTGGCATCCTCAACAACCAGATCCCTTCATGACCTGGCGCTTGCCTATCAAACCCCCCTGATTCATGAAGTGCTCCTGACCGATAACCTCGAGCAGGCTCAACAACGTTGCCAGGGGGATAAAAACCGTGGCACTGAAGCCGCGCGGGCGGCCATCACCATGGCAGAACTCTTCGCACAACTTCAGGAGTCCTCGCCAGGCACAACACCAAGGAAACCCAAATCCTCAAATGGGTAACCGGAGAGTCGCGCGCGAAACAGCGCTGCAATTTCTGTTCAGTCGTGAACTCAACGTGAGCCCTGATGGCTCAGATCAACTCTTCGCATTGCGCGTGGCTAAACAGAATCCATTCTCTGATGCGGACAGGCTTGAGGAGCCTCATCATGACGTGATGCCCGATGCCCCGGAGACAGACACCTCTGAAGTTAACAAGCCCGCACTGCAGGACGGGATGGGTTCTGACGCGATTCGCTCCGTAATCACCGTAAGCGGCCTGCCCTCCATTGTAAGCGAACTGGAAACCATCCTGCACAGTGCGAATTCCAAGAAATTAAAGAAAAGGATCACCAAGCAACTCAAGCTGGCCAGAGATTACTCCAGCAACCATTCCTTTGTTGAAAACCTTGTCCTTGGCGTCCTTGAGCATCAAGCTGAAATCGACACGCAAATTGCAGACAAGTTGGAGAACTTTACGCTGCCCCGCCTCTCAACAATTGACCGCAATGTTCTCCGCATCGCTGTTTACGAAATGTTTCACTGCGATGACACTCCGCCGATTGTCGCCATTAACGAAGCCATTGAGCTTGCAAAACGGTTCGGCACCGAAGACTCAGGGAGCTTCGTGAACGGGATGCTTGATCGTCTCAAGGATCAGCTTACCCGCCCGCTGCGGGATTAGTCCCCTTATCACCCGCCAACTCCTAGCGCAACCCATGGCAGGCCTCTTCAAAAAAATCCTCCAGCGATTATCCCGGGACCACATCGATTGGGATGATCTTGAGGAAAGCCTTATTCTTGGCGATCTCGGACTGCCAATGACAACACTCATCATTGAGCGTATGCGGGAGCTCGGCAGGTCCCTCAAGCCCGAGGACGCCATCAACATCTGCCGCGAGGAAATACTCAAGATCATTCCCCCCTCCCCACCTGATTTATCCCCTCTGAGCGGATCGCCAAGGGTCATTCTTATTGTCGGCGTGAACGGTACCGGCAAAACAACATCGGCTGCCAAGCTCGCGCAATACCTCAAGGATTCCGGACACAGTATAATGCTGGCGGCTGCTGACACCTTTCGGGCTGCGGCCGTGGAGCAGTTACAGGTCTGGGCAGAGCGCATAGATGTTCCCCTTATCAGCGGAGCAAGCAAGGCTGATCCCTCCTCAGTCTGCTTTGAAGCTCAAAGTGCAGCCATTAAGGCCAACTGCGACTTCCTGATCTGTGACACTGCAGGACGAATCCATACCAGGCACAACCTGATGGAGGAACTGAAGAAGATCAGCAGAACACTCGGAAAAAGAGATGCCGCCGCACCGCACGAGATTTTCCTGGTCGTTGATGCAACCACCGGGGCAAACGCACTCGCCCAAGCCAGACAATTCAACGAGGCAACAGAGCTCAGTGGAATTATTGCCACCAAACTGGATGGCAGCGGCAAGGGCGGCGTTATTGTGTCCATCGCCCATGAGATGGGAATCCCTACCCGTTTTATAGGGGTTGGCGAAAATGCGAGGGACTTTAAGACGTTTTGTGCCGAGCATTTTGTCGAGCACATCCTGTGACTATATATTCTCGCATTCGGCACAACATTCTGTCATCATGCCTTAATGCCTGACGCCAATTCCAAACCCGTCTTTAATAGAAAAAACCCGCTGCTGGCCAAACGAAAAATCTCTCAGTTGATGACGGAGGGATGTGACGCCAAGGACACATGGCACCTGGAGATCAGCCTGCTCGGATCCGGAATGGAGTTTACTCCCGGTGATTCCCTTGCCGTCCTGCCCCAGAACAACCCGAAACTTGTCGATGAGCTCATCGCTACGCTGGGTTTCACCGGTGAAGAAACAGTTCCAACACCTGCCAAGGAAGAAGCACCACTAAGGAAAGCCCTTACGGAAAATTATGTTATCACCACGCCTGACAAGAAGCTCCTGAAGGCCATTTTAGAGCAATCCGGCAGTACCGAGTGGCAACATCTCCTCGAAGCGGAGAAAAAAGCGGAACTTAATGATTACCTCTGGGGACGGGAGATCATTGACTTGCTGCTTGCGCATCCGGCCGTCAGCTTTCAACCTGATGAATTCGTTGCCCTGCTGAAAAAACTCAATGTCAGGCTCTATTCTGTAGCTTCCAGCCTCGCGGGTCATCCGGACGAGGTTCATCTCACGGTCGCCGTTGTCGAGTATGAAAGCCATGGCCGCCAAAGACAAGGCGTCTGCTCAAGCTGGATGGCTGAGCGCATTGATGACGACACACCGATACCCTGTTTCATTACACCGGGCAAAGGGTTCCGCTTACCTGAACCTGATGACAAAACCCCAATCATTATGTGTGGCCCGGGCACAGGAATCGCACCATTCCGCGCATTCATGCAGGAACGCAAGGCGACCAAAGCTTTCGGTGACGCCTGGTTGTTCTTCGGCGAAATTCATGAACAAACCTGTCATTTCTACAAGGAGGAATGGGAGGCATACCTTGCCGATGGCACCCTCAATAAAATCACGACCGCCTGGTCCCGTGACCAGGAGGAAAAGGTCTATATACAGCACAAAATGCTCGAGCACGGGGCTGAGTTCTGGGAGTGGATTGACAAAGGCGCGATTTTCTATGTCTGCGGAGATGCCCAGCGCATGGCTCCCGATGTTGACAGGGCCCTGCATAGCATTATCAGACAACACGGCGGCAAATCCGAAGAGGAATCAATCGACTACGTTAAGGGGATGCTCAGCGATAAGCGCTACCGCCGTGATGTCTATTAACAGGCAGTTGAAACCCTTTACGCCTTCAACCACTTTACCGGTAATCCACGGTCAGGCTGTTTGTCTTGAGCCTCATGTGGCGCAAGACGAGCTAAGACCGCTCCATTTGCACAAGAAAACCAGTTCCTGTTAAGGCAAGATTAATATTCACCTGCTAATCTAGTGAAGACAAAGCAATCAAGCTCAAAAAACATCCCCCAACCCCCAACCCCCAACTTGAAACAAAAAATTGCAATCTTCGGAGGCAGTTTCGACCCCATTCATTGCGGTCATCTTGAAATTGCCAGGCAGGCACGTAACATCGCGAGACTCGATGAGGTTATTTTTCTTCCCTGTAGACGTTCCCCCCACAAGTCACAAAACCCGATAGCCAATGCCGGGCACAGGGTTGAAATGATTAAAATCGCCACAAGAACCATGAGCTGGGCGGAAGTCTCAAGCTGGGAAATTAACCGTGTACCACCATCATACTCATGGATGGCAGCAGAACATTTTCACGATTCATTCCCGCAGGCGGAGCTGTTCTGGATATTGGGAAATGACCAGTGGGAGAAACTTCACACATGGTATAAACCTGCCCGAATGGCTGAGTTGATGACTTTTATTGTGTTCCCACGCGACAGGAAACCGGTTGCTAAAAACGGCTTTCGCAGCCTATTCATCAATGCAACTCATCCTGCCTCCAGTTCTGAGGCCAGAAACCGCCTCAGCGAGGGCAAGACAACCGGCAACCTCCTAACGCGGGGAGTCTCTTCCTATATTAGTGAACAACAAATATACGAACCCAAGGCACTAGCCCACTAACCAGCAGAGGCTACCATCAGAAGGCTTTACACCTGCAGCCGGGTAATCACCCCCACTACCCCGGACAATGCTATCGACCACCTTGCGTTTCCTTTCCCCACACACAAGGAACATTATCCTTCTTGCGTTATTAATCAGGGGATAGGTGAAAGTCAGTCGCCAGGCCGCCAACTCAGGCACCTCATTATCAACCACCCAACGCTCGCTTTCCAGGGTAGCTCTCGTTGCCGGAAACAACGAGGCAGTATGTCCGTCCTCTCCCATTCCCAACAGGATCAGGTCATGCCTGAAAATCTCATCACCGGAACGGGCCCTTAACTGTTGCTCGTAATCCTTTGCCGCTTCGCCGGCGGGAATTTCCCCCTTGAGCCGCAGAATGTTCTCTTTCGGGATCGGAACCCGGTCAAGCAGGCTTTCACGGGCCATCCGGTAGTTGCTCTCTTCATGGTCCGGAGGCACACAGCGCTCATCGCCGAAGGTAATAATAAAATTGCGCCAATCAAGGCTCTCTTCAGCCAAGGCTGAATAGATTTCACGTGGAGTCGATCCCCCACACAGGCAAAGGCGGAAAGGGGCACCTCCTGCAGCAATCGACGCTTCAGCAATTCTGCTGACCGCATCCCTGGTAAAGCTCGATGAATTGACGACTTCCATGGCAAAACACAAATGCCGGGAGGAGAGCTTACATCACCATGCCGCCATCCACAGAAATGACCTGGCCGGTTATATAACGTCCCCCCGCACCTGCAAGATAACAGGCGGCAGCCGCCACGTCCTCCACCTCGCCGAAGCTGCCGAGGGGAACTTTCTCCCTGATCTCCTGCCGCAACTCCTCGGAAAGCGAGTCCGTCATGTCTGTCACTATGAAGCCCGGCGCAATCGCGTTGACGGTTACAGCCCGGCCGGCGAATTCCCGCGCAAGTGACTTGGTCAGGCCAATAACACCCGCCTTACTGGCAGCATAATTAGCCTGCCCCGCATTACCGATCAAGCCAATCACCGACGAGACATTAATGATCCTTGCCCCGGACTGTTTGAGCAGGGACCGCTGAAAAGCCTTCACCGCATTAAAAGCCCCCTTCAGGTTGGTATCGATCACAAGGTCCCACTCCTCTTCTTTCATCCGCAACATCAGGTTATCCCGTGTCACCCCGGCATTATTAATCAAGATGTCCACCTTGCCAAAATCACTGATCACTGATTTCCCCGTATCTGCCATAGCAGAAAAATCGGACACATCCACGGCATAAGCCTTAGCGCACTGCTCATGCTCATTATTCAGTTCCTCGGCACTGCGCTGTGCATTCTCGGCAGTCCGGCTGATCACGGCAACTTTTGCCCCCCCCCGGGCCAGTCGCGCAGCAATGGCATTACCAATACCGCGTCCTGCACCCGTCACGACAGCAACCTTGTCAGAAAATTCAGAAGACATTATTTGGATTATCCGCACAGCCACACGATGAGGCAACTGCGAAATTGCCTGTCCCAGAAAAACGTCATCCAAAAAATGACGACTGATCCCCGGTAAATGCCCCCCATTCCATATACTTGTATCAACGGTAAAACGACTGATAGCTGAATCAACCGGCACAGGGAAATATCATTGGATTCTTTAAGCGCTCAGCATTAATAGCTTAAGGATAATGAAGAAGCGATTGGTCCTATCTTGTCTGGCAACTTCCTGCCTGCCCATTTTGGCTCAGGAAGAATTCAATGCGGTGGATGAAGGCAAGAAGGTCTTTTCTACCATGGGCTGTATCGAATGCCACGTTGTTGCAAAGAACGACAATTCCCTGAAAACCGGCCCCAGCCTCTACGGACTTTTCACTACCGCGCCCAGAAAACGTGAAGTTGGATTCACCGGAAAAACAGACCGGCAAACCGTCACCGCTGACAAGGGATACTTTATCAACTCGGTCCGAAAGTCATGGGATGTCCTGGCAGTTGCCGAACAGGGACCGACCAAGGGGACAGCCTACCTTCCCGTCATGCCGATGTATACCAGCGAGATCATCTCGGATCAGGAACTTGAGTCAATGTGGCACTACCTGCGGACATTGACAGACCCCGCCGAATCCGGACCGGCAAAGGTCATGGTCAAGCGGCAGAAAGCCGCAGCAGTCAAAAGCCTTCTGGAAATCCCCAACGAGGTCCTGGTAACAACCCGTTCCCGGGTATTCCGGGCGCCACTTCGCGGGTCAAGCGCCCGTGCCTTGCACGTGGGGCTGCCAAATGGAATGAACTACACTTTTGACCCTCGCCTTCTCTCGGTGCGGAATATCTGGGCCGGCGGTTTTCTCAACCTTTCAGAGGAGCGCAAGGGACGAGGACGGCCAGGCTCTCCACGCGGCAAGGGCGCCCGTGTATTTGTCGAAGGAGGAGCGATCCTGCAACCCTTGCAGGCTTCGGGAGACGGTGTTGATTTTGAGTTCAAGGAGCCTGACGTCCTTGACCATCCGGCCATTGAAAAATGGCTTTGGGAAAAGCGCGACTTCCCGCAGCTGCAAGCCGCCATGGACGCCGAATTCCTGGGGCATTCACTGGACTCGGCAAGCAACAATCCGCTGTTCCACTTCCGCGTTGGCAAGAACACCCTCACCCAGTCAGTGCAAGTCACCAATGACGGACGCATTGAGATCGTGCTTCGCGGGAAGCTTGCGCAGTCTCAAAAATTCAAGGTCAATGGCAAGAACCTCTCGGAACTCAAAGTAAAGGGAGGCACCCTTGACAAGGACATCTGGACCCTCACTGCCAATGGACCCGACATTCACACATTCAGTGCGCAACTGGCTGGCGGACTGGTTGCAAGGCAACGCTTTGACCGCGAGGAGAACTGGGAACCTCAAGCCCTAATACGTAACCCGGGCAAAGTCGGTCGCCAACCGCTGGAACTTCCCGCCGGTTACTCGATGGAAAGCTGGCAATCGCCAAAGGATATTTACGGCCGCGCTCAATTGTTCGAACCTACAGGAATCGGAGTGGCCAAGGACGGCACTATTGTGGTGGCAACCCGCACCGCGGGCATCTGGAGGATACGTGACAACAAATGGACACTCTTTGCTGAGGGAACCTATGAGTGCCTGGGCGTCTGGATTGAGGACGACAAGGGGGATCGCGTCGTTGTCATGCAGAAACCGGAGCTCACACGCATTACCGACTCCAACGGTGACGGACGCGCCGACCAGTTTGAAACCGTCTGCGACGACTACGGATTTCATGGCAACTACCATGAATATGCACATGGGCCGGTTCGTGATGCCGAGGGCAACTATTACTTCACCCTGAACCTTTCACACGGGGGGAGCCCCCGGGTTTCATGGCGCGCCGGAGGTCCCTACATGGGATCGATGGGAGGTTACAGGGGATGGGCCTGCCGCGTAACGGCTGCGGGTAAATTTGAGCCTTATGCCAACGGGCTGCGAAGCCCGGCAGGACTTGGTATAGATCCTCAGGGACGGCTTTGGTACGCTGAAAATCAGGGTGAATACGTGGGATCTTCCAAGGTCGTCCCCCTTGAGAAGGGTAAATTCTACGGCCATCTCTCGGGTCTGGTCAGCCTGCCCGGCAACATGAACCCCGACTCCCCGGAATTAAAGTTCGATAAATGGAAGGACAAGATCCGTAAAGGCGCGGTCTGGTTACCGCATGGCAAGCTGGCAAACTCTCCCGGTCATCCTGCATGGGATGTCACAGCCGGAAAATTTGGCGCCTATCGTGACCAGATGTTTATTGGCGACCAAACCCTCTCCACCCTGCTCAGGGTAGCCACAGAGAAAGTCAACGGACTCGATCAGGGATGCGTAATCCCTTTTGCCCGCGGCCTTTCTTCAGGCGTGATGCGTCCGGTATTCCTGCCTGATGGCAGCATGCTCATTGGCCAAACCGGCCGTGGCTGGGGCGCCCGAGGAGGAAACCAGGCAGGACTGCAGCGAATTATCTGGGATGGAACAACAGTCGCCGCCGACATCCACCGCGTGACTGGAAATGCCAAGGGATTTGAAGTTCATCTCACCAGTCCGCTTGATAAAGCGATCACTCCGGAAGCATTGGCCGCCCGGTTCAAGATCCAGTCCTGGTTTTACACCAACACCGGTCGCTATGGCTCCCCTGAACACGACCGCAGAGATGACGCTGTCATCTCGACTACAATATCCAATGACCGCCTGAGCATCGAGTTGAACATCACCGGGTTTGGTGAAGGCGAGGGTTGGACCGACCGTATTTACCGCATCCAAATCGGTGATACAACCGACCTCTTCGGTGTAGTTGCTTCCTGGAAAAGACTGGACGCCTATTTCACTCTGCGGGCACTCCGCTAAGCCAGCATGATCTTTACGGGTAACTAGCGCTGCCTGTAGATAACCGCTTTCTTGTAAAGGGTTTTCTGCCCACCAGTAAACCCTGTCACAGCGTATGCGGAAAGAGATCCGTCAGCATTAATTCGAAAGTAACATCGCAAGCGGATACCGGGCAGGTAAACATCAACCTCCCCCTTGGAAACAACGCCACTGGGTGCAGTTACCACGCTACCCTTGACGTTTCGTGCCTTCCATTCGCCGGGGGTGCCGAGGAAGTTACATTTCCCCCTTGCCGACAAGGTAAGCTTTTTATACTTGCCGCCCACCTTGGCAACATAAGTGCCTACAAGGTTGAGCTTTTTGAAAGAGGAAGCCTTCGGCGAGGCGTCAGAAGGCGCCGATGACGCTATAAAAGGCGCCGACAAAGAAAGAATGAATGAATAAAGGAACAATTTCATAATTAAAATCCCCTTCCCCTTGGTGACAATTATGCCGCCCGAGAAACATAAATCAAGCGCTTAAACCCCTCATGCTTATCGGGATAGGCACAGAGGGCGGATGATTTTTGTTACTTCTCAGGTTTTTTCCCATCCCCGGCCTGCTCCGCATCACTGGCAGTTCCTTGGCTTGGACCCTTCCCGGTCTTGACCAATTCGGCAGATCGCTCAAGCTGCGCGGGCGTCAGTTTACCTGCCAGCTCAGCAAGAGCCGCCTTGGCCTCGCCATGCCCCTGAGCTGCAGCAAGGCTTACCCATTTGTGGGCAACGACAAGATCCTTTTCCACTCCCTTACCCAGCGCATACATCATCCCCAGCGAAACCTGCGCTTCAGCATGCCCCTGCCCGGCCGCGTCCTTAAACCACACGGCTGCCTTTTTCGAATCAGGTGCAATCGCCTCTCCCTGCAGGTGCATCAGGGCCAAGGCGACCTGGGCATCTGCATGCCCCTGCCTGGCTGCCTCCTGATAGTGATGCGAGGCAGCCTTAAGGCTCTTCTCCATATAATTACCCTGATGATAAAAGCCAGCGAGCCGGAAATGCAGTTGAGCAAATCCTCCTGCAGGAAAAGCCTTCCCCATTTCCGAAGCAACCTGCAACATCGCCAGGGCCTTGTCCTCGCCCTCCTCCATTCGTTCCACAAGCCCGAGCGCCTGCCGCATGGCCTTTGACGCATGACCTTGTATCAAGGTGGAAAGCTCAATGGATTTGCTTAACATCCACTGGGTCTGTTCCTTGATTCCGGTAACCGGCACCGCGTCAAGCACATCACTGAGCGCAGTCAGCCTGACATCAAGCCCCTCAAGACCGGCCATAACCTCTTCCACTTTCTTTAATGATTGCTTCGCCTCTTCGCCTTTCCCCACCCTTGCCTGCGCAACAGCAAGGCGTGCTAAAGCCGGCGCCAAAATGCCAGCATCCTCAATCTTTTCGATGAGCTCTCCCGCTTTTGAGAGCATTTTTCCTGACTGGGCATGATTACCTGCCTCAAAAAGGCTGACAGCCAGTCCGCAGAACACCTGCACGCGCCCACCGAAATCGGCAATGCCGTCAACCAGGAGCAGGCTCGGGTCATCCTGATAACGGATGGCACGGAGCTTCCCGGAAATCTCTTTTATCAGCTCCCCTACAAGCTCATTTTCCCGGAATTCATCAAGCTCACTGTCCAGGTGCTCGTATAACCCAAGCTGACTGTCTTTGCTATCCACCCGCGACACTGCGGCAAGCATATCCCTGAACTGCACGGAAGCCTCCTTAGCCAGTCCCGCGCGCATCTGGCTGGAGGCAATATGCGACAATGCGATAATTCGCTCACTCCCCTCCAGAGCCGAGGCAATACCCTGGGCCTTCTCAAGGACCTGGAGAGCCTGAGTTCTATCCCCTGCCTGAAAAAGAGCGCCGGCTAGAAGCCCGAGAAATTTCGCCTTGGCATCGGGAGATGTGATATTCACTGTCAGGTGACGGGTCGGGTCTCCCTCACTCCTTATCTCCTCCATCAAGATTGCCAACTGCTTCCTGTATTCGGAGATTTCATCGGTGCTTTCCAGCCCTTCAAGGCTCACGCGCAGGTTTTCCGCAACACCTAAACGGATTTCAGCATCATCGATTCCCTCCAGCACTTCGCGACAATGCCCAAGCAGTTGCAGCGCGGCGGCAACATCACCCGCATGCAACCTTGCCATCGCCAAGCTACCTAAGACCCGCACCTTTGCAGAAGGGCTTTCCACTTTATCCGCCATTGCCAGTATTGGATCCTCTCCTTCCTCCTCAGTCTTGGGCTCCTCCTTAATTGCGGCACCTTCCTCGGCCTTGGGCTCCTCCTTAATTCCAGCACCTTCCTCGGCCTTGGGCTCCTCCTCAATTCCGGCACCTTCCTCAGCCTTGGGCTCCTCCCGGGTCCCGGCACCTTCCTCGGCCTTGAGCTCCTCCTCAATTCCGGCACCTTCCTCAGCCT
>Ga0315316_10003907_pt1 | contig 10846 bp, 8 predicted proteins | sample M160m3416metaG_FD_203702 | JGI IMG/M metagenome (GOLD analysis project Ga0315316, IMG submission 203702) | Ammonia-oxidizing marine archaeal communities from Monterey Bay, California, United States - M1 60m 3416 | ecosystem: Environmental > Aquatic > Marine > Intertidal zone | place: USA... | reverse complement strand
TTCGGCGTGCCAAAGAGCGTGAGTTCGGGAGCAACGCTGTTGGCTGTCAGGAAGAATCGGGACTGTTCCAGTTTTCGCCTGCTGATGGCATTGTTGGTGAAGGTCTCGTTTTCCTCGCGCGGGCCAAAACCGGTCTTGTGACGATAGAGGACTTCATCATAGGTCGCGAAAAGCCGGTCTTCATCCCAACGGACCCCGGAGTTCGTCGAGCCTGAGGTGTTTGCCGAACCGGATGCCGAGGACCCCCTGTATTCGATCTTGGGCACGAGGTCATAGATATTCTCGAGTTTCTTCTTGTCGTCAGTGATATCCTGATGCGGATAGAGAACCGAGGAAAGGCTGACCATTGAGGGGTGTCCCGGGAAGCGACTGGTTTCACGCTGGACCGGCTGCTTCATGGCATATTCACGTTCCTGCCTCGAATCGTAACGGGGGATATCCCAGGGGATGCCCTCGGAAGCGGTATTGACGTTGATCTTGCAGCTTTCGTCATCGCTCCAGAAGGCCATACGGGCTACAATGGGATTTCTTCTTGAGGCAATTCCAGAACCCGAGGTGGCCACGAACTTGTTCACCTCACTGAGGTGGCCAATGGTGCCGTCATCAAGAATGTAGAGCCATTCCACGGGCATGGGCAGGCGCTGGGTATTGGAATTGCTGCTGGGCAGGGTGATGCCGTTAATCTGTCCGCCTGCCGAGCTGGATGAGGTATAGCTGAATCCCTCGACATTACTCTCGCTGTCCTGGTTGGTGCTTTGCTGGGCGCGCGGGTCAACGATCGGAAAATACAGTTCGCCCTGGCGCTTTGAGAAAAGAGGGGAGTTGAGATCGACATAACGGGCGGGACGGGTATTCCAGTCCGGGACCAGGTCTTCTGCGAGGTTCTCCCTGGCATCGACCTGCATGTCGGCAGCCGAGTAGAGCTTGTATTTTGCCACAGCCAGTGTGTCATAAGTCGTGCCCCGGTTGGAGAAGGTGGTAATACAACCCGGTTGTGAGGACCAGGTGAAGTGGGTGCCTGCCCTTTTTTCATCGGCAGTGGCCTCGCGAATTTGCGCGATGACCATGTTGGTGACAATGTCGGTAAGCTGTCGGGTGCGCAGGCTTGATGCGTAATGTTTGGAGGACTCCAGTTCTGAGGTGGCTGCTGAAAAGAAGCCCAGCATCAGGACGGACATCAGCAAGAGTACTGAGAGCACGGTAATAATTGCGATACCGCTTTGTTTTTCCCCGCCTTTTCGGCGGCGTGATCCGGGGCCGCGCTGCTTGGCTTTTGCTTTCGGATGGCTGGTTGGTGTTTTCGCGTTCATGGGGTAATCAAGTTTGCGTGGAATGGATTAGGGAAAACAAGTGATTGGTTTCGCGGGCGAGGGCGAGCAAGCTGGCGATGAATATGTTAGGAGGATTGGTTTTGGCTTGGAAGATATAATCCAATGGTGCCGTTTAATAAAGGGCGAAGGGCAATATATCCAATATATTCATGTTTTACAATTGATATACATCGCGGTCAATGGGCTTTTTGTTTTATCTGCCGGATAGAAAGGACTTTTGCCCACGGGTGGCCAAGCTTTGCTATCAAAGGGTTGATTGGAGTTTTTTCAGGCGGGCTGCAACGGCTTTTTCGATTAACTCCTGATCTTCAGGTTGAAGGTTTTTGAGCGGGTAGGCAAAACGGCTTCCATCATTGCGTCTAAACTTTCCGGATTGCTTATCAACTGCCAGCAGGGCGGCTGTCAGTGTCTTGCCGTCGGAATTAGTCCACTGGCGTTCTTCAAACAGGGCCTGGGGAGCTTGTGGCTTGAGGGTCAGGTGGGGAATTAACTGGCTTTTGAAATCCAGACGTTTTCCGGTGTCCCATGCAAAATACTCCACCAACGTATTTTCAGGGTGTCTCCGGCTGCTCTCAAGGAACACGACCCCCTCAATAAAGATTGCTGCGTTCTTGACCCTTTGCTGGGGAAGCGGATTGCCTTTGCGGTCATGCTTGGCCGGAAGAGCCGTGGAGGTGGAGAAGATGAGTATCCCCCCTTCAGGGCTTTCGTTTGAGACGGTTCCGGCAATCCAGCGCTTTATTGCAGTGCCTTCGCGCGCTGCCTGCATGAGGGTGAGTTGCAGGTTCTTGGCGTTTTCGCTGGTGATTCCATCAACGGTCGTGGCTGCTGCCCTTTTTGCAGTAACGAATTTTTGGGCCATGTCGCGAAGCTTGAAGGAAAGGAAGCGCGCCGGCACGATGACCTCTTCATCTTTGTCGGTGCGCAGGGTGACGTCGGTCCCCTTCACCTCCGTGATCTCGACGACCTGGTAGGTTGTTCCTTTATAGCTGAAGCGTTCAGGCTTTGCACTGCGGGCAATTTCCTCTGTCGCAAGCAGGGCAATGAGCATGGTGATGATTGGCTTACGCATTATGGCAGGCGGGCAGTTAATTTTGAGTATAGCGGGAATCTGGTGGTTACGGCAAGTAGCTTCACGGCTCAAAAACAAGCATATTAACCGGCTTTCCCTTCACCTTGAAAGCCGGAATCGGTGCTGAAATCTTGATTCCGGGCCGCGATAGTGTCATTATTTAGGTAGAGGGTGCCTATACGCCCTCCACCTCAAGCCCCCACATCCTCCAATCCCATGAAAGTGTTCCCTAAATTCCCCGGTGTATTGGCACTTCTTGCCACCAGCATTTCTATTGTTCTTGCCCAGGATGAGATCTCCTTCATTGCGACGGGCAGTGAGTGGAAATACCTGGATAACGGATCCAACCAGGGAACTGCTTGGAGGGCGAGCGGGTTTAGTGATGCCGGCTGGGCGAGCGGGTTTGCCGAACTTGGATTTGGGGATAATAATGAAGTGACTGTGATTAACAAGGGGCCGGCTGGCGCTCAATACCGGACGTATTATTTCCGTAAAAGCTTTAATGTTTCCGCAGGACAGCTCAACGCCCTCCAGGGGGATGATCCTTTCTATCAGTTATTGATCAGGTTAAAGCGCGATGACGGTGCGGTTATTTACCTTAATGGCCAAGAGATCCTGCGTGACGGTATGCCGGCGGGGACTATTAATTACCTCAGCCTGGCAACTTCCGCCGCGGGCGGGGCGACCGAGTCCACCTTCTTTCCATTCGGGCTTGACGGGACCGGCAAGTTACGAGTCGGCAATAATGTCCTTGCCGTTGAGGTTCACCAGTCCTCACCCTCAAGTTCGGACGTGAGTTTTGACTTCGGCTTAAGTGCCTTCAATGTTCCCCCCTCATACGGGTTTTATCATCCCCCGCAGGAGATCACTTTTGAGGACTCCGGAACGGCGGAAACCAGCTTTTCCCCAAGCCTGATTTTCAATAATGATTTGGGATGGAGCAGTCGGGACCGCAATGGTGCCAGCGGTTTCCTGGGAGGAGTTGCCAATTATGAGTGGTTTACCTTTTTGCCTTTGGCGCAGACCGGACTCGGCTTTGCTGAGGGCAACTGCTTTTCCATTACCAATGACTGGGTTGAGGTATTCAACCAGATCAGCACCGTTGACCTGCTTGCCAATCCCCTTAAATATCGCATTGACCTGCGTAATTATACTGACTGCGTGGTTTCCTTTGACGTGCGCACTTATGACGGGGGATGGCCCGAGGCCGGGATCGCGCCAGGCAACGGCTTTGAGGCAAATCAGGACTACATCAAGTTTTTCAGCCATACCAGCACCGATGGTGATACCTTTACCAAGAAACAGGAATTGAACCTGACCGGCGGAGCCGGTGGAGGTGTTGAGTTCATTGCTGAGCCGCTGGTGCCTGAAAACGCCGTAAAGAAAGCGCTCATTCCCACCGAGGATATCGGGACAGGCTGGACAGAACTCAACTATGATGATTCCGGCTGGCTTGACGTGTCGAAGGTGGATGACTTTGGCAATGAGGTGGGGGGAGGAATTGGATACGCCCGCAATAAGCCGCCAGGCACAGACACCTTCGACGCCTATATCTGCCTGGACCTTGAAGAGCAGATGAAAACCAGTTCCAGCGTTTATCTGAGGGTGCCCTTTGTTGTTGAGGATAAAAGCCGCTATATAGGGCTCACGCTGGGTGCCCGTGTGGATGACGGGTTCGTGGCTTACCTCAACGGCCATAAGGTCGTCACGTTCAAGGCTCCCGCTGCCCCGCTGTGGAATTCAGGGGCAACTACCAGCAACCTCGATTCCATTGCCATCACGATGGTGGACCATTCGCTTAATAACCACATGAGCAAACTGGTGAATGGGGAAAATATTCTGGCCATTCACTCAATGAACTTGGGAAGGGGTTCAGACTTCCTGTTCTCCTGCCAGCTGGAGGGAACCACAAACGCAGTCGCTCCACGCAATGATCCCCCGCTCAACCTCAATGACCTCAATCGCGGTATTAACGGATCATACTACCGTTATTATTTCCCGATCGATTCCTCGGCCAACAGCTACACGTTTACCTTTGAGGCCAGGTGTAACGAGGATACCGAGGCCATCTTCTTTGATAACTTCAAGATCGAAGGAACTCCAATAGCCGTGGATTCCTATGATTCGTGGATCAAGCTTACGACGTCGTATGATATTAATGATGACGGATTCTATCTGGAAGACCCGGATAGAGACGGATTGTCCAACTATCTTGAGTTTGCCTTCGGCGGCGATGCGGAGGTTCCCGGCTATACATCAGAAGGCGGCCAGCCGCTGATGCCGCAGGGGCGTGTTGTTGAGGAGGGCGGACAACGGTGGTTTGAGATGACCTGGCGGCAGCTCAATGCCCCAACAGATGGTAGCCTGGAGAGCCCGTTCGGAGGATTTAGCCTCTACGACATCAAGTATATTCCACAGTTCTCTTCTGATGGTGTTAACTGGGATGATGCGGCTCCGGGTGCTGATACCTATGAGCAGATTGGCGATGCCGAGGTGAATGAGGATGGCACGGTCACTATTACCGCGCGCTATATTAACCCGGTGGATGGCATTCCTGAGGGTTTCGGGCGAGTGAAGATAGAAAGTTACAAGGTCATTCTCCAGTAGACAGCGCCCACGGAAGTTCAAGGTGAACGGGATGGCCTGCTCCGGGAGGCCTTGCAAAGACCTTGATAGGCAATGCGATGTCTCCTTAAAACAGGGCGAATCACGAGCAATAATATAAAGCGCTGAAATTTCCTTGCGTATATGCATTGTAAATCCTAAGCTTTTTTAGGGCAGAGTGGCATTTCCATCGGTTACTGTGCTCAACTGCCCCATCATCAATCAATTAACCTTTCATTGTTATGCGATCCCAAAATTCGAACCAAAAGCGTGTTATTCCATCAACTCAACGTGGCTTTACACTGATTGAGACGGTGCTTGCCATAGGCATTGTCGCCACGGTATTGATTTCTCTCCTCGGGATCTTGCCCACCGGGTCGAATATTCTCAGTGAGGCCGGACGCAGCACGGTTGGTGCGCGCATCGCCCAGCAGCTTATCGGGGAGGTGCAACTCGCGGAATATGATGATATTGACCAGTTTAATAACAAGACGCGGTATTATAATGACATGGGAACTGCAGTTTCCCCGGCGGACCCCACTCTCGTGTATACAGCTCGCATAGAGGTTGAAAGCGGAAACCCCCCGATACCCGGGGCCAAGGAGAGCGAATACTTGAGGAGGGTCATCATCAAGGTGTCCAATAATCCCGGCATTCCCGATTTCAGTAATCCAACAGAAGGAGAAGACGGCTCAGGCAAGGCCTTCAAGAGCAACTACAACAGATATTCGAGTCTTGTGGTTTTTACTGGCAAGGACAAGTCGTGACTCCTCTTTCTTGAAACCCTATAGCGAGCCCTTGAGGATTCATCCACAGACATGCAGCATCAATTCATGAACAGTCAGCAGGACAGGAAACCCGGTTCAAGGCCGGCATTCACCCTGCTGGAGTTAATGGTCTCAATGACCGTGTTGGCACTGATTATGTTACTGGTTTTCCAGATGCTGGATACCACGCAGAAAACGTTCCAGAGTTCAAGGGCCAGGGCCTCGACATTCAAGGAGGCACGTGTGGCCTTTGAGGGGATTACCCGTCGAATCGGGCAGGCGATGCTCAATACCTATTTTGACTATAAGTATCCTAACAACAACCCACTCAGTACCCCTACTGACTACGAGAGGAAGTCCGACCTGCACTTTATCAGCGGCAGGGCAGATACCTTGTTGCGCGGGGGACAATACTCGACTCATTGTGTGTTTTTCCAGGCACCTCTGGGGTTCTCCCTAAGGCCTGAAAACCAGTCACTTGGAAGCCTGCTCAACAGCTGGGGGTATTTTATCGAGAAGGGCGATGACAGTGCCCAGATTCCGCAGTTTCTGAAAACATATGATGGCGCGGATAGCTCAAGGGAGCGCTACCGTCTCATGGAATTCCGTCCACCCACGGAGAACATGCAGGTTTACGGAGCCAACCTGAGGAACAGTTACAGCATCGATTGGTTTCAAAACCAGATCAACCTGGCATCAGACGGCGGTGTTCCCTTTTCGCGTCCGCTTGCCGAGAATATCATTGCGCTGGTCATTGAACCGAAGCGTTCAGAGAAAACCGGTGCGGCCGTCCTGTCACCACGCTATGAATACGACAGCCGTCGTTTCCAGAAGAGCAACAATGCCAGGGATGAGACCAAGCACCAGTTACCGCCCCTTGTTGAGGTCACGATGGTGGCCATTGATGAGGAGTCAGTCATCCGCAATGTGCAGATCAATGGTGGTAAGCTCGAGGAACTTGTTCCCTCAAGCCTTTTTACCAATCAGGCGCAATACGAGAATGACCTGCGAGTGCTGGAGGCTAGCCTTGTGAAGAAGAGGATTACCTACCGGGTTTTCAACGAGACGGTTGCCATCCGGGCATCCAAGTTCAGTGACCCGCAATTCCTGAGGTAGCGGCTATAAAAATCAATAAGCATATCTGATGAAATCATTTAATTACAGGGAGAGGGCGTTTACCCTGATCGAGATTCTCGTGGTCCTTGCGATCATTGCCGTCATCGTGACTTTTACAGTCCCTAACCTGGAGCCTGTGCTTAAGGGATCCAAGCTTAAGCAGGCAGCAGATGACTTGGAGCGAGCATTGGCCAATGCCCAGCAGGTTGCCATCACCCAGAACCGCCCGGTCGAGTTCCGTTTTTTCCGCTATGACGATCCTGACAGCCCGGGAGGCGAAGAATACTTCCGCAGCTATCAGGCGGTGCAGGTCATTACCAGCGCGCAGGATCACAGGGAGGTTATCGAGGAAAAAGTGGTCACTGAGGTAAAGAGTTTCCAGTTGCCGTTTGTGTTGGCGGAAGGGGAATACAGCACGTTGATTGATTCCGATGCCCTTGAGCAGGGCAGTGCTGAAATACCGCGTGCTGACAATGCGGAGTATGTGGCCTTTGAATTTCGCCCTAACGGTGCCACCAACCTTGCTACCGTGGATATGCCCCACTGGACATTGACGATTATACGCGACACCGACAAAGCGCCCGTGATTGGCGAGTTTGTGACCCTGACCGTTGATGCCTACAACGGTCAAGTTCGTCAGTTTAATCCTGGCAAGTAAGTATTTCCAGCAGCAGCCTTGCTTTGATATGGTAGGGGCAGCAAAAAAACGGCAGCCCGCACGTCTGGCGCAAGGAATGCGCGCATTTAGATGCATACGGCGATATGACAGCCCTGCGGGGGTTGGCGGTTGATCACGGAGGCAGGTGGGGAGACCGGCTCTCGTGTTAGAGCGGGCAGGTCCATAAATACCGTATATTGGGTCGCTTCGCCCCCTTGAGGTGCCTTTTTTGCCCAAACAGAGGCGGAACAAGACTTTTGAGGTTTTTTTTTACAATTAATCCTCTATTGGCCATAATAACCCTATTTTTTTTTAGACTGGCTATTTTTATTCAATTAGTCATAAAAACGGGATTGACCAAACTGCTCTTGCGGTTCAGATTGGGGCGTATTGGGGCAGATTGGTTCCAATGTGCGCATTGTGGCTGATTTATCTGAAAGTGCAGAAACCCGACTGTTTGCTGGTACCCTCCAGCATGTCCTTGATGATAATCATCGGGTGACAGTGCCTTCACGCTGGAGGCATGAGGGGCTTTCTGAATTCTTTGCGCTGCCTGATCCTCGCAGGTCGTTTCTTATCCTGCTGCCTGCAGTGGAGTTACAGAGGATGGCAACAGAGCTTGAAACCATCAAGGAATACAGCCGGGCTCAGCAGCGGCAATATATCCGTCAGCTGTTTGCCCGTGCTACTTCCTGCATGCTTGATCGCCAGGGGCGTCTGGTGTTGCCCGCGGATATCTGTGATGGCCTGGGTTTACGGGGCGAGGTGGTATTGGCCGGCGGCGGTGCACGTATAGAAGTCTGGAAACCCGAGAACTGGCAACGCAATGCCCGCGATGAGGAAAGCACCTTTGCTGAGATCGCTGATCGAGTGGGCCTGTAAATTTTTCCCTCAACAAATAAGGAACCTCAACGATGACCATTAGTAATTGACCATTATTCAACCACAAAGCAGCACGGAAAATGAGGGAGCACCTAACACGGTTTCTGTCTTCAAACATCACGAACCCGGTCGAGATGGCCGGGATCAATGCACGGTACCACCTGAGCCAATGGCCGGTTGGCTGTGCAGCAAAACCTAACTTGTCCGGCAATCGCAACGAGGCATCATCCAGCGGTCCTCCATCGGGTAATGCGTCGCGCTTTAAGCGTGAACGGCAAAGGGGCAATGACTACCACTTGCCGGTCCTCCTTGAGGAGGTGACTCATTACCTGGCACCTAAGCGCGACAACCTTTACCTGGATGCAACCCTTGGTGGAGGCGGCCATTCAGAGCAGCTTCTGAGGATCGGGGCAAAGGTGATCGGTTTGGATCAGGACCCTGCCGCATTGTCATTTGCACGTGCGCGGCTGGGGGATTACCGGGATAGTTTTGGAGCGATACAGGGCAATTTCAGGGATTTTGGGGATATCCTGGAAACCATCGGTATCAGTGGGCTTGATGGGGTCTTGCTGGATCTCGGGATATCCTCACGCCAGGTGGATGATGCGGACCGGGGATTTTCATTTACCAAGCCCGGCCCCTTGGACATGAGGATGGACCCGGACGCCGAGGTGACCGCGGCTGAACTGGTGAATACCTGTGATGAAGCGGAACTTGCCCGCGTATTTTATCATTACGGCGAGGAGCGTGCTTCGCACAAGGTTGCCCGTGGCATCGTTGCGCGGAGGACGGAAAAGCCTTTTCAATGCACTACTGATCTTGCTCAATTTGTGGAGTCACTTATTCCCCGCAGGGGCAAGATTCACCCTGCAACCCGTGTTTTCCAGGCACTGCGTATTGCGGTCAATAATGAATTGCGCGCCCTGGAGGAGGCGCTTGCAGAAGTGCCTCGCTGGTTACGTCCCGGCGGCAGGCTGGTGGTCATTTCTTTTCATTCACTGGAGGACCGTATCGTTAAATCATATCTGAAAAGGTGCAGCCAAGCCCAATTGGACCGCCCTGAGTGGCCGGCACCCAAGGAAAATCCTGAGCATTATTTCAAGCTCGTCATGCAGAAGGGGCTCACCCCGTCACCTGAGGAAAAAAAGAGTAACCCGCGTGCCCGCAGCGCGAGGTTGCGTGTGGCTGAGAGGTTGAAAACCGCGGTGTCGAAATCCTGAAGAGCCATGGCCAAGAACCACAAACGTTATCAACGCCAGCTCGATGTTGGCTCTATCATCTCCCTGTTTCTCCTGGCGTTGGTTGCAGCGATTGTTGCCTGCGGCTTTGTGGGAATCAAAAATGCCCATGTCGAGCGCGGCGATGTGCGAAGAACCCTTGAGAAGAAGATCAAGCTCATGGAAAAGGAGGTGGATAGCATTGACTTGCGTATTTCCGCTCTCTGTGATCGACGCGTGCTGGCAAGCAGCCTGCGCCAACATGAGAGCAAGCTTATACCGATCATGAGGAGTGAGGAGCTCCACGGTCTGCCTGCGGCGTTGCCTCAGTCACTTGCATTGGCCAAGGGCCAAGAATCAAAGAAACATCATTAATATTAGCCTCACAGGTGGATAGCCGTTCCGTTAATAGACGCACTTTTGCCGTCACTGCTTTTCTGGTAGTGGTGTTCAGCGCGCTATCTGTAAGGGTTGTATATGTGCAGGTGGTCAGTCATGAGCAACTCTCGAAGATTGCCAGGACGGAGAGACTGAAGCGTGAATATCTGCCGGCAACCCGCGGGCTGATATTTGACCGCCATGGTGAACCTCTCGTGCAAAACAGACACGTGCGTGATGTCATTGCCGACCGTTATCACTTGGTTGATATCCATGTGTGCCGAAAGGCTGTCGCAGTTGCTGAAGGGCGGAGTGTCAGGCAGGTGGCGCGGGAGCGTGATGATGATGAGGTGCGCAGGAAATTTATTGATATTACGGATCATGCCCTCGATGAAATGCTGGGCAACGAGGGTGTCAGGGTAAGGGATATTGTCGCAGATGGTGCGGAGAGGGATCGCGTCGTGGTATGCCGTGACCTTGAGTTTGAGAAGGCCGAGAGGATGCGCCTTTTGTTTATTGAGAGAGGTATCGGGGGCTTTAACTTCAAGGATTCGACGAAGCGGCATTATCCAAACCCCGGCCGATTGGTGCAGGTGCTTGGATATACCGATGCTGAGAATGTCGGACGTGAGGGGATTGAGGCTGCCCTTGATCAGCAACTGGCGGGGGTGGCCGGCTACAGGAATGTAGAGAGGACCCGGAGATCAAGTGAGGTCCTGACAGGGAGAAATGCCCAGTCCTCGCCTGTCGATGGGGCGAATATTGAACTCACCATCAATATGGGGTTGCAGGAGATTGTGGAGGCAGCCCTGCAGAGGGCG
>Ga0315316_10003903_pt1 | contig 10852 bp, 8 predicted proteins | sample M160m3416metaG_FD_203702 | JGI IMG/M metagenome (GOLD analysis project Ga0315316, IMG submission 203702) | Ammonia-oxidizing marine archaeal communities from Monterey Bay, California, United States - M1 60m 3416 | ecosystem: Environmental > Aquatic > Marine > Intertidal zone | place: USA... | reverse complement strand
GCGTCCGTTGGAGCCGTTGGCGAACTATTCCCGCGCCCTGCGGTGTGGCGACATGGTGCTGCAATCCGGCACCACCGCCATAGATACTGAAGGTAACATCATCGGTGAAAACGATATCGGCGCCCAGGTCGACGCCATCGTCGAGATCGCGCGTGAGACGATGGGTCAGGCGGGCGGGACACTGGACGACGTGGTTCGCACCCGGATTTACGTGACCGACGTCAATATGGCCGACGACGCCATGCGCGCTTTCGGCAAGTATTTCCGCGATATTCGGCCCGCCGCGACATTGGTTGAAATTGCCCGATTGGCGCGCCCGACGCAGTTGATCGAGATCGAATTCGACGCGGTCGACGGGGCCAAGGACAACGCACGCCGCATCTCGTCGGGCCGTCCGTTGGAGGAGCAGTACGGATACTCCCGCGCCGTGCGGATGGACGACACGGTCTATGTCAGTGGCACCACCGCGCGTGATTCCGATGGCAATGTGGTGGCCCCCGGCGACCAGTACCGCCAGGCGCGCGTCTGCTTCGAGATCATTGAAGCCGCCCTAGAGGAAGCCGGCGCCCCCCTTGCTGATATGGTCTATACCAAGACATTCGTCACCAATATGGTGAAGTCTGGTGACCAGCGCCGCGCGAAGCTGGAAGTCCTGGGTGATATCCGGCCGACTGGCACTTTGCTCGGCATTCCAGCCCTGATCGGCGAGCCGACGACCATCGAGATCGAGGCCGAAGCGATCATCGGCGCGTCTGGGTCTCGCCGCGATTTCTATACCGCGAACGAACGCGAGAAGGCCCGCGGTTACGCCCGCGCCGTTGCCGTCGGTAATGTGGTGCATGTGTCGGGCTGTACGTCGGTAGATGCCGATGGAGCGGTGCAGGCGCCGGGCGACTGGGCGGAGCAATTCGATCTGTGCCACGAAGGTATCTTCCAGGCGTTGGAGATGGCAGGCGCAAGCTTGGACGATGTCGTGCGCCGCCGCAGCTTCACCATTGCCACCGCCGAGCAGAACCGCCCCTGCGGAGAAGGACCCGGCTGGTTCAAGGACAGCCGTCCGGTTTCGATGGGATGCCGGATCGATTCCCTGGCCGACCCGGCAATGCTGGTCGAGGTGGACGCCGTCGCGATCATTGGCGCACATGCGGATATCGAGTGGCTGGGGCCGACGTAAGAAATAGAACTCCCGGCGAGTGGTGTTGCTTAAGTTGCCCTGGCCATAATGCCGGGGCATGCGAAGCATGAACCTGGTATTATGACCTGAGAGTCGCGAACATTTCTTCGCGGTGAAATTGGCGCTCCCTCGTGACTTGGCCCCGACTGGTTGCGGCGGTATTCTGGCTGCGCCTTTCCACCAGCGACGGTTGACAATGTACAAGCACTCCGAATTCGCCAACCTTTTCATCGTCGATCATCCTTTGGTACAGCATAAGCTCACCCTGATGCGGCGCGCCGAGACACCGACCAGCCTGTTCCGGCAGCTGTTGAAGGAGGTTAGCCTGTTGATGGCCTATGAGTTGACCCAGCCATTGCCAATGACGACCGACAAAATCGAAACCCCCGTGGCGCCGATGGAGGCGCCGGTTTTGGCGGGTCGGAAACCTGCCATCGTCTCGATTCTGCGGGCCGGGTTGGGGATGGCCGAAGGCTTGCGCGAGCTGCTGCCCTCGGCGCGGGAAGGGCATATAGGTCTTTACCGCGATCGGGAAACGAAACGCCCGGTGGATTACTACGCTAAATTACCGGAGCCGGCGGGCCGATTGTTCATCCTCACCGATCCGATGCTGGCAACCGGGTATTCAGCGGCCCATGCCATCGATGTCTTGCGCGAGCACGGGGTCTCCAACCAGAACATTCGTTTTATGGCGCTTGTGGTGGCCCCCGAGGGCATTCGCGTGGTTGAGGAGGCGCATCCAGGCGTGCATGTATATGCGGCGGCGCTTGATGAGAAGCTCGACGAGAACGCCTATATTGTGCCGGGAATGGGTGATGCCGGAGATCGTCTCTTCGGCACGAAATAATAACCAGGAGAGTGCACATGTGGCCCGACAGTCGATTGACCGACCTGCTCGGCATGGAATTGCCGATCATCCAAGCACCTATGGCGGGTGCCAATGGTTCGGCAATGGCTGCCGCTGTTAGCGAGGCGGGCGGTGTCGGTTCTCTGCCGTGCGCTATGGTTGGCGGCGACAAGATACGCGCTGAGATCGGTGTCATTCGTCAGAGGTCTTCCGGGCCGTTGAACGTGAATTTCTTTTGCCATACCCCGCCGAAGCCCGATCCGGAAAAAGCCGCGTCTTGGAAGGCACGCTTGCGCGAGTACTACATCGAATTCGGGCTCGACCCCGATGCGGAAGCGCCGGCGGCCAGCCGCGCGCCTTTCGACGAGGAAACGTGCGGAATTGTCGAGAATTTGAAGCCCGAAGTTGTTAGTTTCCACTTTGGTTTGCCGGAGAAATCCTTGTTGGAGCGGGTGAAATCCGCCGGTTGTAAAGTGATCAGTTCAGCGACCACTGCGGCGGAAGCCGAATGGCTTGCGGCGCGCGGTTGCGACGCCATTATCGCGCAAGGCTACGAAGCAGGTGGCCACAGCGGTATCTTCTTGAATGAAGATATTTTTGCGCAACCGGGGACGATGGTGCTCGTGCCCCAAGTGGTCGATGCGGTGGATGTGCCGGTCATTGCCGCTGGCGGAATTGCCGACGGTCGGGGGATTGCGGCGGCTTATGCGTTGGGTGCATCTGGAGTGCAGATTGGTACCGCGTATCTTTTCACGCCGGAATCCTTGGTCAGCGATATTCACCGCAAGGCCTTGGGCGAGGCGAGAGACGACCAAACCGCCTTGACGAACTTGTTCTCCGGTCGTCCGGCACGAGGCATTCTGAACCGGGTTATGCGTGATGTGGGCCCGCTCTCCACGGAGCCGACAGCATTCCCGACTGCGGGTGGCGCGTTGGCTCCCTTAAAGGCAGCTGCCGAAGCCAGCGGTTCCGGTGATTTCACCTCGCTCTGGTCCGGCCAGGCCGCTCCGCTAGGGCGTGAGATGGGAGCTGGTGAGTTAACCCGGACCCTTGCAGACGAGGCCGAAGCGTATTTCGAGAAAATGTCACAACGCAGTTGAAGGAAACGCCGTGCCGAACGCCGTAGAGATCGAAGTTACAGACAATATTGCCATCCTGCGTTTCAACCGCGAGGACGCGCTCAACGCGCTGACGGTCGAGTTGGCCCGCGGTATTGCTGACGGTTTGATTGAGCTCGATCGCCGCGACGATGTTCGGGGCATCGTGCTGACCGGTGCTGGCGAGCGGTCGTTTTGCGCCGGAGTCGACCTGCGTGAGGCGCGAGGCGTGCAAGTGGCGGAGATCGAAGAATGGTTCGGGACTGTTTGCAATATCTACAAGCAAATCCTGTTAACCGAAAAGCCGGTGATCGCCGCCCTCAACGGTGTCGCGGCGGGTGGCGGTTTTCAGATGGCCTTGGTCTCTGACCAACGAGTGGCGCATCCCGGCATCAAGATGGGCCAACCCGAAATCAACGCCGGTATTCCCAGCATTATGGGGTCGTATTGGATGAGCCTACATCTTGGTTGGTCGAAGAATCAGGAGCTTTCCATGACCGGCCGCCTTTTGGAGGCAGAAGAGGCTACGTCCCTGGGTCTGATCAACCATCTGGTGACGCACGATCAAGTCGTAACCAAGGCTTGCGAGGTTGCTCAATCCTTCTCCGAGAAGCCGTCCGTCGCCTGGAAGCGCACCAAGGCACGGTTTCGCGAAATCGCGCTGTCCGGATTCGACGAGGCGTTCCGCGCCGGCGTACTCGGTCAGCAAGAGGCCTATGCGAAGGGCGAGCCGCAAGCGGTGATCGACACTTTTCTGGGCAAGAAAAACCAATAATACGAACGTTTTCCGGACGGGAGCGATCCGGGATTTCGTGGGCAGGATATGCTGGGCCCCGGCGCTGTGGCCGAGGTACGGGCGAGCGTTATTGGGAAGGCTCTAATTCAGGCCTGATTTGCCCATCGCGAGGAATTTCTCGCGCCGCCGCAATCGCAGTGTATCGCCGTCAAGCGCCAGTAGGACATCTAGCGTCCGGTCGATCCGGTCGCCGAGGGTGCTGATGGTCGTACCCGGATTCCGATGCGCGCCGCCGACGGGCTCCGGGACAACTTCGTCGATCAGGTCGAGTTTTTGCAAGTCTTGCGCCGTCAGCCGCAAGGCTTCGGCAGCGGCTTGGGCTTTGTCCGAGCTTCGCCACAAGATCGACGCGCAGCCTTCCGGCGAGATGACGGAGTAAATGCTGTGCTCCAACATGATAGCGTGGTTGGCGGTCGCCAATGCAATCGCGCCGCCAGATCCGCCCTCACCGATCACGATGCTAACGATCGGCACCCGCACCGACAGGCAGGTGTCGATGCAGCTGGCGATGGCCTCCGCTTGGCCACGTTCCTCGGCACCGATGCCGGGATAAGCGCCGGGCGTGTCGACGAAGGTCAGAATGGGCAGGTCGAAGCGATTGGCGAGCGCCATCAGCCGCTGGGCTTTACGGTATCCCTCGGGCCGCGCCATACCGAAATTATGGTGCACTCGGTCATTGGTATCGATGCCCTTCTCGTGCCCGATGATAACGCAACTGCAGCCCCGGAAGCTCGCAATGCCGCCTTCGATGGCTTTGTCATCGGCGAAGTTGCGGTCGCCTGCGAAGGGCGTGTATTTCTCGAGTAGCGCTGCCGTGTAGTCGCGAAAATGCGGGCGTTCTGGATGCCGCGCGACTAGCACCTTTTGCCATGGCGTCAACGACTGGTAGGTCGAGCGGAGCAGGCGGTCGGCTTTCAACTGAAGTTTAGAGACTTCGTCGGCGATATTAACCCCGCCGGTATCGGACAGACGCCGCAATTCCTCGATCTTATTTTCGAGTTCGGCGATCTGTTGCTCGAAATCCAAGAAGACTTTCATGAGCGATGCCGGAATATTGTTTTCGACAGCCTTGAATTAGCACAAGCTTGAGCACTTGGCGAACGGCCTTTGATGTTGGCAGATCGCATGTTTATTTTTTCGCCAAAGGGTGCATGTCGCTGACCAGCGATTTGAGCCGTGCATCCAGGATATGTGTGTATATTTGCGTCGTGGAAATATCTGCGTGTCCCAACATTTGTTGCACGAGGCGCAAGTCTGCGCCGTTCGCCAACAGATGACTGGCAAAGGCATGGCGCAACACATGTGGGCTGACGCGGCGGGGATCGAGGCCAGCCGCCAGCGCCAGGTCGCCCAGCATTTGCGCGAAACGTCGTCGGCTCACATACCCTTCCTTGCCGCGCGACGGAAACAGCCATCTCGATTGAGTACCTTCCGGCAAGAAAGTAATGCGGACTGCGATATAAGTGTCGAGGGCTGCGCGTGCTTCGCCGTTCATGGGGACCATGCGTTCCTTGTTGCCCTTGCCTTTCACCAGCAGCACTTGGCGGTTGCCGGTGACCGCATTCAAGGGCAGGCTAACCAATTCGGAGACCCGCAACCCCGTAGCATAGAGCAGCTCCATCATTGCCAAAATGCGGTCGCCAGCAGCTCCTTTCACGCTCCGCGCCGCGGTCAGCAAGGCGTCGACTTCGGCTTCGCTCAGGACTTTCGGGAGACTGCGACCTTGGCGCGGACTGTCAACGGCCGCTGTCGGGTCGTCGTCGCGGTAACCGTCACCATGTAGAAATTTGAAAAATTGCCGGAGTGAGGACAGTTTGCGCGCACTGCTGGACGGGGCCAGGCCGCGTCGCGCAAGTGCGGTAAGGAAATCGCGAATATCGGCGCTATCTGCGTCGGTGACGTCGTGGGGGCGTTTGGCGAGCCATCCGGTAAAATCCTGCAAATCCCGTTGATAGGCCAGGCAAGTGTTTTCCGAAGCGCCGCGTTCCGCCGCCATCATTTCGAGGAAAATTTCGGTCAGCTCCGAGATTGCCTAAAGCCCTCCCGTGGCCGCTACTTCCAGCACAAGTTTCTTTGCTTCCGTCTCCAGGCCGAGTTGTCGCAGGACCCGGACGGCGGTGCTCACAGTGTCAATATCGTCGATTGTTGGCCCGGCTTCGCCGAAAGAGAGAAGCAGCATTAAAATGGCCTCACCGATACGTCCTGCATCCGTTGCGCGGGACATGGCGATCCGAAAAATGGTATCGCCACCGGACTCGACTGGTGCGCGCGGCGTTTCCAGAACCTGCCACCAAGCGTCATCGGGTATCTCATGGCCGAGCGCCTTAAGTAACATTAGCCCGGCTGCCATGCGCGATTGCGCCCGCGCACCGGATTTCGATTTGTGATACGTGAGCCAACTGGTGAGATCAGTGCTAAAATCATCTTTGGGAATCGTCGAATCCGTCAGATAGCGCAGATACCAAAGCCCGTCGGAGGTGGTTTTGTATTCCTCATCCTGTTCCGCCGCGAGCCGCAAGATTTCCATCCACGGGCGCGCCAGTAAGGGCCGGTCGACTGCGTGGAGTGCGCGAGCGGCTTCCCCGGCGAACCAATTAATTGCAGGGGCGGATGTCAATTTGGCTAAGAGCGGGCGATAAAGTTCGATGGTGCGGAGATATCCGTTCTCTTCGGTGGCGATTTCGAATGCTTTCGAGAAGACGGTGGCTTTGGCCATATTGACCGATTCGATTTGGGCCGCTTGAAACAAAAGCGCGCGTCCGCGCGGAGACCGGTCGGCGGCAGCCAAGCTAAGGGCATTGTTCAGTTCGACTGGGTCGAACTTCTCCGCCATGTATATTTCAGCGAGGCGTTCGGTCGAGAGCGCGCCAAATTCAACCGCCATTTCCGCCGCCGCCAGACGCGTCTCAAGCCGGGCATTTGGGCTAATACCGATGGTTCGCAACACCGCCGGATTGTGGGCCGATATGGCATCGTCGGGAATGGTCACTTGCGCCGCGCGCATCGTGGCCAGATGCAAGGCATTCGGTTTTGGGAGACTTAAAAGCGGGTCCGCCGTATTCTGGGTGAGGCGGTCGATAAGCAGAAAAAATGCCGAATCGGTGGCCTCCAACGACTCGGCCAACAAGCTCGCGCCGAGTTCTGCACCTTCCGTATCCCCTCGCAGGGTCTGGCAAAACACCAGCAACCGTTGCCAATAAGGTTTGGCTAGGTGCTCTCCGGCATTGTCGACGATCTGACAGGCGTTGCCGTAATCGTTTGCGTAGAGCCGGTCTTCCGCTTTTAGCTGCAGTAGCCTTGAATCCTGCGAGCGTTGCGGCATGAGATTGTTTAATTCGCGGGCGTCCTTGAAGGCGCCCATCGATTGCAGCAACGAAATCCGCGCCGCGATCAAACTCCGCTCCGGATTCACTTCACTCCGCGGATCCCTGGCGGGCATCTCCGCGGAGGACAACACAAGCCGCCGTGTCAAATCTCGCAAAACCGGGGAGCGCATCGCGGTTGGCAAATGCGGCAAGAATCGCTCGATCACAGCGCGCGGTGTACCGCGCCACATGTTAGTACCGAATCCGCCATTTTCCGGCGATAAGTTGCCGACGGAGTTTGGATCGATCTCTGACAATCCCTCGACTTGAATGATGCTGCGCGACGTGGATTGTGATGGCCCGGAAGGCCGTTCCGTCGCCAGCGGTTGCAGCGTCCTCGGCGTCAGGCGGAGCGGAGAGGCGGAGGGTACGCCAAGCGGCGTCGCGTCTTGTGTGGCCGCCGGTATCTCCGGCTTTGGCGTTGGTGTCAGCAGCGTCGGTCCTTGGGCCCAGGCGCTCCAAGAAATAACAGTTACGACAATGACGGCGCTAGCGTGGAAAACGTGAATCATCGAGCGTCTTTTCGACTTGATGCGAGGGCGGAGGAATGTCCCAAGTCATGAGAAAAATGAGACCGCCTCCGACGATCAGAACCAGAGTGAGGAATACGATAGTGACCAATCGTCGCATATCAGACTTTCATTAATGTCGCCAAAGCTTAGGTGCAACGCCATGGGTATTCGCGTAAACAGACTTTACGCTAGTCCCTGACTATGGCAATTGTAAGACAGTCTAAAGGCGCAAACAGCGCGGTTCAACGGCTTGCCCGCCAAAGCGGGCGCAATTGAAATGTCATCTCGGTCATATCCGGTACCAGTTAAATCAATTGTCTTCGTCGGAATGATGGGCGCGGGCAAGAGTGCCATCGGCCGTCGCGTAGCCAAACAGCTGAATCTGGATTTCATGGATGCGGATAATGAGATTGAATCCGCGGCCGGGTGCAGCATCCCGGATATATTTGAAAGGCACGGCGAGGAAGCCTTTCGCGACGGCGAGCGCCGGGTGATCCTGCGGCTCCTAGAAGGACAGGTAAAGGTCATCGCGACGGGCGGCGGGGCTTTCATGAACGAGCAGACCCGCGCGGCGATTAAGGAATTATCCGTCTCGGTGTGGCTAAGGGCAGATTTCGAGACCCTCTGGCGACGCGTTAGCCGGCGCGATAACAGACCAATGCTGAAAACTTCCGATCCGCAAGGTACACTAAAAAAATTAATAGATGAGCGGTATCCGACATATAGCGGGGCAGATTTGACGGTGGAGAGCACGGACGGCCCCCGTGACGCGACCGTCGACCGGGTTATAGACGCGCTCGAAGCTTATTGGCGGGACCGGGAGGCCCCACAGGATGACTGAAACAGAAATTGTTCATGTAGACTTGGCGGACAGGTCCTATGACATCGTGATCGGCGACGGAGTTCTCGCGCGTGCCGGAGCGCTGATACGCGATATTGTTGGCGGCGACGGGGTCATCATCGTCACTGACGAGACGGTGGCGAAATTCTATCTCGATACCCTGGCGCATTCCTTGGGCGATGCGGAAATAGCGTTCGATAAGATCATTCTGCCGCCAGGCGAACAAACTAAAGATTTCAAGCATCTCGAATTCCTGCTCGATGAACTTTTGACGCTCGGCATCGACAGGTCGACGACTTTGGTCGCCTTAGGCGGCGGGGTGATCGGTGACATTACCGGATTCGCGGCGGCGATCGCGCTGCGGGGTATCGATTTCATTCAGGTTCCGACGACCCTGCTGGCACAGGTGGATAGCTCCGTTGGTGGAAAGACGGCGATTGATACGCCGCAGGGCAAGAATTTGGTGGGGGCATTCCACCAGCCAAAGTTGGTTTTGGCGGATGTCGGCGTACTGGATACCTTGCCGCGCCGGGAGTTGCTGGCGGGATATGCGGAAATCGTCAAATACGGCTTGATCGACGACGCGGCGTTTTTTGGTTGGCTCGAGGGTCATGGCGCTCACGTGATAGAAGGCGACATGACCGCGCGGAGAACCGCGGTCGTCAAAAGCTGCGAAGCCAAAGCCAAAATCGTCGCGGAGGACGAACGCGAGGCGGATCGTCGGGCGTTGTTGAATTTCGGGCATACGTTCGGCCACGCGTTGGAAGCTGAAGTAACTTACGGCGATATTCTGTTGCATGGCGAGGCGGTGGCCATTGGCATGACCTTGGCGTTCGAGATGTCGACGGCGCTTGGGCATTGTCCGGTCGGCGACTCGGAACGCGTGCACCGTCATTTTGCCTCTGTCGGGTTGGAATGCGACATGAACGCGATTGGACAAGGCATCGTTTGGTCGCCGGATCGGCTGCTGTCGCACATGGCGAAGGACAAGAAAACACGGGGCGGGCGTAAGACATTCATTTTGGTGCGAAAGATTGGCGAGGCATTTGTGAGCAAGGATGTTGAGGACGAGCAGGTCCTCAGGGTCCTGGGCGAGGCAGTGGCCGCATGAGTATCGAATACTTGGGTTTGATGGCGGCGATCTTCCTCTTACTGATTCTATCCGCGTTCTTTTCCGGCTCCGAGACGGCCCTGACCGCGGCATCCCAGCCGCGCATGCACGAGTTGGCGCGACAGGGTGATCGCCGTGCCGCGATCGTATTGGCGCTTTATGAGCAACGAGAACGGCTGATTGGCGCCATCCTGCTAGGCAATAATCTGGTCAATATCCTGTCGACATCGCTGGCGACGACGGCGTTCCTCTTCATCTTCGGTGAGGCGGGGGTTCTTTATGCGACCGTGGTGATGACCTTGCTGGTGTTGATCTTCGCGGAGGTGGCGCCGAAAACATACGCCTTGGCGCGCGCCGACAGAATGGCGCTGGCAGTGGCACCGCTCATTCGGGTGATCGTCTACCTCTTCGGGCCGGTTACCAACACCATTCATGCGATCACCAGCGGCACCTTGAAGGCGTTTGGCGTGGCGCCTGTGGAAAGCGCTGACCGAGCTGAGAGCGAGCAAGAATTGCGCGGCGCCATCGCGCTGCATACGGGACCGGAGCCGGAAATTCGTCACGAACGTCAGATGTTGCACAGCATTTTGGAACTGGACGACGTCGAGGTTGGCGAGGTCATGACCCATCGCCGCAATGTGACCATGATCGATGCTGATTTACCAACGCCGGAAATTCTGCAAATTGTTTTCGACAGTCCCTACACTAGACTGCCACTTTATCGCAGCAACGCGGATGACATCGTCGGCGTCTTGCACGTAAAAGGCCTGTTGCGTGAATTCGGGGTTCGGCGAGGCGAGGTCGAGGAGATCGACGTGGCCTTACTGTCGGGCCAACCCTGGTTTATTCCTGAGACGACGACCCTATTGGACCAGCTTCTCGCGTTCCGCGAACGACGCGAGCATTTCGCGATCGTCGTCGATGAGTACGGCGCCTTTATGGGCATCGTGACGCTGGAGGATATCCTGGAAGAGATCGTCGGCGAGATCGACGATGAGCACGACAAGATCGTCCGCGGCGTCCGGCCGCAACCGGACGGCTCGTATCTGGTCGACGGCACTGTCACCATCCGCGATCTCAACCGTGAGTTCGAATGGATTTTGCCAGAT
>Ga0315316_10003901_pt1 | contig 10854 bp, 9 predicted proteins | sample M160m3416metaG_FD_203702 | JGI IMG/M metagenome (GOLD analysis project Ga0315316, IMG submission 203702) | Ammonia-oxidizing marine archaeal communities from Monterey Bay, California, United States - M1 60m 3416 | ecosystem: Environmental > Aquatic > Marine > Intertidal zone | place: USA... | reverse complement strand
CAGTCCCTACGAAAACTACATCCAGCTTGCCGAACGTTTGAATGAATTGGCGCCAGGAGATTTTGAGAAAAAATCATTGTTTTTCTCAGCAGGTGGGGAAGCGGTCGAAAATGCCGTAAAGATTGCGCGATACCATACACGACGACCGGCTTTGATAACGTTCACCAATGGTTATCATGGCCGCTCCTACATGGGCATGGGGTTGAGTGCCCGAATGAATCCTTTCAAGGCAGGTTTCAGACCATTTCCAACCGAGATCTACCGCTTACCTTTTCCTGATAGCTTTCATGGTGTTTCTCTGGAGGATACTCAAAGAGCATTTAAAACGTTGTTTAACAGTGACGTTCAACCAGACCAAGTTGCCGCCGTATTTTTTGAGCCCGTCCAGGGTGAAGGTGGTTACAACATCGCACAGCCAGAGTTCGTCCGATACTTGCGCGATCTCTGCGATCAACACGATATTGTGATGGTCGCAGATGAAATCCAGACTGGCTTTGGCCGTTCCGGAAAAATGTTTGCTATGGAGCATTACGATGTTGCGGCTGATCTCGTTTGTGTCGGTAAGAGTATGGGGGGAGGTCTGCCGTTGTCTGGAATCGTTGGTAAGGCTTCTGTGATTGACAGTCCGCCACCGGGAGCCCTGGGTGGGACCTTTGGTGGCAACCCAGTTGCCTGTGCTGCTGCTCTGGCTGTACTTGAGGTGATAGAGGAAGAGGACTTGTTGACGAAAGGATTGAAGCTAGGAGAGTGGATTGATGCCCACTTTCAGAAAATGGCGAAAAAACAATACTGCCGATGTATAGGGGATGTTCGGGCCCTGGGATGCATGAACGCTATCGAAATTGTTGCTGATCGAGAGACCTGCGAGCCTGATGGCGATCTGACTACAAAGATAGTTCAAATTGCACTATCTAAGGGCTTGATCCTAGTTACCGCAGGACCTACTCGCAACGTCATTCGAGTGCTTGTGCCGTTGTCGACTTCCTTCGATATAGTTGAAGAAGGGCTGAGCATCCTAGAGGAATCTATCAAGGAAGCGATGTCTACTACTGGTTGACGCAACGGGCGCGCAATTGACCAGATACAATTACGGGGGATAGTGTGATACTACGCAGTTCTTGATAATTACTATTAATTCCAATTTAATAAACAAACTAGTTTATTGAATTGTGCAAATGATTTCTCTCGATGATCTCAGGGCGTTTCTCGCCGTAGCCAGACATGAAAGCTTCGTAGAAGCCGCGGAGGAACTGTGTATTACACCACCCGCGTTGTCACGGCGCATAAAAAAGCTGGAAAAATTTGTCGGGGACCCACTGTTTGAGCGTACCACTCAAATGGTTGCAATTACCTCCTCGGGCCAGATATTGCTGGAACGCGCAGAGATTGTGGTTCGAGAGTTCGAAAACTTTAAAGACTTCTCTGGTCGTTTTGCCCGGGAACATTTGGTAAAGATTCGATTTGGTTGTATCTGGAGCGCAGCTGGATCGGTAGTACCTTCATTGATTCGTGAGTACACACAGATCAACAAGGATGCCGAATTCGAAGTGCGTGATGCAGATGCAAATACCGTATTTCGATGGGTCCAGGAACGTCAACTAGATTTCGGTATTTCCATGCGGCCAGAGGATACCAAATCTCTGCATTTTACTCCCTTGTGCAGGGATCCGATTATGCTGGCCTGCCCCCCAGGCCATCGATTTTTTGGTAGAACCAATTTGGATTGGTCCGACCTAAAAAAAGCTAATATGGAGAAGCTCGATTGGGGTGTGTTGAGTTATCTGGCAATGGGGTCTTTCCTGAAGACACTGGAACGTGCCGAAATTCCCCATGAACGTGGTAAAAAGATTGACCATCTCGCCACTCAGCTTGGTTTCCTGGAGGCGCATCAACGAGCGATGATAATGCCATTACTGGGCATTAGTTTGAGTCGAGCGCCAGATATACGCAGTATTCCTATAGCATCGCCAGCCCTATTCCGAGACATTGGTATTGTCACGCTTCCAAATTACAAACCCTCCCGAGCAGTTGCTTCTTTCTTGGAGCACATTCAAGAAAACTTTCACGCGCATTATCAAGCCTCCGTGCAGAGATTTTGTGATTGATGATTCGCCTTCTCTGCGTTCATGGAATACCTAAAACTGAATAACTGGTCAGTTTTATTCAGTTCTATTACTAGACCTACTGGCGTAGGATTTTCCTTACTACTAGGATTAAGTCCGGAACCTGATTTCATTTGTCGCCCGTAAATGCATCAAGCACTGCTATTTATTACATAACGAGATGAAGAGATTTTGTGATTTCTTCCAGTTGGGTTTTTAAGGCGGCTTAGTATTTACAAGTAATACTTGTGTATGGTGCCTGCTCTTTTGGTGGGTACCCGTAAACTAAAAGAGGAGATAGATAATGAGTGCTCACTTTTGCCCATCGGGTAAGTCGAATCTTAAGAAAGAAGCTCGTAAAGGGCTACTGTGTTTTGGCGCGGCAGTTTTGTTGGCCGCGTCAGGTGTTAGCAATGCGTTGGCTGCTGATAAAAAGTTTAATCTGAAAACACCTACTGCTTTTAAAACAGATTTACCCATTACAGGAACCACTGCGGTACATTTTAATGATTTGATAAAAGCGGTATCTGGCGGAACAATAAGGTTCAAGTATTTTGAGCCTGGTGAATTGATTCCAGCGTTTGAAATTCATAAAGCAGTATCTGACGGGCAGGTGCAAGCTGGATATACTTGTTCTGCATATCTTGGCGGATCTCTAAAAGAAGCTATTCCGTTTTGTACTTTCCCCTTCTCCCCACAGCCAGATGTTTTTATGGCTTGGATGTATGAAGGTAACGGCATGAAGTTGTATCAAAAGATGTATGACGATGCTGGTTATAATTTGAAGGCCTTTCCTCTCGCTGTTTACTCATCAGAAGGAGCTGGTTGGTTTACCAAGAGAATTGAAAAACCCGAAGACTGGAAAGGGATCAAAATACGTATTGGTGGTTTTGCAGCTGGCACACTGAAGAAGATGGGCGCCATACCCACATTGATTCCATTCGGGGAGATTTTCCCTGGTCTTGAAAAGGGCGTTATTGATGCTGCTGAAATGGGACTGCCATCGAACGACTTACGGGCAGGCTTGTATAAAGTTGCCAAGTTTTACCACATGCCTAGTTGGCACCAACCTACCACGATTATAGAGTTAGTCATCAACAAGGATATTTGGAATGAAATGTCGGAGACACAGCAAGCACAAATGGAGGCCGCAGTTAAGGCCACCAATCTTTGGTCTATGACCCATGCTGCTGCAACTCAAACTGCAGCCATTGAGGAACTGGAAGCCAAGGGTGTGGAGATCGTTAAATGGGATACCGAAATGATTTCCACAATGCGTAAAGCGTTCAATGAAACTGTTGAAGAACTCTCCGCTGAGCATGCAAATCTCAAAGCTGTCTGGGACGATATGGCACAGTTCATGGCGGAATATAAGAAGTGGGAAAGTCTTGGTATGATTCGTCGTGACGAGACTATGTTCGACTGATCTAGTAGAAATCTAAGATACTGACGAAACCCGGTCCTGCCTAAAGGGCCGGGTTTATTCTTTTGTGGAGGGGGCAATTGGAGCAATCTTCATTTAGTCTGCGTGTTGAGAACATCATTCGCGCGATTGGGGATTCAGCAAGTTGGTTTTGTTTGCTGCTTATTGCAATTGTTTGTGCATCGGTGTTACTTCGTTATGTCGCAGGTGTTTCAAGTCTGGCGTTTGATGAGTTGCAGTGGCATATCTATTCGGCTTCCTGGTTGCTTGGGTTTTCTTACGCCACCACGAAAAGAAGTCATGTACGTAATGACATTTTGTTCAACAAGTTTTCTAAGCTAACCCAGGCACGAATTGATCTCTACAGTCATCTTCTACTGGTACTGCCTTTTGTTGGCGTGATCTTGTATCACTCCTGGTCCTTTGTTGAATGGTCATATCTGCAAAATGAAGGTTCCATCGATCCTGATGGCTTGCCCGGTCGATGGGTCATTAAGTCAGTGTTACTGATTGGATTCTTTTTATTTGGTGTTGCTTCTTTAGTCAGAGTCATTGATCTCAAGCGAGTCATCGCAGGATTAAAACGGGGCGTCGCTGATGTTTGTTGAAACTACATTACTCATTGCACTTTTTGCTGTTTTTGCAATTCTTTTGCTTGTTGGGTTTCAGGTAGCCTATGTTCTGTTTGGTGTGTCGGTATTGTTTACCGTAATCGCCATGCTTTCAGACCAATTTTTGGATACAGCTATTGGTCTTGATTTCAACTACCTGGGGCTTGTGGTCAAACGAATCTATTCGTTAATGACCAACTGGATTTTAATCGCGGGAACCATGTTTATCTTCATGGGGTTTATGTTGGATAAATCGGGTATTGCTGAACGTTTATTAAGTTCAATGCAGGAATTATTTGGCAATGTAAGAGGCGGCATGGCGGTGACTGTTGCTTTAATTGGAACATTGCTTGCAGCTAGTACTGGCATCATCGGTGCTTCCGTTGTTCTGCTTGCTGTATTGAGCCTTCCGGTAATGGTCAAACAAGGCTATTCCAAAGAACTGGCAGTAGGTACAGTTTCTGCTTCTGGCTGTTTAGGAATCATCATACCGCCATCTATTATGTTGGTATTTATGGCAGACCAGATTGGATTGCCCGCGGGTGATTTATTCATGGGTGCAGTTTTCCCGGGATTAATTTTAGCTTTTCTCTATGTGGTTTACATTCTTACCTACTCTTTCATCAGACCACAAGTGGCGCCGTTGGCGGAGGATAGAGAACCCGTCGGCTGGAAAACGGTGATGCGGGTATTAATAGATGCGCTGCCTATATTGGTTTTAATGTTTCTCGTTCTGGGTTCTATTATTGCCGGCATCGCTACAGTAACTGAGGCCGCAGGTGTTGGTGCTCTGAGTGCCGTGATTCTCGCCGCACTCTATCGAAAGCTGAACCTGAGCATGTTACGAGAATCGTTGCGCGGCACTTTCGATACGATGGGTTATATCTTTGCCATTATCGCTGGCGCTAGTGTATTTGCGTTTGTAGTGCGCGCCCTTGGCGGTGACGAGATTATTGAAGATGCCTTAACTAGTCTCCCTTTTGGTGATTTAGGGTTGATACTATTTATGCTGTTTTGCGTTTTCCTATTGGGCTTTTTCCTTGATTGGATTGAAATCACATTTATTCTATTGCCTTTAATTACGCCGATTATTGCGGGTATCGATCTGGCTGTGCCCGGTTACGGTGTGGTCGATAATCCAGCATTGGTGTGGTTCACAATACTGGTTGCAGTCACGATCCAGACCTCATTTCTGACACCACCCGTTGGTTATGCACTGTTCTACGTTAAAGGGGTCTGCCCACCTGAGATTAAGATGGCGCACGTATATCGAGGTGTTATTCCGTTTGTCATTTTGCAATTAATTGCGGTGTCTATCGTATTTGTATGGCCATCTATCGCAACCTGGCTACCAGCGTATGTTTATGGCTAGTAGACTCAGAAAGTTATATTAATCTTAGATCAATAAATTCTCACTTTTATTCAATTAACTTAGAGGTCTACTTAGACCATATTGAATGGAATTTTGTTTAGCGTCGGCATAACGAATTCATAATTAAACGCCTGCTACTCGGAGAGATCATGAGCGAATACACAAGTTACGATTTGGTCGAATGGGGCGAGCCATTTGAAAAGCGATACCACGAATTGCCAAAACCAACGGGCGTGGAGGTTTTGATTAAAGTAACGGCAGCCGGGCTTTGTCATTCGGACTTGCATATCAAGAAAGGTTATATGGATTTAGGCCAGGAAGGACAGCTTAGATTCACCGAGCGGGGGGCAAAATTGCCTATGACCTATGGGCATGAGATAGCAGGTATCGTTGAGGCTGTTGGCGATGATGTAACAAACGTTAAATGTGGCCAGCAAGTTTTGGTTTATCCCTGGCTAGGTTGCGGTGATTGTTTGGCCTGCCAAGATGATCGCGAAAGCGACTGCATGGCAATGCGGGTGATCGGTTTAAAGCAAAATGGTGGATTCGCAACTCATTGTTTGGTTGAAAATGAGAAGTACCTGGTAGATATAGAGGGACTTGATGCTACAGCTGTTGCGCCCCATGCCTGTTCTGGAATTACTGTATTTAACGCCCTAGAAAAATTGGGTGAATTGCGTGAATATGAATGGATGGCCATTATTGGTTGTGGTGGTCTTGGCATGAATGCTATCGCTATTGCCCGAGCCAAGGCTTTTAAAAATATTATTGCTGTTGATATTGATGATGCCAAATTAGATGCAGCGCTGGATATGGGGGCAACGAAAACCCTGAATAGCTCTCGTGACGATGCGGTCACAGAGCTACAGCGGTTGGCAGAAAATAACTTGATGGGAGTTATTGATACGTTTGGAGGCGCTGCAACGGCTCATATTGCGGTACGTGCGTTATGCAAGGCCGGACGCTATGTAATTGTCGGTCAGGCCGGGGGCGACTTTCAGATGCCACAGGTATGGCTAACACAGAAAGCGATGACTGTGCGTGGTAGCCATGTTGGTAATTCACCTCAGTTGCGAGCTCTTATTGACATGGTGCGTGCAGGCAAGATAAAACAGATGCCAATCGATAAGCGGCCATTGTCAGAAATTAATCAGGCGATGGAAGATCTCGAAGCGGGTAATGTCACGGGTCGTATCGTTTTTGGAGTATAGGAAGGATAAACACCCTTTTCACCTTGAATTCGGCGACACCGCTAACTTTCGTCGAATGGAATCTAAGGTTAATCGCTGGGCACCATTGGGAACTTCCATCCTGATCAGTGGAACAATTGTGTCAGGACTCAATTGAGGTACACCCTCGCTCTTTTTGGTTTCTGGAGGCATTACAATTAACGTCGATATGAAAAGGGCGGCAATCGCTACTGCCCAGTCGATAAGTTTGGAAAATTAATTCTCAATAAGAGTTGCCCGGGCAACGGTACATGAGGTCAGCGAAAGACACAATGACAAGTCCGACAGACACTGTTGAGAACCTGCACGCTATTCTTTTTGATGTGTTTGGTACCGTGGTCGACTGGCGCTCTTCCGTCGCAAGGGAAGTGACTGCGGTGGCGACTCGCTACGACTTGACCGTTGATGCCGAGGCCTTGGCTGATCGGTGGCGAGCACTCTACCAGCCTGCAATGTCGCGGGTGCGTGCGGGAAATACACCCTTTGTTGTTCTGGACGTGTTACACCGACAGAACCTGGATCAGGTGCTTGAGGAGTTTTCACTGGACACTTTCAGCGAGAGCGAAAAGGAAGCGCTGAACTGCGCCTGGCACCGGCTCGATCCGTGGCCAGATGCGGTCGCAGGGTTGGAGCGAATGAAGCAGCGCTACATGATCGGTACCCTTTCCAATGGGAATATCGCCTTGATCGCAAACATGGCGAAATATGCCCGCTTACCCTGGGATGTGATCCTGGGTGCGGAGATTGCCCAAGCCTACAAGCCCCAGCCGCAAGCTTATCTGGGTTCTGCTGCGGCACTGTCGCTAAAGCCTCAACAATGCATGCTGGTTGCGGCGCACAATAGCGACCTTGAAGCCGCTTTGGATTGTGGGTTTCGTACCGCTTTTGTAGAGCGACCCTTTGAGCACGGCCCTGACCAGAGCACAGATCTGGTTGCCAGCGGTCATTATGATTTTATCGCTTCAGATTTTGTAGATCTGGCAACTCAGCTCAAATGCTAAGCCGGATTAACCAGGTAAGTTCCATCCCTGGCGACGCTGCAATCGCCAGGGATGGAACTTACCTGGGGGACCTCTGATTAAGTCAGAGTTTTGAGACAAAAACGAAAACCACGCTTGTCGTTTTTGTCGCTCTGACATCGAAGCGGCGAGTGCCGGAGAGCAGGGGAGTGGTTTTGCGGCGGTGGCAGGGGAGTTCCGGGTCTGGGCGAAACGCACCCACGAGGCGACCACGGAGATGATCGACAAGTGCGTGTGACTGATCCCTAACCACACGGTACATGGCATACCGCCGTGACATGACTGAGATAACCAAGTGGGATATGTGGATTGAGAATTATCTACAAGAAATTAGAGAACGTCATGACCGCGATATAGCAGAAGTTGGAAGAGAAGTTCTGGAGCGGGAAACTGAAGAAGAGGTGGAATCAAAAGACGCTGTTAAACACTTACCAACCCCAAACTTTGGTTTGAAAGCCGTCAATACTCGCCCCGGGCCCGTGCGTTGAAAGTGGCATCGAGCGCTTGTTCGGCAATTTCGAGGGTCTGCTCGACATCGTCGTCCGTGTGACTGAAGCTCAAATGGTTTCGCTTTAGATTCATGGGGATCTCGAATACTCCACGTTGCATCAAATGGCGCCGGTAGTTGATGTAAAGTTCCGCATCGTTGTCGAGCAAGTCCGCAAAGTTTTCAATTACGTCCTTCTCCATGAAGTAGAGAGTGTAAATGGAACCGAACCCCGCTGTCGTGCATGGATATCCCTTACGCTTGACGATCTCGCGCAGTCCTGCGCGCATCTTTTCACCGAGTTGAAAAATATAGTTGTGTACCGTCCCATCCTCTAGGGCCTCGATTGTCGCCATAGCAGCCGCTAGGCAGCTCGAATGACCGTTAAAAGTTCCCGAGAAAAAGACGTCGCCGCCGACTTTCGTATTGAATCGTTCCATTAAGTCACGCTTTCCGCCGATGGCTGCAATGGGGAAGCCGTTGGCGATTGCTTTACCCATTGTTGTGATGTCTGGCGTCACCCCACTAATACTCTGGTACCCACCGATGGCGTGGCGAAAACCCGTGATGACCTCATCAAATACCAGCACGATACCCTCCCGGTTACAAATTTCGCGCAATCCCTCCAAGAATCCGGGCTTCGGTAAGATGCATCCGACATTGTGTGGGATCGGCTCAAGCATGATGGCGGCAATTTCGCCGGGGTTCTTGAGGACCGCGTCCTCGACTTCTTCGATATCGTTGAAGGCGCAGACAATCGTGTTATCGATCGCCTCTTCCAGCATGCCGGCTGAGCCGGGGTCCCGTCCCCCGACCATGTTGGCGCTGCTGATCACATTACGCAGCACATAGTCGTGCCAACCGTGATAACACCCTTGAAATTTGATGATCTTCTGGCGACTGGTTACCGCGCGGGACAGTCGGATCGCGTGGAATGTTGCTTCGGAACCCGTGCAGCATAGAAGGACTTGTTCGACGGAAGGGATGTGCTCGATAATTTTTTTGGATAGTTCGAGTTCTGGTTCCGTCGTGCTCACGCCGTAAAGATCATTGGTCTGAATTGATTCAATCACGCGATCGATTACATCGGGGTAGCAGTGACCGAGAATGATAGGAGCGAAAGCGGCGTGGTAATCGATATACCGACGGTCGTTCATATCCCAGATGTAGGCCCCACTAGCGCGACGAACGCAAAGCGGCGGATCTATGATCCGAATGGCCGTATGCAACCCCCCTGGAACGTACTCGGACGATTCCTCAAGCAAGCGAACGTTAGCTTCGTCGGAGACCGGGATCGGATCGTTGACTGTTAACATGGTATTTGCTTTCCCTAATGCCTTCGGCCAAACACCGGCATAAGGCTGAATTGTCGAAGGCGACTAGGTGACAGGCAGGCGTCAATGCCAGTCTTTCCTCAAATTAAGTCTGCAAGTCAATTGATATATTGTCAAACGTTTGCACAACAATGCATTTTATATTGCTAAGGCGCCTACCCATGCCGAACTCACGCAGCTGTCCCATACCATCGCCCACCGCGTGAGCCGTTTCCTCGAGTGCCAGGGGTTGCTGGTGCGTGATGCTGAGACCGCCTATCTGAGCATGGACACTGAAAGTGACGATCCCATGGCGTCCCTGATCGGGCATTCTGTCACCTACCGCATCGCCACCGGGCCTCGGCAAGGCCGCAAGGTGCTAACCCTGCAATCACTCCCCGCCATCGATGAATCGCTCGGCGCCAAAGCGGGCAGTGTCGCCGGCTTCTCCTTGCACGCCGGGGTCGCAGCCAAAGCCAATGAACGCAACAAGCTCGAACGCCTGTGCCGCTACATCACCCGGCCCGCGGTGTCCGAAAAACGCCTGTCACTGACTGAACACGGCCAGGTCCGCTACTCTCTCAAAAACCCCTGGCACGATGGCAGCTCCCATGTGATCTTCGAACCGCTGGATTTCATCGCCCGGCTCGCTGCACTAATTCCCAAGCCTCGTGTCAATCTTACCCGCTTCCATGGCGTATTCGCCCCCAACAGCAATCACCGGGCACTGATCACGCCGGCCGGCCGGGGCAAGGGACGCAATCCCAATACTGCCGATGCTCTTACAGAACGGACACCCGCCGAACGCCATGTCGTCATGACCTGGGCGCAGCGCCTCAAGCGCGTGTTCAACATCGATATCAAGACTTGCCAGACCTGCGGCGCTACCATGAAGGTCATCGCCTGCATCGAAGATCCCAAGGTGATCAGGCAAATACTCGACCACCTGGAGCATAAGGGGAAATATCAGGATGCGATCCAGTTACCCGACAGTCGCGCCCCACCTCAGGTCGACCTTTTGCCCTGATTCACTGACTGATTGCAATGGATTGCGGCGTTTTTCAATAACGCGTCAGGCACGCGCTCGCCTTGATTGTGGTGTCAAGGACATAAGTGGTTCATTGGCAGGAGAAATTAACTGAATTTTAAGGACTCAAGGATAAATCGGATGCAATACATTACTTTTCGGCTGCAAACAGACTGCAACCAGACTTTTCATTCCCCATCTTTTTCCATTAAATACGTTTTATACTTCCTATACTTTACGCAAGTAAGGTTTCGATATCTCTGTGGCTGAG
>Ga0315316_10003898_pt1 | contig 10858 bp, 7 predicted proteins | sample M160m3416metaG_FD_203702 | JGI IMG/M metagenome (GOLD analysis project Ga0315316, IMG submission 203702) | Ammonia-oxidizing marine archaeal communities from Monterey Bay, California, United States - M1 60m 3416 | ecosystem: Environmental > Aquatic > Marine > Intertidal zone | place: USA... | reverse complement strand
CTGCGACAATGGAGCGGTTAGGCAGAGATTGCAGAGACTTATACAGCGGTGTGAACCTATAATTTAACCATGCAATAAGAGTCAATTTGCTCTAGCTATAGCATGGTTTATCATTGTTCTATTAGAATGGATACTTAACTACTCGGCGGTGAGCCTAGCAATGCTTGTTGGCAAATGATAACGGGGAGCAGGAGTTTGAATACTAAAGGGAATAAGTTGCAGCGATTTACGACGATACTGATTGCAGCGCTGGTAGCAATATCTGCTGTAACTGATGTTGCGCTGGCCCAGTTTGGCACTCCCGGTGCGGACAAACCTATCGTCACGGGTACTGCGAGTTTCAAAATGCTCGCGGGTTCAAAAACCGAAGGTCAACTGACAGTGCAGTTAAAGATCACTGACGGTTTTCATGTGTATTCAGTAACGCAAAAGCCAGGAGGTCCGATACCCAGCAAAATTAAACTCGGCAAGAAAATTGTCAATGCGCAACTTGGTGCAGCAATCCCCAACGAACCTCCCGAACTACATGACTATGATGAGTTTCCTAATTTAGTCGTCGAAGAGCATAAAAGATCCGTGACGTGGAAGGCTTCATTGCAGTTTGCTGCTGCTGTGGAAAACCCCGCGGAATTGAAATTAAATGTGAACTACAGTGGATTAGCCTGTACGGATGATCTAGGTATTTGTCAACCGGCTGACCTAAGTCTAACAGCGACGTATGCAGGGGAGATTAAAACTACAGACGCGGAATCTGCAGTAGATGATTTAGAGGATCATGTAGATGAAATAAAATCAATTGGCGAGCTGATTGGCGATCCACCGCCTGAGGGAGCGTTTGGTGGATTAGGCGATGGGTTTGGTGCTCCCGCCGGCCCGCTAGTTAGCGGCAGTGCGACTTATTTCGTTGATTCGAGATCTGGCGCAGGACAAATCCGATTTACAGTTACTGTCGTGGATGGGTATCACATTTATTCATTGGGGCAGAAGCCAGGTGGCCCGTTACCCACGCGACTCATTGTGAGCGGTAGTGCAGGAGTTGAGGTTACTGGCGCAGTGCGCGGTGACAAGAAACCCGAAATACATCATTACGAGGTTTACGAAGATTTAGATGTCGAGGAGATCAAAGGGACGATGAATTGGTGGATTCCAATTCAAGTGGACAAGACGCAACTAGCGGACGGTGAACAGTTAGAAGTGGTTGTTGCTCTTGATGGGCTCGCGTGTACTGACGACCTCGGCATGTGTACTCCACAAAATCTGCGGATCGTAGCCGAATTCGACAGTTCACTGGGCACACCACAGCGGTCATTAGCCGGAGTCTTAGCGTTTGCATTGCTCGGCGGTTTCATTTTGAACTTCATGCCTTGTGTGCTGCCTGTGATCGGATTGAAGGTGATGTCATTTGTACAACAAGCCGGTGAATCACGGCGACGCGTTTTCATGCTGAACCTGTGGTATGCCCTAGGCCTAATGAGCGTCTTCGTAGTGTTTGCGACCTTAGCTGTATTTCTAGGGCTCGGCTGGGGGCAACAAAATCAGAATGATAGTTTTAACATTGTTATGGCAGCGGTTATTTTTGTGATGGCTTTAAGTTTTATTGGTGTCTGGGAAATCCCGATTCCCGGATTTGTGGGATCCGGAAAGATCGCTGAAAAATCTGAAAAAGAAGGCCCGTTTGCAGCCTACACCAAAGGAATCATTACGACATTGTTAGCCATTCCTTGTAGTGGTCCTGGCTTGGGGATCGCCCTTGCTTATTGCGCCAAACAAATGGCTGATAACCCAGGTGCTAGCGGCATGATAAACGTCTATGCAGTATTTGTTACGCTGGGCTTGGGTATGGCATTCCCCTATATCCTGATTGGCGCCTTTCCCGCGTTAGTGAATTTCCTACCTAAACCAGGTGCTTGGATGGAAACGTTTAAGGAGCTAATGGGATATATATTGTTGGGAACGGTTGTTTTTATCATGACTTACATCAGTTACGGATTAGTTGTTCCAACGATAGGTTTTCTTTTTGCTTTGTGGGCAGCTTGCTGGTGGTTAGGACGCATTCCGTTTACAGCAACTTCTGCTGAGAAGTTGCGTGGGCGCACGTCAGCATTAGCCTTTGCTGCGGTTACCGGATGGTGTTGTTTCACACTTTTTGGCGACTACATGGAAGGTAAATTTCAATCGCGCATCAAGCAAGAGATTGCTTCTTCGGAAGGCGATGGCAAATTGGTGATTGATGAGGAGGGAGACAATATATATACAGCCCAAAGATTGGAAGCACTCTTGGATTCTGGGCGATATGTGATGGTCGACTTTACAGCGGACTGGTGTCTGACTTGTAAGACACTTGAAAAAACAGTGCTCAAGACCGACAGGGTGCAGACTGCGTTACATGAGCGTGGAGTTGTTCAAATGGTTGCGGATTGGACCAAGCGGGAAACGGATATCGGGAAACAAATTGAAGCGGAGATTGTGCAATTAAAGACAGGCAAGCAATTGCCGATCATCGCATTCTATTTTCCAAATGATCGCAAGAATCCGAGAACACTTGTTGGGTTTTATACTACGGCGGGCGTATTGGAGATTCTCAAGGATATACCAGTTGCAGTTGATGCGGCTAGTAACGCGCCAACTGAAATCGGAAGTGATCAAGTCGTCGACGTGCATTCGGCACACCGATAGAATCCTCTATTCGATTCAGTACTATAAAATTCGTTTTGAGTTTTTAACCACGAATTTGCGCCGCTGGAAAAATTCGGTTGGTAATATACCAATCTCCTTGCTCTGTCTCCTCCCACGAGATTCAAAGAGTTGTTAGAATGACGTTTCGATATTCATTAAAACCAAACGATCAATTCAAGGAACTCAGTACATGGCGAAAGCCACCTACAAGGACGCGGGAGTTGATCTCGAGGTTTATGCAGAGTCGATGGCCCGCTTGCCAAAATTGATGCAGCGTACCTATTCACCGCGAGTCATGCGACTCGATGGCGGTTTTGCAGGGTTGTTCCAGGTTGATTTTAATAACGGCCTGTTCGCACGATCCTATAAGAATCCCGTGCTCGTTTCCGGCACTGACGGAGTCGGCACGAAGTTGAAATTGGCTCAAATGACCGGCAAGCACGACACGGTTGGCATTGATCTTGTGGCAATGTGTGTCAACGACATTATATGTTGCGGTGCCGAACCGTTGTTCTTTCTCGATTACGTAGCGATGAGCCATGACGACCCTGGTCAGTTGGAACAGATTGTACAAGGAATCAGTGACGGTTGTGTTGATGCAGATTGTGCTTTACTCGCTGGCGAAACTGCGATTATGCCAGATCTCTATCAAGCAGGTGATTATGATTTAGCTGGCTTCTGTGTGGGCATCGTTGAAAAAGATCAATTGATTGACGGTAAAACAATCGCCGCGGATGACGTTGTCATCGGCGTGGAGTCCAACGGAGTGCATTCCAACGGATTCAGTCTCGTCCGTAAAGTCGTGTTTGAAATTGCTGGGCTCGGTATTGATGATCATGTGGACTCACTGGGAATGACTGTCGGTGAAGTTTTGCAGCGTCCCACTAAAATCTATGCACGCGTTTTGCAGAAAATTCTGACCTATTATAAAGTTAAAAATGTAGTGCACGGCATCGCCCACATTACAGGGGGTGGCTTGTTGGAGAACCTTGAACGGATATTACCGGATAACGTTTCCGCGACGATCCAACGAGACAGTTGGGATGTTTTGCCCGTATTCGATTGGATTCGTGATTTAGGCGAGATCGAAGAAGACGAGATGGATCGGGTGTTCAATCGCGGCTGTGGTTTGGTGTTGGTGGTGAGTCCCTATTACGCTAGCAAAATTCAAAAAATGTTAGCTGATAGTGATCTGAAGAGTTGGGTGATCGGTTCGATTCAGGAGGGCGGCGGCAAAGCCGTCTGGCAATAGCGATTATCGGACAACACGGACACGTCATGTTTGGTATGGTGGATTGTGAGAAGTATTCAAATAGCAAGGTATTTGCGAAAATACATGTATTCGTTTAGGCCTTACCAGTAAAAACGCTGCCGAAAAAATGTACCGTTAAAAAAGTCTGAAGAATTGTTATTCGCAGGAATAATCGCTAAATGAAGTGGATCAGTTTACGCATTACTGAATTGTGTTGCCCCGAAGAAGTGCTGTTAATACGCAACGAACTCGAGGGTTCTTCAGGTATAGGTGGGCTGGAATTTGATGTTTTCAGCCGCCGATTGAATGTTCAGCACGATGATACGATTGTGTCGAGCAAAGGGTTGATGCGGCGACTTGCTGCGATTGGAATGACAGCCAGTCCTTGGCAGGAAGTTCGACACGGCGTTTCGTTTCGTACTCGAAAAGACATTGTCCGTACCGTCACCACATTATTAGCTGGATTAACATTGCTGGCAGGTATTATTTTTCATGCCGCAGCGTTTATCCCTCATAAGGGATATATTGATTGGATTACCTCAGATGTCACTCTCTTTACTAAGGTATTTTACGGCCTGAGTATCGCTTTGGGGCTGATTTGGATTCTACCCAAATCGTGGCGAGCGATTGTACGTGGTTGCCCTGACATGAACTTGTTGATGTTCGTAGCCGTAATTGGTGCGTTGGTATTAGGCGAGTGGTTCGAGGCAACTATGGTTGTTTTTCTTTTCGCTGTTTCAAATGGCCTTGAACAATGGAGTATGAATCGAGCCTTGACGGCTATGCGGAAACACGTATTGCAAACGCCTTTGATAGCAAGATGTTTGGAATCCGGACATGCGCAAGCGGTTGAAGTTGCTGTTGAACAAGTTGAAATTGGAACGTTGGTTGAAGTCTGGGCTGGGGAAATGATTCCGCTTGATGGCAAAGTTATCCGTGGGGAAACATATATCAACGAAGCATCCTTAACCGGAGAATCGTTACCGGTTACAAGACGTGCAGGTGACTATGTTTTCGCTGGGACAACAAATATAGAAAGTACTGTTCAATTCCGCACGACACGGCGTGTTAGTGACTCGACGCTGGCGCGAACGATGAGTATGGCGAGTGAAGCGAGGGCAAAACAAGCGCCGATACAACGTTGGGTTGATAAGTTCTCATTCTATTACACGCCGGTGGTCATGTTGATTGCATTGGTGTTGATGGTAATTCCTCCTTTTATTCCTGGTGAGACGTTTGATGAGTGGTTTAAGATTTCTTTGGTAACCTTGGTCGTAGCGTGTCCTTGCGCCTTGGTAATTTCGACACCAGTCGCAGTGGTGGTCGCAATGACCGAGTGCCTGCGACGTGGCGTTATTGTTCGCGGCGGCCAGTTTTTGGAAGCGATCGCATCGATAGATGCTGTTTGCTTGGATAAGACAGGAACATTGACTGAGGGGAGGCCTGTCTGTGAAAACATCTGGATTGCTCCTGATGTAAGTCGAGAAGAGTTGCTAGGGTACGCCGCGGCGCTTGAATCGGAGAGTTTGCATCCATTAGGTAAAGCCATTGTTGAATATGCTGCAGCCCAAAAGATCCCCTCGTTACCAATGGAAAATTGTGAATCCTTGATCGGATATGGTGTTCAAGCAACGGTTGATGGAACTGCGGCGTGGATTGGAAGTCTGCGGTGGGCACAGCGTCGGTTGGGTCAAAATGACCTAGTCAATCCGTTAGTGCATGAAACCGATACGTTTGGTCTGACAACGGTCGTGGTAGGACGGGGCACGACATTAATGGGGATGATTGGAATTATGGATCCTCTGAAATCGGGTGCGATTAAGGCGATAGACGATTTGCAAGCATTGGGAATACGGCAGACTGTTATTTTAAGTGGCGATGAACAGCCGGTGGTCGATTTTATTGCTGATCAACTTGGAGTAACTCAACGGCACGGTGGATTATTGCCAGCGCAAAAGTTAGAAATGGTTGAACAGTTGTGTGGTAGACATCAGGTGGCAGTGGTCGGCGATGGAATTAACGATACCCCAGCGCTGGCTCGCGCACAGGTGGGGATTGCCATGGGGGCATTGGGAGTAGATGTTGTGTCAGAATCTGCTGATATCACGCTGATGAGAAATGAGATAACCCAAGTGCCTTGGTTGATTCGTTACTCGAGGAGAATGAAACGGACAATTCGCAATAATATCGTATTTGCGTTGACTTTGAAAATCGTCGTTTTAGCATTAGCAGTGTTGGGGCACGCTTATTTGTGGCTGGCTGTAATTGCCGATACGGGAGCGACGTTGTTAGTTGTGTTGAATGCCCTACGGTTGCTAGGTTCAATAGATCGAGATTGATCCATGGCTGAAATCATAGATCCACATCCCGCGACGCTGCCGCTAGATGATTTGTTAAGGCAGTGTAAATCACGTAGGCAACGACGCAGCGGGCCAGGGGGGCAGCATCGTAATAAAGTTGAAACGGCCGTAGTCTATACTCATATTCCAACGGGCGTGTCAGCAATGGCGAGTGAGCGCCGGGAACAAGAGGAAAATCGGAAACAGGCGTTGTTTCGATTGCGCGTACGATTAGCTTTAGAGGTGCGGTGTGCTGCGCGAGGCAGTCTAAGTGCATGTTGGCATCAGCGAGTAAAGGCTCAACGCTTGACGATCAGTAAACATCACAATGATTTTCCGGTGATGTTGAGTGAAGCTCTTGATTACATTATTCAAGAGCAGGGAGAAGTACAGGGTTTTGCTGACCTAGTCGGTTGTTCTAAGTCTCAGTTAGTAAAGTTTTTCAAGTTAGATCCCAGTGCTTTACAGTGCGTTAATGATTTCCGCTCTCAGCATGGGCATCATGCGTTACGATAAACGGGATAAAGGTGGCATGACCCCATTTGTCAATAGCGCCTCTTCCGCGCTAACGCCGTTGCTTGTTGACACCCTAGAAAACCAAGAAAACTAAGGATTGCCACCTTCAAGATGCGTAGGTTTGCGCGGTAGAATGAAGCTCATATTCATAGAACAAAACCTCTAGGCATAGTGAGAAATACCCGTGGCTTCCGATCCAATTAATATTGAATTTGTCGTACCGCAGACGCATCGTTTGCGATTTACCACGGATGTTTTTGGAGAAGACCGTGACGTTTTGTCGGCAGTATTGGAATCATCAGACGGCCAAGCGGTTCGTGTTCAATTTTGGGTGGATCAGCATGTGGCTGATGCTACACCGGATTTGCTCGATAAAATAAATCGATTTATTGATGGTAACGCTGATCGTATTAAACGTGTAGGTCGTGTTCAATTTGTGCCAGGTGGCGAAGACGTTAAGAACGACGTGCATGTCATTGAGCGTATGTTAAAGGTGTTTAATGCTGGAGATTTGGACCGCCGCAGTTATGTAATTGCTATTGGTGGCGGCGCCGTGTTAGATGCGGTTGGCTTCGCTGCCTCGATCGCGCATCGTGGGTTACGATTGGTGCGATTGCCGACGACGACGTTGGCTCAAGGCGATTCAGGTGTCGGCGTGAAAAACGGTACGAACTTATTCCAAAAGAAAAATTGGATGGGAGCGTTTGCTGTGCCGTGGGCAGTAATTAATGATGCCGATTTGCTAACGACCTTGTCAAACCGAGATTTCATTAGTGGGTTTTCTGAGGCCGTAAAAGTTTCATTGCTTAAAGATCCATCGCAGTTTGAAAAGATTTGTGAGGTGGCGGTTGAAATACGTGCGCGTAACATGGAAGTCGCGTTGCCGGTAATCAAGGAATCGGCGAAGATGCATTTAGACCATATAACCCAAGGCGGAGATCCCTATGAAGCCTTGGAAGCACGTCCGTTAGATTACGGTCATTGGTCGGCGCATAAAATGGAAGTTATGAGTGGTTTTGCCCTGCGTCATGGTGAAGCCGTTGCTATTGGCGTGGCAATTGATACCGTCTATTCATCGTTAGTGCACGGATTAGATCCTGATGTACCGGAAAAGGTTCTTAAATGCCTAACGGACATAGGATTTACTTTGACCGATGGTTCATTGACCGACGTGGAGACGTTGTTTTGTGGTTTAGAAGAATTCAGGCAACATCTTGGTGGTCGACTGACGTTAACTATGTTACGGAATGTTGGCGATGCGATTGATGTGCATCAGGTGCAACGTGATCAAATGGTAAAGGCGATCGAATACGTGATGCGTTACGCCAGTGTCCAATCACATTTGGCCTAAAGCGATTTTGGAGCGTGGAGTTTCTGCTGTATTTTGGCGGGTGAATTCCGCGCAGTTACGGTGTTTTCACGATTGGTTTAGCAAGTACTTGTCGGTACTGCTTAGGTGCTATTAGGGAATCTGTGAGTTCTGGGTCGTAAGCGGTCCATGTTTCGCGAAACTGCGGTGCCGTAACATGACGAAAATGTCGTCCATCTTTCCAGTACACCTCATAGATCTTGCGACGAAAGTCCTTGCGAGGAATTTGGTGTAGTGATTTTAGTGGTCGCCAATCACACACTCGGTAACGACTCTTAAGCGGGCACCACTTGTAGAAAACCACCTGTTCCATGACGAGACGGCCATGTTCATCGAAATGATGATTGACTTCGATAAGGTCGACCGTGTCGGTAACTGTTACTTCAGCGGTTGTGCCACCAAAGCTTGCTAAAAGCAAGGCGATAAGTTGAGCAAAGGCAGTCATGTTAATGGTCCGTATGGTTAGGGTTTGAGTTTGTCTCCGGTTGCGATGCTGCCGTGTGTGTTATTGGGTGCCCTTGTCTTTGTATTCTCTCATGTCTACGTAGTGGAAATTCCCATCCGTTGCCGCAGCAATCTTAATCATGAAATTTGTTTCATCTTGAAGCGGTCCAAAACCAAATTGAATCGCATGGATGGTAGTTCGCGATCCGCAGTGTCGTGTGAGATCGCCTATTTGAGCGCGGTTTAGGCCTGGGTCGCCGCCGTCGGTTAACAAGAATATAACGTCCGGCTTAAAACGCAATGCGGCAAGCAGACCCATCTCATGATCTGTACCGCCGAATGCGGCCAAGCCATTAAAGAAGGGTGATATGGTTTGCAGTACCGTAGGTGTTGATTGAGCAAGTATGTTTCCTTTTTTAAAGTACGTTGGACGGTGATGGTAGGCAATTATATTGAAGTGGTGATGTTGCTCATTAAAACCTTGAAGCGTGGACATAAGTTGCTGTTGAGCGGCCGCCATGGCATTGAGACCTTGCCCCCCCATGCTCTTACTGCGGTCGATGACAAAAACAAACTCGTGTCCCGCAGCCGGAGCACTGCCAAAGAGTGAAACCTGCAGACTCGGACCACTAGGCCCGGAGACCTGTGGTAAGCGCGCCTGTGCAGCAGTGATCTCGTCATCAGAGGGTTGCGTTCCCATTACGCCGCCCGCAAGTTGACTCGGTGACAATGCATTTTCTATGGCCCCCATCGCAATCGGCGCGTTTAACGCAGCTAGACCTGGGAGATCAATGTCAGGCAATTCTAGGTCGGGTAATGCGTTGGCTACCGCTGCGCTGCCGCCAACGCTGCTGGCCTCTTGGTTGTTTTGTGAGTCTAGAGTCGCGTTGGGTAGTTCAGTTGTCTGAAAATATTCAGTTTTATTCGCATTGGGATTTTGCGAGAGAACGATTCCAACTTCCCGTGGTGCTTCATTGGCGACGATACCTTGAGGACTGTTTTGAGCCCACAAAAGAATAATCGCAACAAACAAAACGATGTGTAGGATCACGGAATAGATCCATGCGTAATTGGATTTGTAAGGATTGGATTGCAAGCTTATGGTTCCTTGCGTGCTGGTTGGCGGCGAGGCAAGTATAAGGAAAACAGTTGTATTGCAGCAACGGCTAACGTATTAGGTACTCGATTGTAGGCGCTGATGGGTAGCTTGGAGTAGCAAATAAATCGACCAGGATAGGCTCTTTCACCAAAACTTTTTGGTGTTGTTATCAAAGTGGTCTTGACCCATACGGCAAACAACATTAATTACAGCCCACAAAGGAAAAGTTTACCGACTGAATTGCGAGAAAATTCATTGTTGGAAGTGACTGGGGCCCCCACTTTTACAGTGTATAAAGCCGATTTTCAGTTTTCAGTCAATCAGCTTTGCAAAATGGTGGTTTATCCATGTTGAAACAGTTCGCAGATAAAAGTGGTCCTCACGGGAAAAAAATGAAAAATAATTATTCGCAATATTTACTATGCCTCAACAGGAGTTTTGCATTGAAACCGGTATATCAAATTTTGATTACAGCCCTAGCTGTGAATTTATGTTTTGTGGGCCTAACACAACAAACGGTTGTGAAAGGGCAGGCGACGTTGACTGACAGCAAAGCAGTTCGCACCGAAGCAGGGCAATGGCTTAAACTAGCAAGACAAGCGCTGCAAGAAAGCAATTATGCACTGGCCGCCGATTACGTAATCAAGGCTGAACAATTGAATCCACAGTACGATGCATTGACAGTGCGGTTTGAGGATACTCCACAGAAAGTGCGAGCAGCGATCCAAGCTGCTGCGGGAAAACAATCAGTACAAGTTCATGTTGACGATAGACCTCAGGTAAATCAAAATGCTGCTGCACCACGAAACGCTCAACAGGCGAAGTCACAAGCCGTGGTAGCTTTGAACAAGGCGCGTGCTGCGATGCAGGCAAAAGATATACAGGCAGCGTTAAATTGGTATCATCATGCTGCTAGTTTCGGCGCACCTTTTGGTGCCAGTGAATATGGTCCTAATCAGTTAGCTGCGGAATTGCAGCAAGCTGGTGTTTCCCAAAACCAACTGCTAATTCGTTCGCGACCAGCAGTTCCAAGTGCCGCAGTTCCAAGTGCCGCAGTTCCAAGTGCCAAGCAACAGGTTTTACAGTTATTGAGCGTTAGTCAAGCTGCCATTGACCGAGGTGATTTTGTTACGGCCCAGCAGGCGTTGGTTCGGGCGGAAGGC
>Ga0315316_10003894_pt1 | contig 10865 bp, 9 predicted proteins | sample M160m3416metaG_FD_203702 | JGI IMG/M metagenome (GOLD analysis project Ga0315316, IMG submission 203702) | Ammonia-oxidizing marine archaeal communities from Monterey Bay, California, United States - M1 60m 3416 | ecosystem: Environmental > Aquatic > Marine > Intertidal zone | place: USA... | reverse complement strand
TAATTCTTGCAATTCTTTTTGAATCTCAGATGCTAGAATATTTTTACTATTTTCTTGTTCTTCTGCTTCTTCACGTTCTAGTTTTTCTTTTGCAGCTTTTGCCTCAGCTAATTCATTTTCTAGTTTATCTTGAGCAGCTTTTACCTCAGCTTGTGCTTTTTCTTCGGCTTCACGTTTTGCCTTTTCTTCTGCTTCACGTTTAGCTCTTTTAATTTCCTCATTTTCTTTATGTAATTTTTCTAAAGAAGCATTTGCAATATCAATTTGTTTTTGTAATTTTTCCACTATGGTTGATGATGCTTTTTCAGCTTGTATTTTAGCGTCTGCTAAAGCCTGTGTTCTAATTTCAGCGATTTCTTTTTCCTGTATTTCAGTTGATTTTATTTCTTCTTTGACAATCGTAGATTTTGGTAGTGATTTTGTTGAACGTGATTTTAAGGCCTCTTTTACAAGTAGTTCTCGTTTTATATTTTCATCTAAATTAGTGGAAGTTGATTTTTGTGATTTTGTTTCAGTGGTAGCCTTCAAAGGTTTTGTTTCAGGTTTTGGGGCAATTCGTTTTTTCCTAATGAAGTTTCGAGTATCATCTGCAATTTTTGTGGAAGTATCTTTAGTAGATACTACGCGTTTGAACATATTTGAAATACGACGTTCTACAGATATTTCAGGTTCAGATTTTGCTTCTGGTTTAGGTTCAGATTTTGCTTCTGGTTTAGGTTCAGATTTTGCTTCTGGTTTAGGTTCAGATTTAGAAATTTTAGATAATAATTTTTGATAGTCTTTCCCTGATGCTTTTTCAAGTTCTAATCGCCTAGAGATTCGAGCGTCATGTTCTGTTTGTTCTATGTCTTTTAGTTTTTCTTTTAATTTTTTACGTTTGGATTTACCTTTTTCAAATTGTTCAAGATATTCTTTCTCATATTCAAGAAATTCTTTTTTTTGTTCTTTTTTGAAAGAGCTGTTGGAAGTGCCATCTTCATTCCAATGTGAAACTTCTTTTTCTTTTGATTCTGTATTCCAGCCTTTTGGTAATGATTTTTTAGAACGTGATTCCTGAGCATCTTTTGCAAGTGATGTACGCCTATTATCTTCATATTCATAATCACCAGTTTCTGGATTTGGTTTGGGTTTCGTTTCAGGTTTTAGTTCGGGTTTAGGTTGTGGTTCTGGTTGTGGTTCTGGTTGTGGTTCTGGTTGTGGTTCTGGTTGTGGTTCTGGTTCTTCTTTTATTTCAGCAAATACAATTTCTAATTCATCAACTGTTGGGAGTGCACCTAGATTATCAGATGTTACTTTATTATCATCAGTACGAATAAACACACAACCATCTTTGACATATGTTCGGACCATATCACCAGCAACCCATTCATTTTCATTTTTTTTAAAAATGGTAATAAATGAAACCCCTTTTTGAATTTGTGATGAAAGATAATGCTTGTCAATTAATGTAGGAGCAGTAAGACCATGTTCTAGATCTTCATGAATTTGTACATGGCTGATATTCGATAAACCAGATCCTTTTTTGACAGCACTAATTACAAAATCTGCCCACTTCGTCATTTGTAGTGATATTCGTCAAGTGCAATATACGCTTTTTCTAGAAAATTAAAGCAAATTTCACAAATTCATTAAAATATTCTTTATGTGTAAATTACACAATGAGCGACATACGTTTTATCATGATCGGTGTTGGAGTATTATCAATAGGGTTTATTGTTATGGCAGTATTTGGAACTCAATATCAAGACATTACAGTTCAAACAAAAGAGTTCTCAGAATGCTATGATTATACAGATGAAAATATTGCAGTAAAAATTGATTGTGACGAGCAGCTACAGAGTAGAAATTTGATGTTTGCAATAGTCATGGGGATTCTAGCGGGAGGTGGAATTTCTCTAGTAAAAGGAATTAGAGGTACATGGGATAACGATGTAAAACCCGAAGAAATGTTAGGACCAGGAGGAGATAAAAAAACACCAAATGAGGATAAAAAAGATGAGCCCTAGAGAAAACTATCTAGAGATTCAGTAGGATTCAGTTCATCGTTTTCAAGTTTTTTTGATAATTTATCTCCCATTAATTTGGCAGATTTAATTTTTCTTTGGCCTATGTGATAGTATACTTGATCAATTGTATCTTTTGCAATTAATACAACCAATCGACCTTCTGTCTTCCGTCCAGTTCTACCTTTTCTTTGAATAAAACGAATTGAACTTGGAACATTATCATAAAAAATCACCAAGTTCACTTCAGATATATCTAAGCCTTCCTCACCAACACGAGTTGCAACAAGGACTTTGATTAATCCATCTCTGAATCTCTGAACAGTTTCAATTTGTTTTTCTTGCTTTAATCCAGTATCACCTGCTTTTCCAATTAGGATTTCAGAATTAATTCCCATTTTTTGCAGTGTTTCATTTATCACATTAACAGAATCTCTATAACTTGTAAAAATCAAGACCTTATCTTTCACTGAAGAAATCACTTCCTGTAGTTTTGGGAGTTTAGAGTGTTCAATTCCATGTAATTTTGCAAAGTTTGCCAATTCTACTGCTCGCATAAAATTTGGATCCTTTTCAAAAAGATCTTTAATCCCTACACCTTTTTTTGCTTTAGTTCTATCACAAAATTTTAGAAAAGATGTAACACCATGAGCTTCAAAAATATTTAATGCATATGTAATGCGTATTGCCGTGAATAACGGTTTTGCAGAAATGCGATTTTGCGTTAGTACATACTGTCGAATTCTGAGTAATGTAGATAAAGATTTATTCTGTCCAATTTGAATTCCATTTTTTCTTAAAGTCGTGTACCGTTCATCTAATGCAAGTTGAAGGCATTTTTGAATTGCTTTCATCTCTGGAGGCAAATCAACCATAATCCATTCAGTATGAGTTTTTTGGATATATGGTTGAACATCAGGACTTTCATCTGTTCTTTGTAAGATATTTTGTATTCCAAGAGACATGATTATTTCGGTAGCTTTTGATTTCTCACTTGGAAGTGTTGCAGTCATTCCAAGTATGAGTGACTTTTCTTTGAAGTGATTTGCAATTCCAGTGTATGCGTAATCTCCAACTGCCCTATGCGCCTCATCAAATATTACAAGACTAAATTGATCAGTGTCAATCATGTTTCGCTCTAGATCATTACGAGTAATCTCAGGGGTAGCACATATCACACTGTTCATCCAGGATTTTTTACGCTTGTTTATGAGATCCTCGCCGGTTACAATTCCAATATCATCCAAAAGTAAGTGTTCATTAAGAAAATCAAAATGTTGATTCACAAGTACACGAGTAGGTGCTAAAAGCAAAACACCTCCTTTGTTTTGAGATAGTACGTGAGCCATAATCTGTAATGCAATAGTAGTTTTTCCAAGTCCAGTTGGCAAAACAACTAACGAATTTTCATTTTTTGCCTCATTTGCAAGATTTGTCTGATAATCGCGTAGTTCAATAGAATCCGGTTTAATCAATTTGTGTTCATAATAACCTGTATCCATAAGTTGAGATCAGAGTCACATATCATTTATGGTTTACAATTGATAAAAAGTCACTTAGAGGTTATATGTTGGCAGATTAAATAATTTTCATGTCAAATAGATTTGAGAGGCCCGGATGGGATGAATATTTTATGCTTCAGGCAAAACTTGCTGCATTAAGATCAAATTGTATAACAAGAAGTGTAGGTGCGGTGATAGTTAGAGACCATCGACAGCTTGCGACAGGATATAATGGAACTCCACCAGGAATAAAGAATTGTTTTGAAGGTGGTTGTCAAAGATGCAAAGATAGAATGGATGGTAAAATAAAATCCGGGGAAGGTCTCGGAAGATGTGTATGCAATCATGCAGAAGCTAACGCAATAATGCATTGTGCCATTTTAGGCATAGAAGCAGGAATAAAAGGCGCGGTGTTGTATTCCACATTTGTTCCTTGTTTAGAGTGTACAAAAATGGCAATAACGATAGGGATTCGAAAATTTGTTTGTCTTGATGAATATCCAGAAACAGATTACAATTTAATTAAAGAAGCAGGAGTTGAGATTGAAATTTTGAATAAAGAAAATATTGAAAAATGGGCAGGACACATGATATCCTCAAAGAAGTAGATATGGAAGCAGTAGAAGATTTCAAACAAGATGAAGTAGCAAATATACCAAATTCACTATTAATTTCTGCATCATATAATGGAAAAACAAAGAAAGTCACCCTCAAGTTCTACAATCAAGAATCAGAAAAAATCTATCTGTGGGAGGATAAAACAGGTCATCAGCCATATTGTTTTTCAAAGATGGCCCCGGAAGATTTAGAGTTTTTATCAGAAAGAGAGGATGTAATTGAAATTAAAACTGTTAAAAAAATTGATACATTGAAAGATAAAGAAATTGTAGTATCAAAAATCATTGTAACAGACCCGTTGGCAATAGGAGGCACACAAACAACACAAAGTATCAGAAACGTAGTTGAAGCGTGGGAATCAGATATAAAATATTATGAAACATATCTTTATGATAATTCATTAATTATTGGGAAATACTACAGAATTGAAAATGATAAGATAATTCCGCATGCCTTTGAGATGTCAAATGAGACAAATTTAACAATGAAGACCATGCTTTTTGATAAATTAGGAAATACAGGAATGATAGATACGGAACAGTTTCAAGAAGAGGTTTCAAATTGGGCAGAACTACTAGGACAGCCTGTACCAAAAATTAAAAGAATGAGTTTGGACATAGAGGTAGAAACAGATGAAAAGGGATTCCCAGATGTTAAAATTGCAGATAAAAAAGTCACTGCCATAGGATTTGAAGCAAGTGATGGAATGAGGAAAGTTTTCATATTAAGAAGAGATGGAATTGAAGAAGGAATAAACGATTTAGATAAGAACATCGAAGTGATATTTTATGAAAAAGATCAAGAAAAAAAATTAATTGAAGATACCTTTGAATTAGTAAAGAAATATCCCGTACTAGTTACATACAACGGGGATCAGTTTGATCTTCTTTATTTGTACAACCGTGCAAAAAGACTAGGAATTTCTGATGAAATAAATCCATTATACATGATGAGAGATTCTGCAACGCTAACAAAAGGCGTACATCTTGATTTGTATAGAACATTTTCAAACAAAGCATTTCAGATTTACGTATTTTCACAAAAATATAGTGACTTTTCTCTCAATAGCGTTTCAAAAGGAGTTTTGGGAGAACAGAAAATGGATTATGGTGTAGAAATAAACAATATGACATATTATCAAATTGCCAAATATTGCCAAAATGATGCGTATCTAACATTCAAGCTGACAAGTTTTAACGGAGATTTACTCATGAACCTTCTAGTTGTAATTACAAGAATTGCAAGAATGCCAATTGATGATATTTCAAGAATGGGAGTTTCACAATGGATTCGTAGTTTATTGTATTACGAACATAGAAAAAATAATTTTCTCATTCCAAGACGAAATGAAATTGAAGAGAAATCAGCAGGCATGGCAAATGATGCAGTGATTAAAGATAAGAAATATCGAGGAGGGCTGGTTATAGAACCAGTAGAAGGAGTTCATTTTGACGTAACAGTGATGGACTTTGCAAGTCTGTATCCTAGTATAATCAAAGTGAACAATCTTTCATATGAAACGGTCAGATGTCCACATGAAGAGTGTAAGAAAAACACAATCCCAGGAACCGCACATTGGAAATGTGCAAGAAAAAATGGACTAACATCATTAATTATTGGATCATTACGAGATTTACGTGTAAATTATTACAAAAGTCTTTCAAAAAAAGAGAATATAACAGATGAACAGAAGCAACTGTATACGGTAGTTAGCCAAGCCCTGAAAGTTATTCTTAATGCAAGTTACGGCGTAATGGGAGCAGAAATATTTCCATTGTATTTTCTACCAGCAGCAGAGGCAACCACCGCATTGGGAAGATATATCATCATGGATACAATCGAGAAATGTAAAGATATACAATTAGATGTTCTGTATGGAGATACAGATTCACTTTTTGTTAAAAAACCAACAGAGCAACAAATTAACGATGTCATCAAAATAGCAAAGAAGGATCATGGCGTTGAATTAGAGATTGATAAAGAGTATAGATATGTAGTATTAAGTAATAGAAAAAAGAATTATTTTGGAGTTACAAAAAATGGCAAAGTCGATGTAAAAGGATTAACTGGGAAAAAATCACATACCCCACCATTTATCAAAACATTGTTTTATGAATTATTAGACATACTTGCAGAAGTACAAGATAAAGAACAATTCGAAGATGCAAAGAAGAAAGTAAGTGATAAAATTGCAGTTTATGCAAAAAAAGTTCAAGAGAAAAGTATTCCATTAAAAGAATTAACATTTAATGTAACACTCAGTAAAGCTCCATCAGAATATCTGAAAACAATTCCTCAACACATACGAGCAGCGAAACAACTTGAAACGACTAGGAAGATAAAAAAGGGAGATATCATATCATATGTTAAAATTATCAACAAACCAGGTGTAAAACCAGTGGAATTAGCAAAACAAAGTGAAATTGACTCTGGGAAATACATGGAATTTATGGAAAGTACATTAGAACAAATTACATCATCAATGGACTTAGATTTTGACACAATTCTTGGCAAACCGAAACAAACAGGTATGGACCAATTTTTCTGGAATTAGATATGCTAGACGAAATTACATTAGGAATTGTTGCCATAGCAGCAGGAGTTTTCATCCTAATAGGATGGGTGCCACAAATAATTCAAGGCTATAAAACAAAAAAGCTTGTAGATGTTTCAAGATATCTGGTCATATCCATATTTGTAGGAGCCGCGTTATGGCTCATTTATGGAATTGAGGTAGATGACATATACATCATAGGAGTTAATGTTGCAGCAATGTTTCTAACAATGACCGTACTAATAATGAAGCTAAAATATGAGAAAATCTCCGAATCAATTAGGAAATAAAATGTTTATCATAAATTGTAAAAATTATGAAGAAATAGCAGGAGATAGAATTGTTAAAATTGCAAAAACTGCAGAAAGGGTTTCAAGGAAGTACAAAGTATCGATTGCAATTGCACCACCTCATCATTTAATTCCATTAATTACAAAATTCAAAATTATAGTTTTGGCACAACATGTAGATGATAAAAAAATAGGAAGTACAACAGGATTCATGGTTCCAGAAATTGTTAAAAAATCAAAGATAAATGGGTCAATAATTAATCATAGTGAACATAGAATTCCTGAAAAAGAAATAATATCACTAGTCAAACGACTACAAAAATTAAAATTAAAAACAGTATTGTGTGTAAAAAATGTCAATGAAGCAAAAAAATATGCAAAATTAAATCCAACATTTATTGCAATTGAACCGCCAGAATTGATTGGAACTGGAAGAGCAATTTCTACAGAAAAACCGATATTAATTACAAATGCAGTGCAAGCAGTGAAGTCTGCTAAAAATTCTACAAAACTTTTGTGTGGTGCAGGAATTGTTTCAGGTCAAGACGTTTCAAAAGCAAAAGAGCTTGGCTCGAAAGGAATTCTTGTTGCAAGCGGAATCATCAAAGCAAAAAACTGGGAGAAAATAATCTCCGAATTTTGTAAGGGTTTAAAAAGCCAGTAAATCGACAAAATTCTGCATGGTAAAAAACAAGCCAGTTTATGCATTTGAAGATGCAGATAGTAAAAATAGAATGTTGCTAGGTGGAAAAGGTGCAGGATTAAGCGAAATGACACGCCTAAGACTTCCAGTACCGCCAGGATTCACCATTACAACAGAAGTTTGTAACAACTACTATGGAAATGGAAAAAAACTTCCAAAAGATGTGATGCCATTAGTAATGAAAAATATTGCAACAATGGAGAAAAAGACAGGTAAAAAATGGAACTCTACCAAAAATCCACTTTTAGTTTCAGTTCGTTCTGGAGCTGCAATCTCAATGCCAGGAATGATGGATACAATTTTGAATTTAGGATTAAATGAAAAAACAGTAGAAGGGTTTGCAGAACAAACAAAAAATCCTAGATTCTCATGGGACTCATATAGAAGATTTATTCAACTATTTGGTAAGGTTGTATTTGGAGTAAATGATGAAAATTTTGATCGTGTTTTAGATTCTGTAAAAAATAAACAAGGAGTAATTGACGATAGTAAATTAAATGTTGAATCCCTAAAAAAAATTGTTTTGGAATATAAGAAAATTTGTGAAAGACATACAAAAAGAAAATTTCCAGATACACCTAACGAACAATTAGGATTAGCGATTGAAGCAGTATTCAAAAGCTGGATGGGAGAAAGAGCAGTCGTTTATAGAGAGAAAAATGGAATTACAAAAGATATTGCAAATGGAACGGCAGTAAATGTTGTTACAATGGTATTTGGAAATATGGGAGATGATAGCGCAACAGGAGTAGTTTTCACAAGAAATGGACATAATGGTAAAAGAGAGATTGAGGGAGAATACCTAATCAATGCACAAGGCGAAGATGTTGTTGCAGGAGTTCGAACCGGAAAGAACGTAGACCTATTGAAAAAAGAAATGCCAAAATCCCATAAAGAATTAAGCAATGCATGTGCAAAATTGGAAAAACATTTTAGAGAACCACAAGATATTGAATTTACAATAGAACAAGGAAAATTCTATCTTTTACAAACAAGAACTGCAAAAATGAGCGCAGGTGCACTAGTTAAAACATCAGTAGATATGGTTAAAGAAAAACTAATTGATAAAAATAAAGCATTAACACGAATTCCAGCACAGCAACTAGAAGCGTTACTTCATAGAACTATGGACGAATCGAAGATAAAAGAACATAAAAAATTGGCAAAAGGAATTGCAGCATCACCAGGAGCTGCTAGTGGAATTGCTATTTTTGATGTAAAAAAAGCAATTGAACTTGGTGAAGCAGGAAAAAAGGTTATTCTAGTCAGAAAAGAGACAAAACCAGAAGATGTACCAGCATTCTTCTCAGCAGAAGGAATTTTGACTAGTCTTGGTGGTAAATCATCACATGCTGCAATCGTATCTAGAGGAATGGGTAAACCATGCATAGTAGGATGTGCAGAATTAAAAATTGATTATGACAATAACACATGTTGTGCAAACGGAATTACAGTAAAAGAAAACGAGATGATTTCAATTGACGGAAGTATAGGTACCGTGTTTATTGGAAAAGTACCAACAGTAAAACCTAAAGTAACTAAAGATTTTCAAACAATTCTTAGCTGGGCGCAAAATACTAAACAATTGGGAATTCGTGCAAATGCAGATACCCCAGATGCAGCAAAATTAGCAAGACAATATGGAGCACAAGGAATAGGATTGTGTAGAACAGAGAGAATGTTTAACGAGACAGATAGAATTGGATTGTTTGTAGAAATGATCATGGCACAATCACCAAAAAAAAGAAATCAAGTATTAAAAAGATTACAAGAATTACAAAAAAGTGACTTTATTGGCATACTAAAGGCAATGGAAGGATACAAAGTCACAATTAGATTACTAGACCCACCATTACATGAATTTTTACCAAATCCTGAAGAATTAAAGGATAAAATGATTAAAGAAAATGATAACAGTGAAAAAACTCAACGAGTCTTAGATAGAGCACGAGAGCTTGCAGAAATTAATCCAATGATGGGTCATAGAGGAGTAAGAGTTGCAATCACATATCCAGAGATTTACAAAATGCAAATTACTGCAGTATTTGAGGCAGCCGCAGAACTTGCAAAGAAGAAAGTTAATGCAAAACCACAGATAATGATTCCACAAGTTGGAAGCATAGCTGAATTAAACTATATCAAATCAATTTATGATGATGTTAAAAAACAAATGGAGAAAAAATACAAGAAAAAGTTCAAGATTAACTTTGGAACTATGTTAGAAGTAGTCCGTGCATGTCTTACATCAGATGAATTAGTTAACACTGCAGAGTTTTTCAGCTTCGGAACAAATGATTTAACACAGGCAGTATTTAGCTTTAGCAGAGAAGATGCAGAAGGAAAATTCCTTCCAGAATATATGGAAAAAGAACTCTTAGAAATAAGTCCATTCCAATCTATTGATGTTAACGGGGTAGGCCATCTAATGAAAATTGGAATTAAACAAGGGAGAGACATCAAAAAAGACTTAGAGATTGGAATATGTGGAGAGCACGGAGGAGACCCAAATTCAATTAAATTCTGCCATTCTGCAGACGTCTCCTATGTTAGTGCATCACCACACAGAATTCCTATAGCGATTGTAGCAGCAGCACAGGCTGCAATAGAGCAGAAAAAATCTAAAAAAAAGTCAAGAAAATAAACTAGCCAAAGATCAAACTTTGAATTTGCCCAACAAATAATACAACCTGTTCAAATGTATGTACTACAAAATCTTGACTAGTGTACAAATCATGTGAATGCGTGTTCATTAAGTCGATCGTATTATGAGGATGAGCCTCAGCGAAAGAGGTGAAGCCTAATGAGAATATACCGACAGTCAAAATTACAACCAAAACTAAATTTTTCAATGTAATTACCTCCCAATACTACTACTTTAAATTTTTCAAAATATATAGATCAGTTATGGGATTATTATCTAAAGCAATCATACTAGGAGGACTTTTTGTACTTTTGCTTGGAGTTTTCTCAATCATATTTGAATAATATAGAATCATGAAGAAACAAATTTTTTAATTATGTTTACTATTTTGAAAGGAATTTCATCAAAAGATTTTCGTTTATCCATTGACACCAGTAAAACGTCTTTTCCAATTGGAAAACTCATAACAATCAATTTTTCACGATACGAGAGACTAAAATGCACGTGACCAAAATCTGCATCAAATTCCTGTCTCATTTTTACACGCAATGCAA
>Ga0315316_10003890_pt1 | contig 10869 bp, 9 predicted proteins | sample M160m3416metaG_FD_203702 | JGI IMG/M metagenome (GOLD analysis project Ga0315316, IMG submission 203702) | Ammonia-oxidizing marine archaeal communities from Monterey Bay, California, United States - M1 60m 3416 | ecosystem: Environmental > Aquatic > Marine > Intertidal zone | place: USA... | reverse complement strand
CTGCTGGTCCGGTGGCGGCACAAAAATCACCCGATCAAAGCGTCCGGGTCGCCTGAATGCGGTGTCCAAATGCCAAGGCGTATTGGTTGCAGCCAGACACAGAACCCCCTCATTGTCGTGGTCGACACCATCCAATTCGGAAAGGAACTGGTTGATCAAATGCCGCCCAGCTGTTCGCTTCATATCAGCTCGACTCGCCCCCAAGGCGTCCACCTCATCGAAGAACAAGACACAAGGTGTGCTTTCCCTTGCCTTCTGAAAGACCGCACTGAGGTTTTTTTCACTGCTCCCGAGCCACATCGAAAGAACATCACTGATTCCCACCGAGAAAAACGTGGAACTGACCTCACCCGCCGTCGCACGAGCGAGGTGAGTTTTGCCACACCCCGGCGGACCATACAACAGGATTCCCCCCCCTACTTTCTTTCCATAAGCGGCATACATGTCGGCGTGCTGTAACGGATAGATAATCTTGACCCGTATCTCATCCTTGACACCCTCCATGCCGCCTACCGAATCAAAACCTTGTTCAGGCCGTTCGCTCTGCAAGCTTAAAGATTCATCGTCATCTTCCTGATCAACTTGATCTGCAAATTCTGGCATTGCATCTCGGAAATCAGGAACACCACCCACGTCCTCGTCACCGAAATTTTCAATCCCCAGCAGGCTTGCAAGGTCGTTGTCGGCGACATCTTCATCGCGTTCCACGGCCTCACGATAAGTAGAGACCGCAGCCCGAATATCCCCGGTACGCTGCAAAAGCCTCGCGTGCATGACCATTGCGCGTGGGTCCGCATCCTTCCCCACCGCCAAAGTTTCAACGATCGCAAGAGCATGAGAATCCTTGCCTTGGCGAAAGTAAATATCAGCCAGCGTCAACTGCAACACAACGCTACCTCGGTGTTGCTGCAATGCAACGCGGGCGGCCTGCTCGGCCTCGTCATAACGCAACAACTTAACCAGAAGTTTGATCAATTGGTGCACTAATGCCTCATTCTCCGGAGACACACTCACTGCAGTGCGGAGCGCTTCAATGGCGGCATCATTGGGATCATTCACTGCTATTGTTCCTCCGCCAAGTTTATCAATTCGTCGGCACTCATTATTCCGTCACGCAGGCTTGGAAGCCAGTTTCACCCACCCGCAAAAGACTTCCACAGGACAATTTCGTGCTGTGTCATCACCGATCATTGCGGTGGCAAGAATCACTCAATGCATTGCCATCCAACAAGACGCAGCAACCGACCACTATTTTTGACCGCTTGCCCCCGTTGCACTGCCCTCTGCTTCAGCTTCCTCTAATTTTCCGTTTTCCACGGCAACGTGTGGGTTACCGGCCTGTAATTCCCCGCCCTGTCCTGCCTCTGCTGGCCCGCCCTTCTCTGCCTGCGCGGCCCGTGGGGCATCAACTTCACGCAACAAGATTCCGTGCAAAGAATTGATGGCCAAATAAGTAAGACCACCTCCAAGAACGAGTAGAGCCAAAGGAATACTCCATCCAGCCCGTGACCGTTCAAAATTTTCAAAGGGATCAGGATTCATCTGCCGGCCCAAGATGCAGGGAAGCTGCGTCGAGAAAATCATTGAGAAACTGAGTTCAGTTCCAGTTTAGGCGAAAACCGTTTTTCCAACCATCCGCGACTGGACATGCTGAGAGACAAAGCGGCCCGATTCTGCGGACTGAACGATCAGGGTGCACTGCAAATCAACTTCAATTACGCATTCTACGCGGGGAAGACAGTGCATGACTGCCCCTTACATCGATCTCATGCATCTGACGATCGACAAAATCGGAACATTCCGGCTACTCCCACTCGGCACCCCGGCATTCACACTTCCTTTTGCTAAAGCGTAAGCAAGAGTTAACCGGAATCGAAATGCGATCCGCTTCAAAACCGGTCTGAAGACACCGGTTTCCAAATACACCTTCGAGTCATGTCATGCCATCACGGATTCTGCTGATCACTGTTTTCTGCATCACGCTGTGCTTCGCAGCAGTAGCCTCTGCACAGAACGGGCGATTTTTAAGCAACCGCCGCTACAGTCCTTCAACTTTCTATTCCACGCCCGTGGCACGCAATCCACGACTTTCCGCGGAGCAGATGGACCGGATTTATGGGCCCAGCATCTTGGTAACTAAACAGCTGAAACCAACAGAAGCAACGCCGTCGTTTGTGGTCCAACCTCGATAGACAGGCAACTTATTCCGATGCATATCCATGAACAGCACCAACGTGGCTTGGCATACATGTTTCTTAGTGGCCAACCTCACCGCGGCAAAACGGGAATATGCGTTCCGTAAGCGACCAGCAGCGAATGACTAATCGGTAATTTCGTTCACGCCGGCTCTCTGGCAAGCATATCAGGATGGCAGTGGTTCTTTTATGCATCATGCATGCCATCAAAGGGCAAAACTTCAGCAGTGCGGGTTGTATTGAAAAATCCCGATTCGCATCCGGCAATAAGCTGTGCGCGACAACTGTCCTTCATCTTTAAGATAATCTCTGTGGCCATGAAACATCGTATTCTCCCAGGCTTCATGCTTCTCGCTATGATTTGCACCGATGTGGCTGCACAAAACCGCACCCATCGTCGCCGGGGTATTCTTCTTGGTGGACTGGCGGGCGCGGCAATTGGCGTCGCCATTGGAGACAAGGGTAACAACGAAACAGCCGGGGCTCTGATTGGAGCGGCTGCAGGGGCTTTCGCCGGTGGCGCCATCGGGAATCAAAAAGATCAGCGAATTGAACAAGAAATGCGTTTGCGTTCGGGGCTGTATAGCACCGGCACATCAGGGTACACCCACCCCGCGCAGATGCAGAGCCGCACCTACCGCCCAAGACCGACTCTGCAGCATAACATCCAAGCGGAGAGTAACCTGCGATTCCATCAGAGACATTATCCCCCCACTGCGGACGTGCTTCCCGCTTATAACCAACCCTATGTATACCCTCAAGGTCGTCGCTATCTTCCATCGCCAAACGCAAATGCAACTGGCAGCAGTTTCGGCTACCAGCGTCAGGCACCACGCCAAGCGGTCGTCGCCCCTCAGCGACCTGATGGCCCCCTTAGCATTGATGACGTGCTAGGCATGAAACGCAGCGGGGTCAGCCCGTCGCTGGTCGTGCGACAGATAGAAGCACACGGTTTTGGAGGTTACTTGCGTGTTGCTGATATCATCGCACTACACAAAAGTGGCGTTTCTGACGAAGTCATTGAAGCGATGCAAATCCAGTCTCAGCAGCAATTGCGGCAGTCCAGTCCAAGCTTGGTCGCACCGTCCATGCAAGACTCGAAACCAAGCACGGCAACCGAGAATATCTTGCCGCCGCCGCCCGCACCGTCTCGATGAATCACTAAACCTTGATGCCAGTAACCAAACGCGGTGGCAGATGAGCCACTTCATCCAGATAGCTTAGCCGCCAAACGCTGGAATCAAGCTTCAACTTGGTCACCCCTGTATTACTCAGACGATTGACCTGCAGTGATTCAAGACTCTTGCCCAGCAAGCAATCTAACAGTCTGCGTTTAAAGTCTGCGTGGGTCACGACAACAACCCCACGACCCTGGTTGCGGACACACAGAGTCAGGCGTTTTGCAACGTCGCTCGCTCTGCGAGATGCCTCGTCGGGAGATTCACGAGTCCGGCCCCACCACCCCGCTTCTGTGATCGAAGGATCCAGCGTACAGAGCTTGGGGTTCGAGGCAGCCAGCCCGCCAACCTGACTGCGTTTGAGCCCCGGTCCCCCCTCGCTTGCCTGCGGGCCAAACCCACGGAAAATACCCCCTTCTTCAAACAGGTTGGCCCACACATGCACATGATGCCCGGTGCGATCATGAATCGCTCGAGTCGTCTGCACAGCCCGCAAGACGGGACTGGTGACCAGCATGTCAAATTCAAATCTCCGCATCCATTGAGCCAAATAGTGCGTCTGCAGCCTTCCCACAGCAGTTAAAGGCGGATCTTCGACACGGCAGTACGCCGGTCTGGCATTATTCTGGCTCTGAGCATGACGAATCAAGTACAGCAGCATGCTACCCACACTTCCGATCACCCCAACGCTTTGACGTGTTCTTTTGATGTCTGCCAGCCAAATTTTGCCACGTGTCGTGCAACTCACCTCGCCGCAGTTCAGCTGGCATCAACTGCCTTGGAAGTACCGCAACCCTTGCAGCGGCCCGCAAAGATGCCGGAAAACCTCAATCACCGAGCGCGGCGAACAAATCTGGTTCGAACATAATCGATCATCATCCATTCAACGACAACAAGGATCACTGGAACAAGAAACAGAGCACACTGAGCGATCTTTTCGTCATCTGCCCAACTACTACCTCCTGGCTGTTTCAATGCCGAAATCACGGCCAGCACAAGTAACCCATTCAGGTAAAGCAGCAAGCAGGTGAACAACGCTGAACCGATGCCGATGGCACACCCCGCTGCAGCGACTCCCGTTTCATCAGACGGTTGCTTATTCATAGGCTGGCATTCATCGGCAACACTTGGCTAAGAGCGATCGTGACGACCAGCCCAACTAATGAAAGCACCATCAACAGAGGCGTCCAACTCCGCAGCGACTCTCCCTCTGTCAAGCCGCCCATTTTAGTAAACACCCAAAAACCACTGTCATTCATCCAGCTTCCCATGAGCGATCCCGTGCCAACAGCCGTGGCGACGTAAACCATGTTGTACTCTGGCTTGGCGTCTCCAATGATCGCGGACATCATGCCCGCACCAACAATCATCGCAACAGTACTACTACCCTGAGCCACTTTCAAGACAGCTGCAATTCCCCACCCGAGCAACAGCAGTGAAACACCGGACGCCCCCGCATCAGAAAAGTAGTCCTTGATCGTGTTGCTAATGTGCGTGTCCTGCAGCATCGCTCCGAAAGCTCCACCTGCGGCGGTAATCAGAATAATCACTCCACCGCTCATCAGCGATTCTTCGACATCTTCACTGAGGCTTCGCCAGGACAGCGACCTGACGAATTTGAGCGTCAACATTGAGACGATGGCAGCCAACATCAGAGCAAAATTGGCGTTACTCCACAGCGATAAGCTATTGGACCAATTCCGTCGGGAGGTATTCCAGTTGTGTTTTGCGATTAACGCCGGATACGCATCTTCCAGAAGCGAACGGTTCATTCGTCTGCGATCGACCGGCTTCATCCGCAGTTGATTGGCCCCTAACTTTGATTTGGAAACGTCTGAGAGTGGAACACCAAGAAATGCCCGCTCATCGTACAGATCATCATCCAGCAGGACCTGATTCAGAAGCTCCACTTGACGCTCTTTCTCTGCCGGATTCCTGGCAGTTACCAGCAGCTCATCGCGTTCATTCCCGGACAACTGATCACTACCAATAACACGGCCCGCAGGCGTATCTGGATCAGCATCGACAAACATCGTTGCCAACTGCCCAAAATCCTGAATATCTTCAACCATCAACTGCGCCTTGTCTTCGCGATCAGCCAAAGTCATCGCCAACGTTCCAGCTCCGATCAAAACAACGGGCAGCAGCACAGGCAGCAGCGATACCCACAGCGATGGCAACTGCTCTTCAGACAGGGCCTGATGCTTTTCTTCCTTTGCGCCCAGCGGTCGCATCTCTACCGGCATGACACGATCAGCAATGTAGGAATAAGTCAGACCGACAATTGCTGCAGGCACCGCGACCATGGTTCCCACCAGCATCATCATGCCAATATCGACACCGAGAATTGCTGACACAAGCAGTGGCCCCGGGGTCGGGGGAACAAGCGTGTGCGTGATCGCGCCCCCCGTAGCAATGGCCATCAGATATCGTAAATAATTTTTGTTCGTGCGTCGGTACAAACTTCGGGCTAGCGGTACGAGCAGATAAAACACGGTGTCGAAAAAGACAGGAATCGCAAGTACGAATCCACTGAGCATTAAACCGAACGACGCCTTCTTTTCACCAGTGACATGAATCGCACTGCGAACAATCCGATCAGCAGCGCCACTATCCAGCATGCACTTTCCAATGATTGCCGCCATCGCAATGACAATCCCGATTCCACCTGCCGCACCACCAAACCCCTGCACGACGGCGGACATCCTCGAGCCCGCGTCCTCACCATCAACAAGCCCAACTCCGAGACTGACGATCAAAGCCGAAATGATCAGTGCCATGAAGGCATTGAGTTTGAGCCCAATGATCATTCCCAGCACTGACACGATTCCGATCACAAGCAGCAAGACGGGAGCATAAACGTTGGTCGAATCGTCACTGTCACTCTTACTACCACTACCACCGTCAGCGGCTGACATGGTTGGCGACGAGGCATTGCCAACAGGGTCTGACTGGTCATCCGCCACGGTGGACGCTTCTTTCTGCGCCGCATCCGTGGTGACTGGCTGTGATTGCCCGGCGTCAGGTTGCTGAACGGCGACACCCGGAGTCGCATCCGCATTCTGATGCGACGCCCACAAGCTGCAATGGCTCGCTGCAAGCGGCAACAAAGTGAACCCGATAATGAAAAGGAAACGTCGCATCCCGAACCTCAAAAGGTGCTTCAAAGACAACCGAACTGTCGCATCGAGGATGCGGCACCATTTTTCTGGCAGCGCACTTTTTGCGATTCAAAAATTGACTCTCCAACGCAGCAATGTTTGTCGTATTGCCGACTGCGGCGTCGCGATCTTGCAGCAGAGTTTAATCGTTTGGCAGGCCGCTGTGTGCGATGAAAGCCCGCTTTTGAGCTAACAACGCCCCCACCGCGACCAAGCAGCGCAGAACGTCACAAAATGATCCCATGGAGATCGGAACCGCGTGAAATCACGAGCCTTGGAAAAGAAGGGCTCGGAGACAAAAGTGAGATCGATTACGGTAACTCCTTCGGACCCGAAACCGACTAGGTCCGTGCCCCCGCCACCAACCGGCAAATCCCCTGTTCAAATCAAAACAAGGCGTGTCACGCGTCATCAGACTCGCCCAATCGCTGCTTTCGCAAATTGGCGCTCACTTTTTCCAATAACTGCCGATCCGCAGCATTGAGTGATTCGATCCCCTGTTGGTGCAACTGGTTCAAAATCTCGTCGACACGTTGAGCATCAACCGCTTCGCCCTGCTCCACACGGTGCGCGTGGCGAACCCGTCGAACCTCTCGCCAGCGTTGAAACCGCCGCACCAAGGCCTCCCATACGGTTTGCTGATCGTGCCCTTTTTGATCCCCTCTGCCAGCATCAAGCCCCTCCAAAATCTGTAACGTGTCAGACCAACGAGACGACACCCACAACAAGACTGACAGACACATCAGTAAGGGCCACCCGACCCCAGCAATCTCGTTCCCGGTGTTCATCAACCAAATCGCAACCCCTAGCATCCCGAACGCAAAACAATCGATCAACAACCGCAGAACCTTGATCTGCCCCGCCACGCCGAGTTTTGCACCGAAGAAAGAAACACAGGCAGCCAGCATCTGCCGGCCAAGTGTACGAGTCAGCGGGACCATTTGCCCAATGGCCTGCACAAAACAAAGCCAACTTGCCGTCCGCCAAACAGATTCGACTTCGCCTAAGCCAAGACTGGACAGTTCCCAAATCGGATCAGTTGGCACCACGATGATGGGAACCTGAAACCCACCATCAACTAAACGATAAAAACACCCCAGCAACACCAAACTCATCAAAGCCGCCACCCCTGTAACGAAGGCGACTCGCGCGTGCCAACGATGAGCAACCGTCTCGATTCCGAGCACACCGACAGTGAACCCTCGCAACTGATACCCACTTCCCCATGCCACCGCCGCGTAAGCAAGAACTTGCACGATCAACCCTGATAACCACGCAAACGTCGCGAAGACAGCAACCTTGGGTAAATCCGTATTACCAGGCTGACGAGACACGTTGATCACCACCGCGACGAGAACCGCCAACGCGATCAATACGGTGTAGGACAGACTTAATCGAAACCAACGCGACCGCAGAAGCGGAAGAGAAAAACGATCAGCCTCGACCCCGACGAATTGATCACTTCGTGTGCTTTCCGGTGGAGCGTGACCAAGCGGCATGGGCTCAATTAATGACGAATATGAGGTGAAAGAGCGGTGTTCCAATCTTCGGTAATACGCACAGTCAGGCCACTGGGTTCAGACCAACCCATGGAACCACAGTGACTGCAACCACAGTGACTGGAACCACAGTGACTGGAACCACAGTGACTGGAACCACAGTGACTGGCTGGGAAACCGAGGCGAAGCCTGTCACTACGCGCACGAAAAGCCGTTATAACGAGAAAAACCCAGGTCCACCCTGGGTTTTTTTACACCACGCCGAGGCAAAATTCCCCGGAAAGCCCCGTGAAACTGACGGGAAACTAGCCAGCAATCCGCAATTGAGGCCTCGCACCATCTGACAGTATCTCACGGAGACGCTCAAATTCTTCTGCATCCGTGAAGTGAATGGTAATCTTGCCTCGACCGCGAGCCGAGCTCTTGATTTCGACCTTGGTGCCGAAAACCATTCGCATTTCCTGCTGCATCGCTTCAATATGCGGAGAAATCTGGCGGCGTTTCTGTCGTGTTGCATTCACAACTTTCTTGCCGGTCTCAGCATCCTCCTCCGATTTCAACAATTCGGAAACGTAGCTCTCGGTTGCCCGCACACTCCAGCGTTCCTCAATGATTTTCGCCGCAGTTCGCACCTGAATCGGCTCATCACCGATAGGCAGCAAAGCCCTTGCATGTCCGGCACTCAACTCCCCGGCGGCGAGTAAGTCCAGAATCTGCTGAGGCAACTCCAGCAATCGCATCAAATTGGCAATCGTGCTGCGATCGATACTGAGGCGTCTGGCAAGATCATCTTGCTTGCATTTATGTTCTTGAATGTAGCGACGAAAAGACATCGCCTTCTCAATCGGGTTGAGGTCTTTTCGCTGCAGATTTTCGATGATCGCCAATTCAGCAACCAGCCGATCATCAGCCACACGAACTTCAGCTCGGATATTTCGAAGCCCCGCATGGATCGTTGCCCGTAGTCGCCTTTCGCCACTAATGAGCTGATAACGACCATCAACAACACGCACCAAAATTGGTTGCAACTGCTGATGATTCTTAATACTTTCCGCAAGCGACGCGATTTCATCATGATTGAATTCGCGACGAGGCTGGAACGGATTATTTTCAATCGCATCGACAGCGAGCTCCAGGGTCTCCACCCCGCTGCCCGACTCACCTTCGACTGGGTTTCCTTCCTCATCCAGCGGCGTCCCAAGCAACGCGGCCAGTCCCTTGCCTAAACGCCGATCTTTTGTTGTTGCAGTACTAGTCACGCTGAAGCACCTCCATGCACAGTTGGGTATATGCGAACGCTCCGCGTGAGCGGGGCGCGTATCCAAACACAGGTTGGCCATGACTCGGAGCTTCGCTTAGCGAAACATCACGAGGCACAACGCTATCAAATACGATGTCGCCGAAGAAGTCTCTTACTTCCTCGTCAACTTCGCGTGTAAGTTCCAAGGCAGGATCGTACATCGTCAATAGGATCCCGCCAAAGGTGAGCCGACCATCCGTAGCAATGATCACGCGTTTAATGGTCTGGATCAGTTGAGTCAGACCCTCCATTGCGAAATACTCGCACTGGATCGGCATCAAAACCTCAGTACTAGCTGCCAAGGCCGTTTGCGTTAGATCCCCAACGCTTGGCGGGCAGTCAATCAAAATGAATTCGTAGTCTTGCATCGCATCATCTAAATGACGACGCACACGACCGGATTCCCGATCGCCGCCTTCTGCCAACTTATCAATATCGTGGAAGGTTCGACTTCCAGGGACCATCGAGAGCCCATCCCAATCAGTCTCCGCAATGCTAGCGTTCAGTGGTTCATCATTTACCAAGGCATGCCCCTCAGTGGGCTGTAGTCCCAGTGATGTCGTGGCATTGCATTGGGGATCCATGTCCAGGAGCAGCGTACGCTGACCAGACAGGGCGAGGGCAGCAGAGAGATTCACGGCGGTGGTAGTCTTACCCACGCCTCCCTTCTGGTTAACCACGCAAAGGATCCTTCCCACGAGGACTGCTCTCGTAAGTGAAAGCGAACAAACACCGACTCACCGCAAGTCGTTCCATGGCGGGAAACTAGGAGAATTCTGGTTGGTGAAACAAGACTGGTTTCACAAGAAACTGACCTTGACACCAAGAATCTCCGTAAAAACGAGGTTCTCGCAGAAAACACGCCCTGCGTGCACCGGCAAAAACTCTTCGGATACCTCGCAAAGCACCCCAGCAGAGGTGGGGAACGTCTCAGCGGTAATGCCAAGATACAAACCCCCGGGGAAGCGAGACGTAGCGTACCCCGCAAAGGGCGACAGCCAGCAGGGGCAACCAAGCACTGATGCAACACGGTGGCGATCCGGCTGCTCTCACTTACCTAGGCCCCGGAGGATCCGAGGTGCACGAGGACGTCGAACCTATCTCGCAGCCCGTTATTCCGAACCTGGTATCCCAAACCCAGTGCCGCCTGCGGGCCGCAATTCGCGTTATCGCAAAGTCGATCCACAGGCAGAAAGTATTGTGTAGCACACTAGGCAAGCGGCAGCGCAGTTCAGGCAAGCGGATTGAAGGTGAGTCCGCTGAGCAGCTTGGGGTAGAAATAGGTGCTTTTGGCTGGCATGCGTTCTTTCAGCAAGCTGATCGCTTCAACATGCTCGAGTTTGGCAGGCATGACCAGGGCAGCCAGCGTATACGGCTCGTCGCTATCACTTTCAGCTTGACTTCCCTCACCTCGCAGCCCGTCCAACACTTCACTCACTTCATGGACGTAAGTCGGCTTGGGATGTCCTTGGCAACCCAGCAGATCGTCGATCACGAGACGATGCAACAAACTGACACCCAAGCCACGCCAATCTT
>Ga0315316_10003883_pt1 | contig 10875 bp, 11 predicted proteins | sample M160m3416metaG_FD_203702 | JGI IMG/M metagenome (GOLD analysis project Ga0315316, IMG submission 203702) | Ammonia-oxidizing marine archaeal communities from Monterey Bay, California, United States - M1 60m 3416 | ecosystem: Environmental > Aquatic > Marine > Intertidal zone | place: USA... | reverse complement strand
TGAGATCGAACATGCTGGAGTCTCCTGGAAACGAACGCTCGAACCCGACCCCGGAACGGATGGGGAGCGCGATCGCGACAATCCCAAATTGTACACCGCAGATTCCGGTCGGGAGCCCCGAAAGCGGCTTTTTGGATCGCCCTCCGCTCGCACCCCGCGGCGCCCGGGGGTGATAGGATGGCAGGCGCCCCTCCCCGGCCTGCTGCCAGGGTGCTCGGGCCCCGAGAGGAGCCATTCCATGCGTGACCTGAGAGACAAAGTGGCCGTCGTCACCGGCGCGGCGAGCGGAATCGGACGCGGCCTCGCCGAGGCCTTCGCGGGACAAGGCGCCCGGGTCGTCCTCGCGGACATCGAGGAGGGGCCACTCGCCGAAGCCGGGCGCGCGCTCGAAGCCGAGGGCGCCCAGGTGCTCTGTGTCCGCACCGACGTCACCCGCCCCGAGGAACTCGAAGCCCTCGCCGCAGCGACCGAGACGCGTTTCGGCGCGGCGCACGTGGTGTGCAACAACGCCGGGGTCGCCCCGATCGCCCCGATCCTCGACACCCCGATCGAAGACTGGCGCTGGGTCTTCGAGGTGAATCTCTTTGGCGTCGTCCATGGGATCCAGAGCTTCGCCCCCCGGCTGGTGGCGCAGGGCGAGGGCCATATCGTGAATACCGCCTCTTCCGGCGGCTTGCTCACGGTGCCGGGCTTCGGGGCGTACGTGGCGACCAAACACGCGGTCGTCGGACTCTCCGAGACCCTGTATCAGGAGCTCGCGGGGACGGGTGTGGGCGTCTCGGTGCTCTGCCCCGGGCTGATCAACACCAAGATCTTCGAGAGCGAGCGCAACCGCCCCGCGGACGGTGGGCCGGCCGGATACGGTGCGTTCGCGGAGGGCGCACGCCAGTCGATCGCTGAATCGCCCAATACGCCCGAGGCCGTCGCCGCCTGCGTCGTCGAGGCGATTCGCGAAGAAAGGATGCATATCCTCCCGAACGAGGAGATCCGCCCCTTCGTGGCGGAGCGCTTTCGCCGCATCCTCGACGGCGAAAATCCGCTGGCCGTCCCGAGCATGGAGGCCTCGCTCTCGACGGACGACTAACGTCGGCCGGGCTCTCGCCAGTCGAGGATCGCCGTCGGGCTCCAGCGCTCGTTCATCGGCAGCACGGAGTCCCAGGCGTCGGCGAGCTCTCGCTGGCGCACGAACTCCTGCGCCATGAAATGCTGGCCGTTGTAGCGGGCCGCTTCGTCTTCCGTCGCGAGCCAGAGGGTGGCGCGAGCCGGGACCTCGATCGGACAAAAGAGCGACTTCGGGTAGCCCAGCCGATGCCCCTGGGTGTCGAATCGCTCGGTCAGAACGGGACCCGGGTCGAGGTCGAAGGCGAGAATCCCGTCCGCGTGATGCTCGGCGGCAAGGCCGTCGGCGATCTTGCCGCACGCGGCCTTCGAGCAGTTGTAGGAGACTCCCGCTCCGCCCGCGCCCGGCGGGCCGCCCTGCTTCGTGTAGTTATGGCGCGTCGAGAGGTTGATCACGCGCCCGTGCCCGCGCTCGATCATCCCCGGCAGGCAATGCTTGACCAACGCCATTGGCGCCAGGAAATTGGCCTGCACCTTCGCCGCGAACTCCTCCATCGGCGTATCCTTGATCCAGGCGTTGGTGTACTGACCCATCTCGTACATCGCGTTGTTGACCAGCACGTCGACGCCGCCCCACTCCGCGAGCACCCGGGCGGCCCCCGCGTCGACCGACGCGGGGTCGAGCAGGTCGAGCTGGAGGGGCAGCGCGCGGGCACCAAGCGCCTCCACCATCTCCGCCGTCGCGTCCAGACTGCCCGGCAAAGGCGTCGGACGGCCCTCCTCATCCTCCTCCCGGCCCTCGCCCTCATGTCGGGTTCGCCCCGTAAAGGCGATCTCGAAGCCGGCTCGCGCGAACTCGCGACAGATGCTCTTGCCGATGCCTCGGGTCCCGCCCGTGACGAGGACCCTTCTCCGCTCACCACTCTTCGCTGTCATGGCCCCTCCCGCCGGAAAGGGCGCACGCCCCCGGCTTTTTCTGCGCTTCCCGATCTGCCAGACTGGACACCCTACCCAGCCGCTCGATGCGAGCAAGGAGGCCACGCATGAAACTCGTCGTCACGGGACACGATGCCGAGGGAACCTCGATCTTCTCACACGCCGGCACCCCCCCGCGCTCCTCGTCGCCCGGCAGCTACGAGCTCTGGTCGACCCACGGGCCGATCGAGGTCCCGGACTCGACCCCGGCAGAGACCCCCGCCGAGATCGGCTATTTCGCCGAGGACGGTGAGACCTCGTTCAAGGTCGTCACCGTGCCCCCCATGAAGGACCGGCCCGAGGGTGGCTTCGGCGGCCAGATGCCCGCGGAGCTCGCCCGGCATTTCGATCCCGACGATCCAGAGATGCACACGACCGACACGATCGACTACGTCGTCATCCTGTCGGGCGCCGCCGACCTCGAGCTCGACGACGGCCGCAAGGAGCGCGTGAAGCAGGGCGACTGCGTGGTCCAACGGGGCACGCGCCACGCCTGGCGTGTGGTCGGCGACGAACCCCTCGTGCTCGGCGCGGCCATGATCGGTGCGCGCCGAGGGTAGCGGCCGCGGACGGATGCCCTCATCCGGCTGCCATCCTGGCACGATCCGGCTGCCACCCTGACACGATCCGGCTGCCATCCTGGCACGATCCGGCTACGTTCCCGCGCGACCCAATCCTGGAGGCTTGGATGGCAACGTTCGGAATCGTCGTGGGCGGGGGACCCGCGCCAGGAATCAATGGCGTGATCCGCGCAGCCACGATCGCGGCCCGCCGCAGCGGCGCGCGCGTGATCGGCTGTGTGCAGGGCTTCGAGTGGCTGATGCGCGGCGAGATCGACCACGTCCTCGACCTGGACGAGGCGGCCGTCGGCCGCATCCACGAGCTCGGCGGGTCCATCCTGCGCACCTCTCGTGCCAATCCCACCCGCGACCCCGCCGACCTGGACCGCGTCGTCGACTCCCTCGGGCGCCTGGGCATCGATCACCTGATCTCGATTGGCGGCGACGACACCTGCTTCTCAGCGCGCACCGTGGCGGACGCGGCGGGCGACCGGCTCAAGGTCGTTCATGTGCCCAAGACCATCGACAACGATCTTCCTCTCCCACCGGGCGTGCCGACCTTCGGTTTCGAGAGCGCCCGCGCCACGGCCAGCGGGATTCTCTGCACGCTGATGGAAGACGCCCGGACGTCGGGACGCTGGTTCATCATCACGATGATGGGCCGCAACGCCGGCCATTTGGCGCTCGGCGCGGCCCACTCCGCGGGCGCCACCCTGGCCGTCGTGGCGGAGGAGTTCGACGGGAAATCGATCCCGCTCGAGACCCTGGCGCGTCGCGTGGAAGGCACGATCCTGAAGAGCACAGCCGAGGGGCGACCCTACGGCGTGATCGTGCTGGCCGAAGGGCTCGGCGAGTCCATCAACGAGGCGGACCTCGCCGACCTCCCCGACCTACCCCGGGACGAGCATGGCCACCTGCGGCTCGCCGAGTTCCCGCTCGGTCGCCTCGTCCGCGAACGCGTCCAGACTGCCCTGGCGGAACATGGCCTCCGCGCCACCGTCGTGCTCAAAGACGTGGGCTACGAATGCCGCTGCGTGGCCCCCTGCGCCTTCGACCAGGAGTACACGCGGGAACTCGGCGCCGGCGCGGTCGCGGCGCTCCTCGCCGGACAGGGCCATGTCATGATCACTCGCCAGGAAGGCAGGATCATCCCGATCCCCTTCGACGAGCTGATCGACTCCGCCACGGGCAAGACCGCCGTGCGGATGCTCGATACCTCGACCGAGGCCTTCGCCACCGCGATCCGCCTCCAGACGCGGCTCGAACCGGGGGATCTCTCCGAGGCCGCGGACACGGACCCGATCGAGAGCGCCACAGCGCTGGACCTCGAGGCGCTCCGCCGGCGCTTCGGCTAGCGCCTCGCCGGCGCAAGGCCTCCGTCGCGCCCAGACGCCTCCAGCGAACGCCTACCATCTACCCCCTTGCCACCTGCCCCGCGCGCTTGGGGGCTAGGTCGCATCCATACCGGCTCCCCGTTTTCGCGCGCGCCCAGGCGGCAAGAGCGCGAAGAGCACGATCGAGATGCCCAGCCCGCCGACCAGACCGACCAGACCCGCCACGTAGCTTCCCGTCTGGTCGAAGGCGAGACCAAAGAGAACGGGCGCAGCCGTGATCACGGGCAGACCGACGAGAGCCCCGAGGCCCATCACCTGCCCGAAGGCCTCGACCCCGAAGAGCCGACCGATCAGCGCACCATAGACAGGCATCATCGCGCCCCCCACCAGACCGCACACGACGAAGAGGGCCAGGGACGGGTAGTAGCCCGGCGCGGTCATCAGCAGACAAAAGGCGGCGCAGATCGTCGCGCTGAGACCCATGAAGAGCAGCCGGGGGTGGATCCGGTCCGCCAGGCTCCCGAAGAGCAGCGGCCCCGCGATCGCCCCGAACGAGAGCGGGATCGGGGCCAGCGCGGCGGCCTGCGCGCTCGCGCCGTGATGCGCGAGATAGGGGATCGCATTCGCGCCAAACACGATGCCCTGCGCGCCGAAGGGCGCCGCAGCGAGCGCCATCAGCCAGAACTCACGGCAGCGTATGATCGACCCCGTGTCCCACACCTCGCTCGGCGAAGCCCCCTCCTGGAGCTGCTCGACCGCCGCGGCCTCGCCGTCGCCGTCGGGTCGTTGTCCCACGTCACCGGGCCGATCGATCATCCCGAGACGAATGGCCGGAATCCCCACCAGCAGCGTCACCGCCGCAAAGCCCACCACGGTCGGCCGCCAGCCAAACTCCGCGACCGCAATCCCGGCGAAGGGGACGACTAGAAAGGGGCCGAGCGGCCCCCCGGCGTTCGCGAACCCCAGCGCCCGGCCCCGCAGCCGGTCGAACCAATTGGCCATCGCGGTCGAGGAGGCCATCGGCCCCAGCATCGCCATCCCGACCGCGCATCCGATCGAGAAGAGCAGGCCGATCTGCCACAGAGAGGTCGCCACCGAGAGCAGGAGCAGGCTCGCCGCGAGCAAAACGGCCCCCACCGTCATCACCCCGCGGATCGAACCCCGATCCAGGAATCCCCCGATCAAGGGCATCGAGAGGTTCATGACCAGGCTGAACCCACTCACCCCGAGGCCAAATTGCGTCGCGGTCATCCCGAACTCTTCGCCCAAGGGCGCGGCGAAGAGCCCAACGGCGCCGAGCGTGAAACCGATCGCGATCGCCTGCGTCAGCACCGCGAAAACGCAGACGCGCCAGCCGGAAAAATGCGGATGGGGAGCGATCGGCAAGGTCGAGACCCCTAGCCCTGAAGCAGCGTGATCATGTTGTAGAGGACCGCCGGACGTTCACTCCCCACGACATGAATCGCCGTTTCCTGCTCGAGCCGAATGCCCTTCTTGCCCGCCTCCACCGAGACGAGGCGACTACGCGCATGAAGCTTCGAACCGACGGGGACGGGGCTCAGGAAGCGCAGCTTGTCGGAGCCGTAGTTGACGGCATTCTTGACGCCGGTGGTTTTGTACGTGGGCTTGGCCTTCGCGTTCAACATGGGCAGAAGAGAGAGCGTAAAGAAACCGTGAACGATCGGACCACCGAAGGGGCTCTCCTTCTCACAGCGCTCGACGTCGATATGAATCCATTGATGGTCCCCGGTCACTTCCGCGAACTGATTCACCATGTCCTGATTGATCTCGACCGGCTCACAAAAATCACCGAACTCTTCGCTCACGTGCTTCTCGAGGGCGGCGACATCATCGAATCGGATTTCTTCCATGGGGGCATTCTCTCCTGGTGGGGTGCCGGAACCGGTCGGGGCTCGGGAATCGAAGCCTCGTCTGCGTTCCGCTCGGGGCGCGGCCCCCATTGCTATCACAGCAACCCTGGCGATGCGATCGGCCAAAGCGCCCTCGCGCCGTCCGCTATTCGAGCCCTTGCTCCGTCGCGCTGCCGCGCGCCCGGCAACGACGGCTCAGCCGAGCCAGGCATCCAGATCAGCCCGGGTATCCAGGTCATGCACGACCGAAGCGGTCGGGAGCGCGATGCGGCGCACCCGCTCGGAATGAGCGGTGAGGATCGCCCGGCCGCCGCGATCTCCCCTCAATTCGCAGAGCGCGGCCAGGTGGGCCGCTCCGAAGAGCACGGGGTGCCCCTCTCGACCCTCGAAGCAAGGCACACAGATAGAGCGATCATCGGGATCGGCGGCATAGGCCTCGATCACGCGTGTGACCTCCGATGCCCGCAACCCGGGCAGATCGCCCACACAGACGAGCACCGCCTTGGGCCCTGTTTGCGCGGCGATCGCGCGCGCTCCGCTGGCCAGCGAGGCGCCCATCCCCTCGGCCCAGTCCGCCGGCTCCACACACTCGACGTCGTCCGGGAGGACCCGCCGAACAGCTTCGGCCTCGAAGCCCAGCACGACCACGATCCGCGCGACGCCCGCCTCGCGCAGCGCGGCGACCGGCCAGCACACCAGGGGTTTTCCCCCGACGACTTCGAGCAGCTTATTATGCCCCTCACCCATACGGCGCGAACTCCCCGCGGCGAGCACGAGCCCGACGATCTCCTGGGCGCTGCGCGCCGCGACCCTCATCCCTGCGCTCGCAGGGTGGCCGTCATCTCCGCAGCGATCGAAAGCGCGATCTCCGCAGGACTCCGGGCCCCCAGATCGAGGCCGACCGGACCATGGATCCGCGCCAGCTCCTCCTCCCCGAGGCCCGCTTCGCGTAGCCGTTCCCGCCTCCGCTCTTGCGTACGTCGGCTGCCCAACGCTCCCACGTAGAAGCAGCCGGAGCGCAGCGCGACCGCGAGCGCCGGTTCATCGATCTTGGCGTCGTGGCTCAGCGTCACGACGGCGGTCCGCGCGTCCAGGTCGAAGCTCTCGAGCGCGGCGTCGGGCCACTCATGGGACTGTTCGACGTCGGGAAAGCGCGCCTCGGTCAGGAAGCCTCGCCTCGGATCGATGACGCTGACGGCGTAGCCGAGATCGCGCGCCAGCGACGAGAGGCGCTGCGCGATGTGGACCGCCCCCACGATCGCCAGCCGCAGCGGCGGGTTCAGTGGGTGGACGAAGACGGGGCCGTCCGCTGATGCCACGAGTTCGCCCCGATCACTGCGAATCGCCTCTCCCACGCGCTCTCGCAGAGTCGACGACAAATCGCCCGCAGTCGCGTCCACGAGCCGCTCGCGCCCGCCCTCCAGCCACGTCAGCCGCACGACCGGGCGCCGCGCAGCCCGCGCGGCGAGTAATTCTTCGAGCAGCGCGACCTTCAATCGAGTCGCTCGACGTAGATCCGGACACGACCGCCACAGGCGAGCCCCACGGCCCAGGCCTCCTCGTTGGCGACTCCGAACTCGAGCAGGACCGGTTCCCCCGTCGAGATCACCTCGCCGGCTCCCTCGATCACCGCCCCTTCGACGCAGCCGCCGGAGACCGAGCCCTCGAAATGGCCCTCCCCATCGACCGCGAGCTGGCTACCCGCCGGGCAAGGTGACGAGCCCCAGGTCTCCACCACCGTCGCGATGGCGACCGCTCTCCCCGCGCGCCGCCAACCCAGGGCCAGGCCGAGCGGGTCCCCGGCCTGTGCCGTCGTGGGCTCCCCGAGCGGATCCCCGGCCTGTGCCGTCGTGGGCTCCCCGAGCGGGTCCCCGGCCTGTGCCGTCGTGGGCTCCCCGACCGCATCGCCAGAACCACCGGCGATCGCACCGACGAAGTGGATCTCCGCGCCTGCCGGCAGAGCAACGTAGAGCGCGTCGTTGTGAACGACCCCGTCGACGGAGACCGCGGCGTGTTCGAGCTGGCCGTCGAGAGCGGGATAGCGCGCCTCGAGGGCTCGGATGAGTTCGTCGACCCGGCTCGCTTCGAGCTCAACCCGCTCGTCTCCGGCCGTGAAGCGGCGTTGGGCCGCGGAGAAGATCACCGTCGGCATGATGTCGCGTGCTCCCGCTCGAACTCAGTCCGAGGCGCCGTCGAGCGCATCGAGCACGCGGGGAGGCGACATCGGCAACGAACGGAAGCGCACGCCCGTCGCGTCCCGCATGGCATTCGCCACAGTCCCGAGCGGCGGCACGATCGGCGTCTCGCCGACTCCGCGCACGCCGTAGGGATGGAGCGGGTTCGGCACCTCGACGATGATCGTGTCGATCATGGGCAGGTCGCTCGCGACGGGGACTCGGTAGTCGAGGAAACCCGGATTCTCGACCCGGCCCTCTTCGTCCCAGAGATACTCCTCGTTGAGCGCCCAGCCGATGCCCTGCGCCGCACCGCCCTGGTATTGGCCCTCGACGAAGGTCGGGTGAATCGCCTTGCCGGCGTCCTGGGCCACGGTGTAGCGAAGCACGCGAGTCACTCCCGTCTCCGGATCGACCTCGACGTCACAGAGATGGACACCGAAGGCGGGCCCGGCCGCAGGCGGGTTGACGGACGCGCTCGCGACGACCGGTCCCCCCGTCATGCGCATCTTGGCGGCGATCTCGCCAAGCGACATCGACCCCTTCTCCGCCGCCCCGTTGATGGCCACCGCGTTCCCGTCCTGCCACTCGACCGAGTCGAGTTCGACATTCCAGACCGTCGCCGCACGCGCCCGAAGGTGATCCACCACCTGCCGGGTGGCTTCGATCACGGCCATGCCGGTCGCGTAGGTGACTCGGCTCCCACCCGTCACGTCGCAGTAACCAACCGAGTCCGTGTCCCCGACCAGGGGCCGAACCCGGGTCACGTCGATCCCGAGTTCCTCGGCACACATCAGCGCCATGCTGGCCCGCGACCCCCCGATATCGGGGTTCCCCGTGCGCACGACGGCCGAGCCGTCGTCGTTCACGCTGACCGTCGCGCTCGACTGCATACCGGCATTGAACCAGAAGCCAGCCGCCACACCGCGGCCCTGATGTTCGCCGAGCTCCGCCTTGTAGTGGGGATGGTTCCGCGCTGCCTCGAGGGTCTGCTTGAAGCCGATGGGCCCGAAGGAGGGTCCATATTTGGCGACGCCGCCCTCTTCGATCGCGTTCTGCAGCCTGAGCTCAATCGGATCCCGCCCGAGCTTGCGCGCGAGATCGTCGATCAGGCTCTCCGCCGCAAAGGCCCCGATCGGCGCGCCGGGCGCCCGATAGGCCGCCACCCGCGGCTTGTTCAGGACGACGTCGAGTCCCAGGATCTTGAAGTTGGGGATCACGTAGGGCGTGAAGATCGTCATGCAGGCGGCCCCGACCGGGGAACCCCGAAAGGCGCCCGCCTCGAACTCGAGACGCGTCTCCGCCGCCACGATCGTGCCATCGGACCGGGCGCCGATGCGCGCCCACATCCGAGAGCCCGAGGTCGGCCCCGTCCCGCGGAACACTTCTTCCCGGGACATCGTCATCTTGACCGGCCGCCCCGCCTTGCGTGACAGGACAAGCGCAGCGGGCTCTAAATAAACGGGGATCTTCCCGCCGAAGCCACCGCCGATTTCGGTCGGCGTCACCTTGATCGAGTTGGGGTCGCTCCCCGTGATCATCGCGACCTCGCCCTTCACGCCGAAGGCGCCCTGGGTCGAAGACCAGATCTCGCTCGTCCCGTCCTCCCGGGCGTTCGCCAGGCAGGCGTGGGGCTCGATGTAGCCCTGATGGACCATCGGCGTATCGAAGTGGCCCTCGACGATGAGGTCCGACTCGGCGAAGCCCGCTTCGATGTCCCCTCCCTCGAAGAGCACTTGGCTCGAGATATTCGAGTCGCCCTCGGGCTTGTCGCCATCGCCCATCGTCTCCTGACCCTCGTGCAGGATCGGCGCATCCGGTGCCAAAGCCTGCTCGAGGGAGAGCACGGGGGTCAGCACCTCCCACTCGACGTCGATCAGTTCGCCCGCCGCCAGGGCGATCTCCCGGGTCGAAGCGGCCACGGCCGCGAAGGCATGGCCGTGGTAGAGCACTTTCTCGCGAGCGAGAATCGTGCGCTGGTTCGCGCCAAAGTCGATCCCGGTCGATCCCGCCGGAATCCAGCCCATCGGCACGTCGGGAAAGTCCGCCGCGGTAATCACCGCCCGCACCCCGGGCACCTTTTCAGCCCGGCTCGTGTCGATCGAGAGGATCCGCGCGTGCGCATAGGGGCTGCGCACGAAGACCCCTTCCTGCGCTCCGGGCAGGGTGTAGTCCGCGCCAAAGCGTGCACGACCGGTCACCTTTTCGAGACCATCGTGACGAATCGGTCGGCTTCCGACCTGCTTGAACTTCCGTTCCTCGGACTGACCACTCATGCCCGCTCCTCCCGCATCACGGCCGCAGCGTCGAGGACGGCGCGGATGATCTTGTCGTATCCGGTACAACGGCAGAGATTGCCCGCCAGGAAATAGCGCGCCTCCTGCTCCGTCGGATCCGGATTCTTCTCGAGCAGCTTCTCCGCTGCCACAATAAAGCCGGGCGTGCAGATGCCGCATTGCAGCGCCCCGTGCTCCAGGAATTGCTGCTGGACGGCCGTGAGCTTCGAACCCTCCGCCAAGCCTTCGATGGTCTGGACCGTGCGCCCGTTCGCCTCCGCGGCCAGCACCAGGCAGGACGGCACGAGCCGCCCATCGAGCACCACGGAACACGCCCCACAGTCTCCTGTCGTGCAGCCCTCCTTGGTCCCGGTCATGCCGAGCCCATCGCGCAGCGCGTCCAGCAGACTCTCCTGCCCCGCGCAGAGCAGCTCCGTCTCTTCGCCGTTGATCGTCGTCTCGACTCGTATCTTCGCCACGTTCTTCTCTCTTCCGACTCTCGGCCTAACGGGCCCGAGCCCGGTCATAGGCCAGCTTCGCTGCACGCTTCGTGAGGACTCCGGCGATCCGCTTTCGGTACGCAACCGTCCCCCGTTTGTCGTCGATCGGGTTTGCCGCGTCGCTCG
>Ga0315316_10003882_pt1 | contig 10875 bp, 10 predicted proteins | sample M160m3416metaG_FD_203702 | JGI IMG/M metagenome (GOLD analysis project Ga0315316, IMG submission 203702) | Ammonia-oxidizing marine archaeal communities from Monterey Bay, California, United States - M1 60m 3416 | ecosystem: Environmental > Aquatic > Marine > Intertidal zone | place: USA... | reverse complement strand
ACTCAAAACTTGCATCGTTAGAGATACATCCAAGGTGTATGACAGTATTAACGTCCTCGAAGAATTTAGGATGGAGGCTAACATCACGAATATCTGCCTTTAAAACCTCCAAGTTTGGATCGGACAAAGGTAAGTGATGTGATCCATAAAATAAGGTGTCCAATATTCTTATACTATAGCCTAATTCAAGCAGCTGGGGGGTTAGTCTGCTCCCAACATAACCTGCACCTCCCGTTATTAGGATTTTTTTCATAATCCATCCTCTATTTAAATTGCGGGTCTATTGGCTAAATATCCAAACTTTTTAACCACTTCCCTATATACAGGTTTCTTGAAATCAACGACAAGGGGAACTAAGTCGTTTATATTGGACCATTTCCATGAACTGAATTCGGCGTGGTTAGTATCCAAATTTATCTCATCATCAGTTCCTAAAAAGCGCATAGCAAACCAAAGTTGCTGCTGTCCTCGATAATAGTTGGAAAATTTTCTATTCAAGAGCAGTGGAGGGTAATCATATGTCAGCCAATCTCTGGTGTGGTCTATTATTTCAACTGTTTTTATACCAGTCTCCTCTTCTAGCTCCCTTATAGCTGCGTCCTCTGGTTTTTCATTGTTATCAATGCCACCTTGTGGCATTTGCCATGAGTTTTGGCTTACATCATTTCGCTTTCCTAGGAATATAAGTCCGTCCTTATTAAAAAGAACTATACCAACGCATGGTCTGTACAGAGAGGGTATTGTTTTCATCGTTGACTTTGCTTATCGGCTATTGCTGTTATTGGAGCCAATGCGATACCTTTTTTCTTTAAGCTCGAGGCCCACTCACTAAGGATTTCCATTGATATTGGCAGTGGTCGCGCTATTGCGACAGCAAATTTTTTATCCATCACTATTCTTTCTAGCTCACGAAGCTTGGTCGTTATATGTCCTTGAGACGGGATCTTATCTATGAAAACATTATTGAAGGCTCTAGGAAGCTGAATATCAGACGACAACTCAGGGCCAAGGCTTTGCGATGTTGTCCGACTATCGACGAACAAAAGACCACGGTCTTTAATGGCTTTTAGAATAGGAAGTAATAATTCAGAATTAATCGTGAATTTACTTCCATGCGTAGATAATAAACCCACATACCCTCCCGATTGAACCATCACATATTCCAATCGGTTAAGATTTTCAACTTCGCTCAGAGAAGTCAGCAAAGTACTTCGGCCCGGATCGTTCCTTGGGAATCCATCTGGTTCCATTGGCAGATCTATGAGAACTTCAAAGCCCTTCTGTCGAGCTTCTCGCACCCATTTTTTTAGTTTTGGAGATATATGAGAAAAGGAAAGTGTGATGTTTTTAGGCATCAATTTTAGAATCTGTTCAGTATAAGTTGCAGAGAGACCCAGATTATTGATTATAATAGCAACCCGTGGTTTGCGATCGGAATGTTTGAAGTTACGAGAGTATTCTATCCATGGTTGGCGACCATCTTTTGCTATTATTGGGAGTGGACCATTTTCCGTGTCTTCAGAAATATGCGGATAAATAATTCCTTGCATAAGATCGTTGTCAAATATTTGGCTTTCATTTTTCTCTTTTGCCCTATCAGCTAATTGATTTTTGTCATCAGCTTTTGTTTGAATGGATAAATTAATTTCTCGGCTAGAATTCTTAGGTCTACCTTCTTCTTCTCCAAGAATATCTACTTTTAACCAAGGTTTAAGTTTATTTCTTTCTGCTATAGTTTGCTCGGAGTTTACAAATATCCAACCGCAAATAGCGCCAAGTGTTAAAAGTATTACTGTGTATATTGCATATGATATAAATCTTTTAAAGCGTGAGCTGAATATTCTATTAAAGTAATTTCTAATACGCACCCTTTTAGATCTGGACTCATCTAGCACAGAGGTCTCTTCATGTTCTGTTGGGTTAGGGCCTTCCTGTTCCAACTCTTGCATATCAATACCAAGAGCCGCCTCCGTTTTCTCCCTTTTGGGCATGTTTAGGAGGTTCTTGAATGTCTTTATGAGCGATAAAAGCTTCAATTAACCAAACGCGTTTTTAAAACAGCTAACCCCTTGAGAAGATCAACAGCACGTGCCAGTTGATAATCTGTTTTTGCCATTACTTTAGCAGAGGGTCGGCCGTTGGTTTTAGATGATGCCGCTTTCTTATTTTTGTCTGTATTATCCAATGCGCCGCGCAAATCTGTTTCCCTTCTCCGCACCGGTGTTTTGTTTTTCTCAATTTTGGCAGAGTCCACAATTATATCTGGGGTAATCCCAGTTTTTTGAATTGATCGTCCTGAGGGGGTGTAATATCTGGATGTTGTTAGACGCATGGCTACCTCGCCTGTTAAGGGTACTATTGTTTGCACCGATCCCTTTCCAAATGATTGTGTGCCTAAAATAATCGCTCTCTTATGATCTTGAAGTGCTCCTGCGACGATCTCCGAAGCTGAAGCAGAACCTGTATTTATTAGTACTACTATAGGAAGTCCTGCGGATAGATCTCCTGGCTTAGCGTAAATTCTTGACGCTTTTTCAGGGTCTCTTCCTCGTGTTGATACAATTTCACCATAGTCAAGAAATATATCGCTCACTGTTATTGCTTGATTTAAAAGACCCCCAGGATTATTTCGTAAATCCAGTATTAGACCCACCTGTTCTCTACCTAATTGTTCTTTGAAATTTTTAAGGGCTTTTTTTAATCCTAATGTTGTTTGAGCATTGAAGGTTGTTATTCTTATGTAACCGATATCTTCGATCGCTTCATAACGGACCGAACTTATCTTAATTATAGCGCGTTTTATTGTTAATTTAAACGGTTTAATACCTTCTCTGCGTACACCGAGAACTATTTCCTCCCCTACTGGACCCCGCATCTTGTCGACAGCTTCTCTAAGGGTTAAACCTAAAATAGCCTCACTATTTAGATGCGTTATTAAATCTCCTGGCTCTAAACCGGCTTTAGCTCCAGGTGTGTCGTCTATCGGTGAAACTACTTTGATCAAACCATTTTCCATAGTAACCTCGATGCCTATCCCACCAAACTCTCCTTTAGTTTGGACACGCATATCTTTGAAGCTCTTTGCATTTAGAAAACTGGAATGAGGGTCAAGAGATGTTAGCATTCCATTTATTGCAGCTTCTATGAGTTGTTGGTCGGTTACTTCATCCACGTATTCTGCTCGAACGCGTTCAAACACATCACCAAACAGATTTAGTTGCCTATAGGTATCGTTAGAATAAGCATTTGATGGAGTATTAAAAACTACGATTATGGCAAAAATATATGCGACACTGTTCTTCAAAACATCTCCCTTTAATAAACTTATAAACGTTTTTAGTGCCGTTTTATTTATTGCCATAACTTAATCGCATTCTTTTTCAGGACATCCATGCCATTGGGTCAATAGGTTTACCATGTTTTCGCAGTTCGATGTATAGTTTCTGATTTATTTCTTTATTTTTGAGTGGGCCAGTTTCCATCTTTCCAACTGGCTCCCCACCTAAAATAACTTGCTCAGTTTTTACTCCAATATAGCCTAAGCCAACTAGTAAAGTGCTGAACCCTTCACCATGATCAATGATTAAAATATTGCCATACGTTCTAAAAGGGCCCGCGTAAATTACTCTTCCATCAAAAGAAGCGACTACGTGCGCACCTGGTCTTGTACTAATTGTAATTCCTTTTGTGGTTAGGCCAATAGGGTCAGTTTGTCCGAACAGCTTAACTATTTTTCCTTTTACAGGCAAACCGACATTATGTTTATTTTTAAGAAATGATCTAGGAGATAGAAATCCCACCTTTTTCCCGTTAGATTTTTTATTTTGATAACCTTTGCTGAGAGGGCCTTGTGTAATTGAGGTCGTTTCAGGTTTGATGGAACGTGAAAAAGGCTGTTTGTACATAGTGTTTTTGGAGAGTTGTTCTAATTTTTTTATAAATGTATCTTTTTCTTGGTTGCCGTTTTTTAATTTTAACAGCAGTCTTTGAAGATCAGTCGATAAGTTTTCAAGCCTTACCTCGTCGGCAACATCGTTAAGGCTCTGTTGGTTCGATATAAAATTGTGCCTAGTAATTAGAGAGGTTAATTTTTTATTTAATAGTGTTAGCCCTCGTGCTGTTTTTTCGAAACGATTTCGTTCAAGATTGATTTTACTTTTTAAGATATTAGATTCAGCCAATTTTGCATTTAAACGCACTTTTGCTGTTGTTAGTTCGTCTCTCAAAAAGTTTATCAGGTTGATAGACCTTGCCGTTGATAGAGATTTATTTGGCGAAAGGAAAGAATTGAAAATAGGCTGCGAAGCTATCTTCTGTAATATAATGGTAAGCTCGGCGGATTTATATTTAAGCTGCTTCAGCTGCTTTTCTAGCTTCCTTTCTTGGTCAGTTAAAGCCAGAATATTTATTTTTGAACTTTTTATTGCTTTTTCATGTGCTACGGCACGACTCTTAGACTTCTTCAATTCTTCTTTAATGCCAGCTAAGGTTTCCCTTATACTGTTATTATAACCACCATATGATTCTGTTGAATTATATATAAATAGAAAACATACAAGGGCGATGAAATATCGGCTAAAATAACCCTTAGAATACAGGGCGCTATTCATTAGTTTTTTAAAACAGCTAGCATAGATTTTCCACTCATACGATGTGGTACTGGGAGCCCTAGTAATTCTAGTAAAGTTGGCGCTACATCAGCCAATTTACTACTCTTTAATTTGTATTTTTTAGGGCACGCGTTTACTAAAACTGTTGGAACTAGATTAGTCGTATGGGAAGTATGTGGTCCTCCGGTTTGATGATCTAGCATCACTTCGCAATTTCCGTGATCGGATGTCAAAAGCATTAATCCGCCAACTTTTTTCAATTCGTTGACTAAACGACCTATGCAGCGGTCTACGGTTTCAACAGCCGTTATTGCTGCTTTTAGATCTCCAGTATGGCCCACCATATCAGGGTTAGCATAATTAACTACTATGAAATCAAATTTCTTTTCGTTGATTGCCATCAGTAAATTATCTGTTAACGACTCAGCTGACATCTCAGGCTGTAGATCATAAGTTGTTACTTTCGGAGAGGGAATAAGAATTCGTTCCTCTCCCTCAAATTTATCCTCCCTCCCTCCATTTAAAAAAAATGTCACATGAGGGTATTTTTCAGTTTCAGCTATCCTTAATTGTTTTAATCCGTGTTTTGATACCACTTCGCCAATCGTATCTTCTAGATTGGTTTTTGGAACTAAAGTTTCTAAATGTTTATCTAATGATTCCGAGTATGAAACCAAACCAGCCTTAAAATTTATAATTGGCAGAACGGGTCGATTGAAAAAGAAAAAACTTGGTTCAAAAATAGCGGAGAGTAATTCTCGTGCACGGTCGGCGCGAAAGTTCCCAAAAAGGAGTGTGTCACCATCTTGAATGCCCGGGTAACTATTTAGAATCACTGGCTCCAAGAATTCGTCTGTTGTTCCACTTTGATACTGCGCCTCTATTTCTAATATAGGGTCATTTCCACCCTTACCATTAGCATTGACGATTGCATTGAATGCTTTCTCTATTCTTTCCCAACGACTATCTCGATCCATGGCATAAAATCGTCCAATTAAAGTGGCAATAGAAACTGCCTCATGGGTATTTTGTTGAAATTGCTTTACAAAGTCTTTGGCACTTTGGGGTGATGTATCTCTTCCATCTAGGATCGCATGGAAGCACACCTCGATACCAGCATTACTTAAATAATTGGCTATGCCCTCTAAATGACTTTGGTGGCTATGAACGCCGCCATCTGAAAGTAATCCAATCAAATGGCATTTGCCATTTGAGTTTTTTGCTTCTTTTATGAGAGTATTTAATGCCAAGTTGTCTGCTAAAAGACCATTTTCTATTATATTATTGATGCGAGGTAAGTCTTGAACCACGATTCTGCCAGCGCCCAAATTCATATGGCCAACTTCTGAATTTCCCATCTGGCCTGCAGGCAATCCAACATGTGTTCCCGATGCTTGCATAATCCCATTAGGGTATTTTCTCAGAAGTTCATCAAATACAGGTGTATTCCCCATTTTGATTGCATTATGATTTGTTTCATTGCTGATTCCCCAGCCGTCCATAATACAAAGAATGATTGGTTTCATAGATATCTCTGCGCTTTCGACAGTTAGTCTTTATGATATGGATGACCTGAAAGGATCTGTTGTACTCTATAAATCTGCTCAAGTATCATACCACGAACCATGAGATGAGGCCAAGTTAAGCGACCGAGTGCTAGTATTAAATTTGATTTTGGAAAAATATCTAAGTCTAAACCATTTGCGCCGCCAATCACTATGCAAATGTCTTTGCTACCATTTTGTATCTTGCTGTCTATCCAAGATGCAAGCCCGGAGCTAGATAACGTTTCTCCATTTTCATCCAATATTATAATCTGGGCACCATTAGGAATAAGAGCCAACAATCGAGCTGACTCGTGCCGTTGTTGTTCTTTTATATTTTTGCTGTTGTGAGGTTCAATTTCACGCAATCTGAGTTCCCACCGAAGACGCTTTGCATACAGACCGTAAAGTTGACTAAATATGCTTTGCCGAAGCTTTCCAACTGCTACAATAGTGATTCTCATGTTCCGATATAAATTTTATTTCCCGTCGAAGTTTCTATTAATTGGTTTCAAACTCTATGCCCCACATTTTTTCTAGGCCGTAAAAGGCTCTGACTTCGGGTCGAAAAAGATGAATAATTATATCGCCACCATCAATTAAAACCCAATCACCAAAATTGATACCCTCTACATTAATTGATTTGACCCCACTTTGTTTCAGGCGGCTTATTAGGTTTTCTGCCATAGCCGTGACCTGTCTTGAAGAGGTTCCACTCGCTATCAGCATATGATCTGCAATTGAAGATTTTCCTGTTAGCCCAATGTTAACAATTTCATGCGCTTTGAAATCCTCTAAGGCTTTTGTGACAAGGTTAACCAAATCTGCATTATGGACCGTAGTAGTAGTTTTAGATATGACCTTCTCCTCTATCCATGAGGTTGGATTTATTTTTTTCTCTTATTTTAGTAGACGAAATCGGGTTCAATAATGTGTGTAAAAACACCCATCGTGGAGGCTTTAATTTAGCCGCTAATGCACATTTGTATTCGGATATCCGGCGACCCGAATATTTCCTGGCCATCTTACTGGACAGAGCTTTTTGTGAATAACCTGGGCGATTGAATACGGCAATAGTTACCATTGTAGCAATTTTTTCCCAATCTTTCCACTCTGAAAATTGAACGAGATTATCGGCTCCCATGATCCATACAAATTTGGTGTGTCGATATCTTTTTTTAAGAATACGAATTGTGTCGGCTGTATAAAGAGTATTCAATTGAAACTCTATTGGCTTGACGGACACTTTTGGGTGATTTGCAATAGATCGCGCTGTATTGATGCGATCGCTTAGAGGCTCCATGCCCATCTTTGATTTTAGGGGGTTTTGGGTGGAGACTAACCACCATATTGTATCTAAACGAAGTCGTTTAAGAGCAAATTCTGTTATCATTTTATGGCCAGTATGAGCAGGATTGAATGACCCCCCGAGTAAACCAATAGTCTGACCATTGAAACTTCCTTTTACTGAAGATGAGGGCAGTATAGTTTTTTTCTTCTGGTTAAATAAAATATTTCTTCGGATCACGGGCGTGTTTGTCCGTTGCCGCGCACAACGTATTTGAAGCAGGTTAGTTGTTCAGCACCTACAGGTCCCCTTGCATGAAGACGCCCTGTCGATATACCAATCTCGGCGCCAAGACCAAACTCTCCACCATCGGCGTATTGTGTTGATGCATTATGCAGCACTATAGCGCTGTCTACTTCGCTTAAAAATTTCTCTGCTACTACTTCATTATTGGTGACTATAGTATCTGTATGATTTGACCCATAATCACCAATATGGGTAATAGCTCCACTGACTCCATCCACTATTTTAACTGATAAAATAGCATCCAGATATTCTGTGCTCCAGTCACTTTCTGTTGCAGTTTTTATGCCGGATACAAGCGCTCTAGAAGAAGCATCTCCTCTGAGTTCACAACCTGCTTCCATTAACTTTTTGGCTAAAGGTGGTAATAGTCTGTCTGCTGCTGGTCGATCTATTAACAGTGTTTCTGCGGCTCCACAGACTCCAGTTCGGCGCATCTTTGCGTTTAATACAATATTACAAGCCATTTCCGTGTCGGCATCGTTATCTACATAGACATGGCAAAGCCCTTCTAAATGTGCGATCGTTGGAACACGGCTTTCATTTTGAACACGCTCCACAAGAGATTTTCCTCCACGCGGGACGATAACGTCTATATATTTAGTCATGGTGAGTAGCTGACCAACAGCCCCTCGGTCTTTCGTTGGGACTATCTGAATGCAGTTTTCTGGCAAATTTGCTGACCTAAGTCCCTCGTGCAGACACGAAACGATCGCTTTGGAGGTGTTGAACGATTCTGATCCGCCCCTTAGAATGACAGCGTTCCCCGATTTCAAACACAAACCGCCTGCATCTGCTGTTACATTCGGCCTGGATTCGTAAATAATACCAATAACTCCAAGAGGAACACTGATTTGACTTATTTCTAACCCATTTGGACGACGCCATGATTTTATTACCCGGCCCACTGGATCAGGTAACTCTATTATACTTTCCAAACCAATAGCCATATCCTCAAGCCTATTACCACTTAAATCAAGTCTATCGATTAACGAGTTCTTCAACCCTTTCCTGGAGGCGTGATGCATATCCATGGAATTAGCCCTTAAAATCATATCTTTATTGTTCTTTATTTGCTGTGCTGCAATTCTCAGAGCGTTATCTTTTTGCGTTGATGCGGCTTGCTTTATTATCTGTCCCGCCTTAGCCGCCTTTGCACCCATTTCACTCATTAGTGAAGAAATATCTTTTGCTGAAAGTTTGCTCTCTGACCCCATTGAAATATCTCTATTCATTCAAGACTAAATCGTCTCGATGTATTAATTCATCGCGGCCTCGGTAACCCAAGATGCTTTCTATTTCCCTCGACTTGTGACCCTTAATCATAATTGCATCGCTCGCGGAATAAGCCACTAGACCCTTTGCCAACTCATCTCCATTTGGGCTATGAACAGTCACTAAATCCCCTCTTTTAAAAGATCCTGTCACTTCTAATATACCTGCAGGCAAGATACTTCGTCCACTATATAAGGCTTTCATCGCCCCTTCATCTAGAAAAATTCCGCCGTTAGGGTTAATAGCACTTGCAATCCAGCTCTTTCTAGCGCCCCGCGGTGTCGAAGATGCTTGAAACCACGTGCAGCGAGCACCATTCTCCAAAGCAGCAAGCGGATTCATTATTTTTCCAGCGACAATTGCCATTCTGCACCCTGCACTAGTTGCTATTTTGGCGGCTTCAAGCTTGGTGATCATGCCGCCAGATGCATAATTTGTTCCAGCGACACCAGCCATTGCGATAATCTCTGGGGAGATACGTTCTACATTCTCTATATGTCTTGCGCTTGGATCTTTTTTGGGATCCTGCTCATATAAACCGTCAACGTCAGATAAAAGTATAAGCGTATCGGCGCTAATCATTTGAGCAACACGTGCTCCAAGTCTGTCATTATCCCCGAAACGAATTTCTTTTGTCGTGACAGTATCGTTCTCGTTGATTACTGGTATCACACCAAGCTTTAAGAGTGTCGTTAATGTAGCTCTAGCATTTAAATGACGTCTTCTTTCCTCTGTGTCACTTGGTGATAATAGTATTTGAGCGACAGTAATTGAGTGCCTGGCTAATGCTGTTTCGTATGCGTGCGCCAATCTGATTTGCCCAGTCGCGGCCGCCGCTTGTTTTTCTTCTAGTTTTAAAATTTGTTGGTTAATACCTAAATGTTGGCTCCCAACAGCAATTGCCCCGGATGACACTATTAGTACTTCGTTGCCTTTATTTTTGAGGTGTGCTATGTCGTCCGCTAGCTTATTCAGCCACTCATGTCGGATTTCACCTGTACGATCGTCGACAAGGAGAGCGGATCCTATCTTCACTACTAAACGACCTTTGGCTGCTAGTATTGGGGTTTTCCGTTTTTTTATCAATGAGGGCTCCATGCCTCGCTACTTCTGTGGTTGGTATCCTTTGTTTTGAGCGCGGATTTTTGGTTTTTAATCTCTAGTGATAAATTGGATAATACCTCCTTCAAACCCCTTTGAGTTGAAGAGGAGATTAAAAATACAGGCTTTTTTGTGGCCTTAGATAACCAATCCCTAATTTTCTCTGCATTCTTATAATCTAAAGTGTCAATTTTTGTTACGCCAATAATCTCAGCTTTATTTTTTAATCCAGCCCCATAAGCTTCAAGTTCATTACGAATAGTATTGTATGATTGGAGGGGGTCCTTTTGATTTACATCTATTAAATGCAATAGAATGGAGCATCGCTCAACATGCCCAAGAAAACGATCACCCAACCCTAACCCTTGATGTGCTCCCTCTATCAATCCTGGGATGTCAGCGATAACAAATTCATTATCTAGAAAACCAGTTACTCCTAAATTGGGATGAAGGGTAGTGAACGGGTAATCAGCCACTTTTGGTTTCGCATGCGTGACTACGGATAGAAAAGTTGATTTTCCAGCATTAGGGAGGCCGACTAACCCAGCGTCTGCTATGAGTTTCAACCTTAACCAAATAGATTTCTCTTCACCGGGCCACCCAGGTAAAAATTTCTGTGGCGCTCTGTTGGTAGAAGTCTTGTATCGAATATTTCCAAAGCCACCGTCACCACCCACGGCAAGTATTATTTTTTGTCCGATTTGTGTCAAATCGGCTAAAATATTATGTTTACTCTCATCAAGAATTTGTGTGC
>Ga0315316_10003881_pt1 | contig 10876 bp, 10 predicted proteins | sample M160m3416metaG_FD_203702 | JGI IMG/M metagenome (GOLD analysis project Ga0315316, IMG submission 203702) | Ammonia-oxidizing marine archaeal communities from Monterey Bay, California, United States - M1 60m 3416 | ecosystem: Environmental > Aquatic > Marine > Intertidal zone | place: USA... | reverse complement strand
AGAACTATACAAAGATGAAGTAAGAGATGTTGCAAGAATTTTAGGAGTTCCAGAAAAACTACTTAAAAGACATCCATTTCCAGGACCAGGATTATCTGTACGAATTATTGGAGAAATCACTCCTTCAAAATTAGCAATTTGTAGAAAAGCCAGCAAGATTGTTGAAGATGAATTATGGGATGCTGGGATTTACGATAAAATTTGGCAAGCATATGCAGCAGTAGGAGATGATAAAGCTGTTGGAGTCGTCGGTGATGAACGTAAGTATGGAAGAATTGTTACAGTTCGAGTAGTAGATTCTATAGATGCAATGACTGCTGATTGGACTAGACTTCCAAATGGAGTTTTAGAAAAAATTAGTAATAGAATAACTAATGAGATTGAAGAAGTCACATGGGTTTCATATGTAATTTCAAGTAAACCACCTGCAACGATCGAACCACAATAACTTATTCTAATTCGAATGTATATTGAATTAGTTTAAATCCATTATTCTTAAAGAACTGTATAGATTTTCTATTTTTTGGATTAACATTGGCAAGATAGTGTTTACGAGGATTTTTTTTGAATAATTCGTTTAAAGCAGATTTTCCAATATTTTGTTTTTGAAAATTTTTTAAGATAAAAATTCCAATTTCATTAGTTTTTGAGAGATATATTGAACCAACTTTTTCTTTAGACTGTATTATGATATACCATTTTGAATATGGTTTTGATTTAACAAATTTTACGTGTTGTTGATAAGTAGGCATTTTTTTATGTGAAATATTTGCTCTAGAATCACGATTTTTGAGTAATTGGAAGAGGAATTCTAGATCACTGTCGGTTACGAGTTTTAGAGTAATTTTTGAATCATTAGTTTTTTCCATACAAAGATGGTATTCAATAAACGATTAAATCTTGCTCAAGATTTCTCATTGTGTTGAAATCATTTATTGTTGCAGAAATTGCATCGAATTGGGAAGGGAGTTTTAATAAAGCAAGAAAATTAATTCAAGAATCAAAAAATGCAGGAGCAAATGCCGTAAAATTTCAGATGTGGCGTGCAAATGATCTTTATAATGATAATCATCCTAGTTGGAAATTTATTAAAAAATCAGAGGTCACAATTCAAAGAGCAAGAAAATTAAAACAGATATGTGATGAAATTGGAATAGAGTTTTTCTGCAGTGCATTTTATCCTGAGGCAATAAAATTTCTTGAAGAAATTAATGTTAAGCGATATAAAATTGCATCAAGAACATGTTTACTAAAAGATCCATATTCATTAGAGACATTAAAAATGAAATCAAATACAGAAAAACCTGTTATTATTAGTATGGGAATGGGAGGAGATAAAAAGAAAATATCAAAAATATTCCAAAAAAATAAAAAAATTTTTTGTTATTGCATATCAGAATATCCAACAAAATTAAATAAAATTAAATGGATAGATGCAATAAAATATAATGGATTTTCAGATCATACATTAGGTATAACAGCACCAATAATATTTGCAATATTAAAAAATAAACAGAAAGTAAAAAATATTTTTATTGAGAAACATATAAAGTTAAAAAATTCAAATGGACCAGATGCACCATCATCAATTGATACAAATGAGTTGAAAGATATGATATACCATCTACGTAAAATAGAAAAATTAAATTTATAATGTTAAGAATGATGATTTTTTATTTCTTTAACTAATTCAGAACCAATTAGACTAAATAAATTAGAATTTTTTTCCAGAAAATGTTTCATTTTAGATTCTTTGATTTCAACATCAATCAATACCGAATCATGAAAAAATTCTTTTGCTTCTATGAAGATATAACCAAATAAATCAAAATTAAATGAATGTTTTTCAAGAAACGTTAAAAATCTATCAAGATCATTTGGATCAATTTTTTTCTTAAGACTAGAATTTATAGCAGATGGTAATTCTGAAAAATTTGTTACTTTTGAAACACAGTTTAATCTATCATAAATTGTATCTGTAAAAATAATTGTTGGTTTTCCAAAAAATGAAACTTCAAACCCAGAACTTCCACCAGAAGTAATCACTAAAGAACATTTTTCATATAATTCTGTACTTGAAACAGAAGGGTGGACAAGTTTTACATTCGGGATATCCATGATTTCTTTGTAAAATGAGGTTTTTCGCCATTCACGCCGTTGTCCTGGATGTTCTTTTACATACAATTTATAATCAATAGGTAAAGATTTTGCAATATTTCTAATACTTTCAATTTGATTTGTTAAATATGGTGCGCCAAGCAAAAGATTTCGATCAGGATCAACTTGGAGTGGAAAATATACAAATGCTTCTTCATGAATTTTCAACAAGGAATTTTTCTCCAAAAAAGAAGAACGAATTTTCTTTTTTATTACACGTGATAAAATTGCATCAAAAAGAACTTTACTTTTCGCTCTACCAAAATAAGTATAATGAGTATCAATATTCGAATTATCAGATTTTAACAAGTATTCGTTTGCAGCATTTATTACACTTAATTTATCATCACCAAAGTCTTCTACATAATCAATAATCTGTCTATTCAGATCAAATTTTTCACGATAAATTCTTAATTCTTCAAAAGTTCTATTTTTTGATGTAATCATGTCTAGTGGTTCTTGAGAATTTACATCTGAAATTTTTGATGAAATATAGCTATTGTATCCCATTATTGATGGATTAATAATTAAAGGTATTACATTTTTTTTCTTACATAATTCATAAAAAATATACTCAGGTCTTAATGATGGTTGAAACATAATAAAAAAATCAGGTTTTGTTTCATCAAGAATTTTTTCAAATAATTTACATTCTTGTTCCATTATTGATAAAATTTCATTATCTGAAAATTTATAAAATTTATTAAATCTATAAAAATGGCGTTCGTTAATAGCTAATTTCCATAAATTTATTCCATATTTTTTTTCAAATTGTTTTAGATATGCAATATCAGGCGATGAGGATTTAATTTCAATGTTATCATGAAAAAACCATTGTTTCTTAAAATTGACAAGTTTTTGTGATTCAAAGAACTTTTTTGGTTTGTTTGTGGTGTCAATTAGAGCAAATTGTTCACAATCAATATTTTTCTGCATAAATTCTGAAATAGCAAAATGAAGAAGAAAAAGATTTTGATAGTAAATTATTTTTATTGTCATAAATTAATCTAATTTTTCAACTTAATTTATCTTACGTATTATTAGCAAAATATGATTATACAAATCGATTAATTGTAGAGATAATTTTTTTAATTTCTGATGGTTTAAGATTTGGATGAATAGGAATTGTAATTATTTCTTTCCCAACTTTTTCAGTAATAGTTAATTTACTACTTGTGTGATACATTGTCATTTTATGAATTGGTTTGTAATGTGTTCCAGTTTCAATTCCATGCTTGGTTAATTTTTCTCTTAAATTTTCACGATTTTTTACTAATAACCAATATAGATGATAGGAGCAATTTTTGTTAAATGGCATTTTTGCTTCATGATTTATCTCAGTAGAATATTGTTTTGCAATTTTTTGTCTAATACGATTTAACTTATCCAATTTTTTTAATTGTACTAATCCTATAGAAGCTGAAAATTCATTCATATAATAATTCCAACCTAATTCTTCAACATCATAATCACTCAAATTCCTATTAGTAATACCACACCATCTTCGTGAGAATAATTTGTTAGTCAATTTTTTGTGGTTTTTGTGATTAATTGATAACAAACCACCAGTAGGCATTGCAAGATTTTTGACTGGATGGAAACTAAAACAAACAATTGTTCCATGTGAACCAATTTTTTTATTATTAAATTTTGTACCTACAGCATGTGCTGCATCTTCAATAATCAATAAGTTTGATGATTTAGCAATTTTTTGTATTTTATTTAGATCACAAGACATTCCACCAAAATGAACAGGTAAAATAGCCACAGTTTTATTTGAGATTTTTGTTTTTATTTTTTCTGGATCTATACATAATGTATTTGGATCAATATCAACAAAAATTGGAATTCCTCCATTTTCGACAATACAATGTGCAGTGGAAACAAAACTCATTGACGGTAAAATTACTTCTTTATTTTTAATATTGAATAATGAAAATGCAAGATTTAGCGCAGCAGTTCCACTATTTACTGCTACACATGATTTTGATTTCACATAATTTTGAAATTTATTTTCAAATTGTTTAACATGACCACTACCTGAACCTGACGCCCAAAATTTACTTTCCAATACTTTTGTAAGTATTTTTCTTTCAGACGAGTCAATTGTAGGATCAAATAATTTAATTGTTTTTTTCATATTAATCACTATTTTTTAGAAATTTTATATCTTCCTTTAATGATTTTTCATAGCCATTATGTTTAATGTGTTTGTTAATATCTAATAGATTAGGTTCATTAGACAATAATTCTAAAATATTTTCCAGATGAATTGGATTTTTGTCAAGTTTACGACTAATTTTTTCAATTAACCTAAAATCATCATCCGTATCAACGGTGCAACGAATATTTGAAATATCTTGAAAATATGAATGATTACAATGTTTGAAAAGATTCTTGTTTTTAATTAAATACGGAGTAACGTGTTCTCTTTCTGAAGGTAATTTTGCTTCGCTCCATGCCTTTTCTAGAGATTCAAAAGTGAAAACTTCAACAGCAAAACCCAACGGAAATGTTTTTGGATGTTCAGTCGACATATAATCACAATTTGAATTGATAAATGAATTAATTACATCATCAACAATTTTAGGATCTATTAATGGATTATCTGATGTTATTCTAACTATTACAGGAAAATTGTTTTTTTTAGCACATTGATAATATCTATCCAATACATCTTGTGAAGAACCTCTGAAATATTGTAAATTATTTTTTTTGCAAAAATCAACAATTACATCATCCATTTCAAAAGTTGTGGTTGCAATTATAATTTTTTCAATATATTTTGAAAATTTTAATTGGTTTAATTGAAATTTTAGCATCGGAATTTTTCCATTGATTAATTTTAGAGTTTTTCCAGGCAACCTAGTAGATCCCATACGTGCTTGAATAATACAACCAATCATGATTTAATTTTTGTTTTTAATAATTTAGGCATTACTGCAAAATTTACAGAAGAATGTTTTTTGATAGATTAAATTAATTATCATAGAGTTCAGATAATATCATGAGTAAACATACCATCAAAAATTCATTATCAGCATCATATCACAGATATTTTAAACGTGGTTTTTCAGGAATTACTGCATCAACAAGAGTATTACCTAATTTTATAATTATTGGAACAGTTAGAAGTGGTTCAACATCACTTTATTACAATATTTGTGAACATCCATCAGTTATACCAGCAGCATATGATGAAATTGGTTTTTTTGATAGTAATTTTCATTTGGGAATTAATTGGTATCGTTCGATGTTTCCAACACAAAAAAATATGGATGAATTACAAAAGAATACACAATACGCCATTACAGGGGAAGATACGCCATTTTATTTTTGGAAAAATGAAGTTGTGGAAAGAATTTCACGTACAATACCAAACTCAAAATTTATCATAATTTTTCGAAACCCAGTTGATAGAGCATATTCAAATTATAATTTAGCAGTAAGAACTGGAAATGAAGAATTATCATTTGAAGATTCAATAGACGAAGAAATAGAGTTTATGAAAAATCACACATTTAGAGAAAGTGTGGATAGACATCGTTCATATTTATCTAAAGGATTGTATGCAAAACAATTAGATTTATGGAAAAAAATGTTCTCAATGAACCAAATTCATATTCTATCTACAGAAAATATGAAAAATGAACCTCAATTAGAATTATTAAAAATTTTTGAATTTTTACAAATTTCAAAATACCAAATCAAAAATCCTCAAAAACAAAAAATGTATAATTATGAAAAAATGAGTTTAAAAATGAAACAAAAGTTATCAAATTACTACAAACCATATAATGAAAAATTATTTGATATGATTGGTAAAAGATTTGAATGGAATGATTAATTATTTCACGTATTCAGATATTCGTTTTTCAGTATCACCAAACATAACACCAATTGTTCTCAATAGAGTTACATTATTTATTTCACAAAAATCAACTAGAGTTTTTATATAATTTTGAAAATTATCTGGATTTTCATTTGAACGCAATATTGAAGAGTAAAGATCATCATGATCAAGCATTACAATTTTTTCTTGGCCTAAAATATCTGTAATTTCTTTTATATTTTTTATACTTGTGGGACTTTCTATCTTTGGAACAATTATGAGTTCACCAGAAATATAATTTTGAAAATATAATAAATCATTTTTGGAATCTATGTTAGATATAGCAAAGTACTTAATATTTGAAAAAGTGTTTAAAATTGGTTTTATTTCTTCCATAGTATATTTATTATTTGGAGGCTTAGTTCTATTTTTTGGAAGATCCAAGAAGATTTTGTGTTTGTTGTGTTTTTGAAGAATTTTTTTTAATGTTTCAAGATCACTAATCCAAGCCAAATTAATTCTATAAATAGCATCTTCTGGCAGATTTATGCCAAAATTGCTTAAATTTTGAGAAACAATTAACATATGAAAACTGATAATTAGATAATATTATTCGTTATTATTCAAACATACCTGATACAGGATAAAATCAATTGAGTATGATGAGTACAATTAATCACTAGTGAAATTGATATAATTGAAAAAAAGCAATACAGCATGGGTAGAAATCCTGGATTTCGTGCATGGTTTTATTTTAGACAGGGGTGGAGCACGTATTTTGCATTCATTTTTGCAGCTGTAAACACACTAACAGTTACATATTATCTTGCTATTGAAAACTACCCAATTTTACAAGGAATTTTTCCAAGTTTTGAACAATATGTAGTGATTATCGCTTTTGTCGGAATACCGATACTAATAGGTGTAGGATATGCGCATTACAAAAAAACACCATCGTATAGAGCAGAAGCTGATGTTTGGATGGAAAGTAATCCATATCAAGCAAGAGTGTTATTGAATTCACAATTCTCAGTAAATTTGAATTTAAAAATGATTAAACTAATTGCAAAAATTTCAAAGAATGAAAAAATTTCAGAAGAAGAAATTAACGAAGTATTAGAACTTCAAGAAAAAATTGAAAAACATGTGAATAAACGATCATTATCAAATAAAGATGATAAAGAATTTTTTATGTCAACAGAAAAATTATGATTTGTATTTTTTATGAATAGTTTTTGAATTTTTAACTTGTTTTGAATATTTATTGTTAATTTTTTTAATTAGATCAAGTGTTTGGTTATGCATCAAATCAAGATTTGGAATAACACAATGACCACCAATAAATCCAGGATACATTTTTGGACGATTTCCTAAAAATTTATGGATTTCATCAGAAAAGGTCCACATTTCATCATAATCAACACCATAATTCACGGCAATCATTTTAGTTAGTTGTGAATAATTGATTAACCATCCAAGATATGAAGTATCACATAAAATTTTTGCAAGTTCTAATGTTTCAGGTTTTGACATTTGTTTAGTTTTTATGCCAGATTTTTTCATTGATTTTTTAAATTCAACTATAGCAAATTTTTTCATTGGAGCATTAACAGATATAGAAAAAAATTTTGTATATCGTTTCAAATCATTAAGCATTCTTTTATGTACACCTCGGGTTGCACTATATATTACTGGAATTTTCAATTTGGATTGTAAAATTGAAGATGTTTTTGGGCTAATTGTACTATGTATAACTAAAATTTTTGGTGAGAATTGTTTAACTAATTTTTTTACATTTGAATTAAAATTTTTTGAGAATGGAATACAAATATGAAGAATCAGTGTTGTGTTATTTTCAAATTTAATAATTTTTTTTGAATCAGATAATTTAGGATTTTTATCATAACCAACAATAGTTTCATTTTTAGATAGTAATTTGTACAAGGGCTTTCCGATTTCACCTAATCCAGCAACTACACTTTTTTCCATTATTTTCATCTAATTTTTCTCCTTATTGCATGTTTTTTTAATTTTGTTAATCCCAAAATAATTAGAATTGTTGAAAGTGTCATGGCGGCAATAGATAAAATGCTAGAGAAATAATTCATGTTTTCAAAATTAGATATCAATGATTCAAAATTAAACAGCAAGTTAGACAAAATCATAACTCCTGATAAAATAATTAAACTAGCAAGAAATTTTGAATTAGTTTTTCGTATTAATAAATAAGAAACGAAGGGGGAAAATAAAGCTGGAAAGCCAAAAATAATTTGTCTCAAACTTGGATCCATACCAAGAATTCCTTTTCCTCTTGGGTGAGATTCAAGTTCGTCAATATGTAGTTTAAATCTTAAAGTCCATGAATTAGGTAACGAATCTTCCAAATTCAGAGTAGCATAATCAGTTGTTCCTGTTACCTCTGAAAAAAAAGCTAAATTTTGTTTTACTGTATCAACAAAGATTTTATTCTGATTTTCAAGTGTCCATAAATTATCACAAGATTCGTTTTTACAAGTATCAAATGAATTTAAAAATATAATATTATTTGAATTGTTTATTTCCATATTATCAATATAGCCAAATAATTTTCCTCCATTTCCAGCAGGTTTTCCGTCTTCATTTGAAACTCGAACATATTGTAAATCAGAAGGGTTTGAACACATAGTTAATTTTACGTTATCAATAATTTGTAAATAATTTTCATCAGTGTAAAAATTTGATTTTAATTCAAGATTATCTTTAATTATTTCTATCCAGTATGTTGAATTATCATTTATTGTTATTTTTTCAAAAAATTTATGTCCAGAACAAATTTCATCACCATATCCAATTGTATTATCATTACTCCATGCAAGAATAGGGGAACGTTTTTCATTGACATGAGTTATAATCACAATACTATCTTGGACACATCTTTTACAACCACTATTATAATAAATTCCATCTTCCTGACAAACTTTACAAGTATTAGTATCAAAATTCGATAGACCAATTCTAATCAGTGATGACGTATATTTGTCAATGCCAAAAAATATTGAAGAAAATAAAGAAATTGATATCAAGATAATACCAATTTTTATAGGCAAATTCATGATTTGTTGGATTTTTGTTTATCTAAAATGTTTTCGAGTGATTTATTCCATTTTAAAATTAGATCAAACTTAATTTATGCGTAAAAATTTCAAAAAATAAGAATTTATGATAAATTTTAAAATTGATACAAGGAGCTATGATTACTAAATTATAATAGTTTAAAATTGATACAAAATTGTAAATTGTGTAGAAATGTCAAGTTATAAAATTAATCTAAATAATATGAGGTATGGGTATTGACAAAACTTGTTGAATCATCAAAAAGAAAACAGGTCATAATTCCCATATTATTATTTCTAATTTCACTTTCATTTTTATCATTTAATATTTCAGAACAAGGACCACATCAAGATGAATTAGATTTCTTTTATGCATATTCAGTAGTTTATTTTAATTTAATAAAAAATGGTGATTTCTTTCATTCTTGTTGGAATGGTGATGGCGAATGTGAATTTTTATCTATTGTAGGTTGTAATATGCCAGACCATTGGGTAACTACACATGGATTTGTAAAACATGCCCTAGTAGGATTTGGAATTATGATAAACGGTGAGGAGGAATGGAAAAGTTATGCACCGCAACCACCTTTGTGTAAACCACATAATGATCCAATTTTTGGTGTAAACGTTCCTGAAAAATCTGAGCTTGGCGCAGCAAGATTTTTCTCTCCGATATTAGGATCTTTAACAATAGTTTTAGCATTTTACATAGGAAAAATTCTTTTTAATAAAATAACAGGAATAAGTTTTGCAGCATTACTACTTTTCAATAGTCTATGGTTTGCTTATAGTCGAACAATTATGACTGAAACATATATCTATTTTTTTATGATGTTGTCATTTTTTTTATTATTGTATTCCTTCAAAGAAAAAGAAAAAATTCGATACTCATTATTAATTTCTAGTGCAGTAATATTTGGAATTGCATTTGATACTAAAGCAATTGTCTTTATGTTTTTTCCAGTTTTTATTTTTACAATATTTTTAAGAAATTCAATCAATCAAAAATTGAGTAAGAATGATTTTCAAATAAAACATTATTTTTCAAAATCAGTCATTATTTCAATATTATTTACAGGAATTCTTGTTGTTTCTATTATAGGAACATTACCATTTTATTGGATTGGACCTGTTGAACAAATTATTTTTCAAAAAGAAAGTTTGGATGCATACAATACTGGTATGAGTTTACATATGCCGTGGGATATTGAGTCTAAAGTACATGTTAGATTCATCAGTACAATTACAGTGACTTTTGCGCCAATAATTGATACATATTACAATATTTTTAGCCCACATAATATACCTGAATCAGTTAAATTCGCAAATAATTTTTCAAGCATGCCATTATCAATATTACTTGTTACTGGAATAAGTTTTCTAATCTATAATATTAAAAATAGAATTATTACAGGTTCAGAATTAATAATTTTATTTTGGGCATCCAGTATTTTTATACTATTATCACTAATGACAGAATCTTATTCTACTAGTAGATTTTTTGTGATAATGTTTTTACCGATAATGTTAATTTCATCATATGGATATTGGAAATTCTTTAGAACATTATCAAATAAAAAAATGCAAATAATTTCATTTTCATTGTTCATAAGTGCACATGCAATAACAACATTAGTTTTCTGGGAAGAAATTTTCTACAAATCTTCAATTATTTGGTCAGATCCATTATTTATCAAATCCCAAGAGGCATTTACTCATCCAGAAGTCCTAGGTATAGGAATAATTTTTGTAATTTTCTTTATTAGTGTTGGAATAAAAAGAATTAAATTTCTTA
>Ga0315316_10003880_pt1 | contig 10877 bp, 9 predicted proteins | sample M160m3416metaG_FD_203702 | JGI IMG/M metagenome (GOLD analysis project Ga0315316, IMG submission 203702) | Ammonia-oxidizing marine archaeal communities from Monterey Bay, California, United States - M1 60m 3416 | ecosystem: Environmental > Aquatic > Marine > Intertidal zone | place: USA... | reverse complement strand
CCATGCCGCATCAGATAAGCGCGCCAGCGCTCACCGGCCGCTCCCGAGGCCGAGCCCGAGAGCCAGGCCGCCGCCGCGGCCGCATCGAGTTCAAGGATCTCACTCGACGTCTCGGGCGACGCCGCCAGGGCTTCCAGAATCCGCCCGGCGCCTTCCGCGATATCCGCGCTCTCCACCCCTTCGGCGCCGGAGAGCACTGCCGCCACGATCGCGTGGTGCTCGTCCGTCGGTTCTCCACCCCCCGAAAGCCGCGCGAGCAGGATCGGCGCGAGGGCGCCCGCCGCGGACGAGACGACCAGATGGAGTTGGTAGCTCTCGAAGAGGTCTTCCATGCGCGCGTCGATCGCTTGCCAGGAATGGCGCCCTGTCTCGCCCGCTTCGATCGGCCCGCGCTCCACCAGCGCTTCCATGCGGCGCAGCCGCGGACCCGGACGCAAGATCGCGCGCAACTGCCGCAGCAGCCGGGGCAGCCGCACCCATACGGGAGGAGAGGACGGCGCCACGACCTCGGGCACGATCCGACCACAGAGTGCGAGGCTCTGCTGGTCGGCGTTGGATCCCGAAACCGCAGAGGACATGCGAGCGCCTTCGCTCATGTTGATGAACAGGTGTCCGTGGGACATCGCGAGATAGCGTGGAGGTGGCCCCTCGCCGCGCGGCAGGCCCAGGTCCGCCTTGATCTGCTGCCAGCCAGCGTCGATGCCCCGCGCACAAGTCGAGTAGGTGAGCGGAGAGACCGCGCCCGGCATCATCTCCCCGACGTTGCAGCGCGTGTGGACGTCGCTCGGGTCTTCCAAAGGCGTGTCGAGCGCCTGCGGGTCCAGGCCGAGGGTCGTGATCGGGCGGGCCTGGAGCCAGTGGAGCCGACCCTCCCGGTCGATCGACCACTCGAGGTCGAGCGGCTCCCCCAGCTTCGACTCCGCGTCCAGCGCTTCTCGCACGAGCCGCGCCCGCTCCTCCCTCGCCAGCAACTCGGGCGGGGTGCCCGGCGGTCGAGCCAGCCACTCCTCCTCCTCGCGCAGATATTCCCAGTGGTCCGGGCTCGCATGCCCCGACACCAGCGCCTCCCCGAGTCCCTCAACGGCGTCCAGGACCAAGCGGTTGCGACGGCCCGTCACGGGGCAGGCCGTGAAACAGACACCGGAAACCCGTGCATCGACCATCTGCTGCACGACGATCGACATCGCCGGCTGGTCATGGCCCGGGGTCGCCATGCCCTCCCGCTCCTCACGATAGGCGGCGGACCGCGCGTTCTGCGACGAGCGCAGGCAGGTCTCGATGGCCTCCCCTAAAGCGGTCGCCCCCGCGACGTCGAGCACCGTCTCGTATTGGCCCGCGAACGAGGCATCTTCGCCGTCTTCGCCCAGTGCGGAAGACCGCACGGCCAGCCGCGTCTGCGAACCGAACCGGTCGATCAACGCAGCGACGCACTCCTGGTGGGGTTCGGCGCCCGAATCCCCCTGCGCCCCGATCAGCACGACCGCCTCGGGCACCCGCAGACCCATCGAGACCAGCCGCGCGAGTCCTTCTGCTTTTCCGCCCGCCGGCTCACCTTCGATCGCCCCGAGCTCGAGGATCCGCGTCATTGCCCTTTCCGACCCCTTCCCCGGGCGGCTTTTGAGACCCCTCCGCTCGGAAGCGCCGGAGTATGCCGCAGACGCGCGGGGTTTTTGCGAGACTTCTGACCCCTCGCGCGCAATTCACTTCGCGCAACGCCCCCCAGGAGAACCGCTTGTCCGTCCCGATCGACCCCTTCGAACTCTCGATCCCGGAAGCCGACCTCGACGATCTCCGCCGGCGCCTGACCGACGTTCGCTGGCCCGACCAACTCGAGGGCTCGGGCTGGGACCTCGGCACCGAACTCGGCTGGCTCCAAGAGGTCTGCCGCTACTGGCGCGACGACTACGACTGGCGAAAGGCCGAGGCCCGCTTCAACCGCTACGAGCAGGGCCTCGCCCAGGTCCAGGGCGAGCGACTCCATTTCCTCCACGTTCGCTCGCCCTACCCCGAGGCGCGCCCCATGGTCATGACCCACGGCTGGGGCGGGTCGATCGTCGAGTTCCTCGACGTGCTGGACCGACTGACCGATCCGCCCGCTTTCGGCGGCGAACGCGAGGATGCCTACCATCTCGTCGTGCCCTCGATGCCGGGCTTCGGGTTCAGCGGTCCGACCCGCCAACGCGGCTTCCACGTCCAGCGCGTCGCCGACGCCATCGCCGACCTGATGGAGGCCCTCGGCTACGACCGCTACATCGCCCAGGGCGGGGACTGGGGATCGCTCGTCACGCGGCGCCTCGGAGAGGCCTATGCGGAGCGCCTCGAAGCCGTCCACTTCACCCAGCTCTTTGCCTTTCCGACCGAGGCAGACGGCGACACCAGCGGAGACCTGACCGAGGAGGACCAGCGGCGCATGGCCGCGAGCGGCGCCCGCGCGGCGGTCGGCACGGGCTATCTCGTGATCCAGACGACCAAGCCCCAGTCGCTGGTCTACGGACAGACCGACTCGCCGGCCGGTTTCGCTGGCTGGATGCTCGAGAAATTTCACGCCTGGGTCGACCACGACGGTGACCTCGAGGCCGTGCTCAGCAAGGATCAGCTGCTGACGAACCTGATGCTGTATTGGCTGCCGAATACGATCCACTCCTCGGCGCGCCTCTATTACGAGAGCGGCCAGGCGGGCGTCCACGCCACGGATCCCTGGAACGGTCGCGTCGACGTGCCGACGGGCTACACCGCGTATCCCAACGAGCTGATGTACACCCCGCGCGCCTGGGCCGAGCGGCGCTACGACATCGCCTACTGGGCGGAGCAGCCGCGCGGCGGCCACTTCGCCGCCTTCGAACAGCCCGAGGCCTTCAGCCGTGACCTCTGGGCCTTTGGCCGCGCCATCCGTGGGCGGGAGGCGCTGGGGCGCGACGAGGGGCGCTAACGACCACGCCCCCCCGACGAGCCACGTTTCAGGTCTCGCGGGGCGCGGCCCAGCGATTCCAATAGGTGACCTCGTGCGCGGGCTTTCGCCGCGCAGGCTTGAGCACGGCGCCCTTCGTGTACGCCACCGGGAGCAGGATCGTCTGGGTCACGTCCGGGGGGATCCCCAAGGCCGCCGCCACCCGCTCCTCCTCCGTCACGAGCAGTGTCGTCCAGGTCGTCCCCAGCCCCGAGGCCCGCAGCGCCAGCATCAGGGACCACGCCGCGGGCAGCACCGAGCCATAGAAGGCCACCTGCATCGCGGTGTCGTCGGGCGCGGGCCGGCCTTCCGAGCAGACGAGGATCAGCGCCGGCAACCGATGCAGGTTCTCAGCGAGCCCGACGTAGGTGGGCCGCTCACTCGGGAGTCCCCGATCCCGCATCTCGGGCGGCAGGCGGTCCCGAAATCGGGTCGCGAGCCCCTCCATGCTCGATCGGTAGAGCTCCGCAACCGCCGCCTTCGGCTCCGGTTCCGTCAACACGAGGAAGCGCCAGGCCTCCCGGTCGAGGCCGGTCGGGGCCTGGACGGCCGCATCGATACAGCGCTCGATCAACGCGGGTTCGACCGGCCGCTCGAAATCCAGCCGGCGTCGAACGGAGCGGGTCGTCTCGAGGACCTCGAAGACGTCGTCGCTCCGGGTGTCTCCGGCGTCGTTGCCATCCGCGGCCATGGTCGGCGATGCTCCCTCGCCAGGAGGATATCCCAGAATGACCACGCGCATCCGCTCCATCGATTACGAACACGACGGCCACGCCCTGCGTGGTGAGCTCGCCTGGGACGACGAGTGGGACACGCCGCGGCCCTGCGTGGTCGTCGTGCACGACGCCATGAAGAGTGACCAGGGCTTCGAAGAGGAGCGTGCCGTCGTCCTCTCGGGCATGGGCTACGCAGGCTTCGCCCTCGACGTCTACGGCGCGGGGATCCACACTTCGACGAACGAAGAGTCCGCCGCCTTGATGCAGCCCTTCCTGGATGACCGGGGCCTACTCCAAGCGCGGCTCCTCGCCGGGCTCCGGGCGGCCGGCGCAGAACCCGAGGTCGATGCGGAGCGGATGGCCGCCATCGGTTATTGCTTCGGGGGCCTCTGCGTGCTCGATCTGGCGCGTCACAACGCGCCCGTCGCCGGCGTCGCGAGCTTCCACGGCCTGCTGACGCCCCCCTCGTGGCCCGGAGGCGCCGCGCCCGAGGAATCGATCACGCCGAAGGTGCTCGTCCTCCACGGATGGGACGACCCCTACGTTCCCCCGGAGACGATTCCCCCCTTCGCCCAGGAGATGAGCACGCGCGGCGCAGACTGGCAGCTCCAGGCCTTCGGTCACACTCTCCATTCTTTCACGAATATCCGGTACGACATGCCCGAGCAGGGCGTCGCCTACGACGCGAAGGCCGAGGCGCGCTCGTGGCAAACGCTGACGGGATTTCTCGAAGAACTCTTCCCACCGACTCGCTGAGGTCTCTCCATGGCTGAAATCGGACCTGAAACGCTCGTCTTCAACACGACGAATATTCTCGGCGGGGGCGTCCGCGAAATCGTGACCGCTGCGGTCGCCGGCGAGTACGACGCAATCTCGATCTGGCCCCACGACGTCGAACACGCCCGCGAAGAAGGCCTCTCGCTGATAGACATCAAAAGCCTGCTCGACGATCATGGGCTCGTCGTCACCGACGTAGACCCACTGCTCGGCTGGTCGGATCAAGTGCTCCCCGGACCGGGTGAGTCGATGTTCTCACTCGCGCCCGAGGACGCCTTCTTCGAGATCGCAGAGGCGCTCGACGCTCGCTCCATCAACGTGGTCCAGGGCTTCGGAGCAGGACTCGACCTCGACCGTGCCGCGGAAGATCTCTCCCGGGTCTGCCGGCGCGCCGCGGAGCACGGACTGCTCGTGACCTTCGAGTTTCTGCCCTGGACGGGCGTCCCGGACGTCACCGTCTGCCTGGACCTGCTCGAACGGACCGGCTGCGCAAATGCCACGATCATGTTCGACAGCTGGCATTGGTTCCGAGGCGCGCGGGATCTCGAAGCGCTACGCGCGATCCCCGGCGAACGCATCGGCAGCACCCAATTCAACGACGCCCCAATGCTGCCTGCCGCGGACCTCGCCGTCGAAGCGATGCAGGCGCGCGAGCTACCGGGCCACGGAGACATCCCCCTGGTCGACCTCGTGCGGACGCTGGACGAGATCGGCTCGAACGCCCCCATCGGCGTGGAAGTGATCCATGCGCGGCACGAGGCGATGGACCCTGCGGAAGTAGGACGGCAGACGGCAAAGGCGATGCGCGCCGTGCTGGCCCAGGCACGAGGAGGTTCCCCGTCATGAACAACGATCTTGCCCGCGACCCCGAACCGCTCTACTTCGAGGACTACACGCCCGATCTCGCGCTCGAGGGCGGCACCTATCACGTCAGCCGCGAAGAAATTCTCGAGTTCGGTCGCCGCTTCGATCCCCAACCGATCCACACCGACGAAGCGGCGGCGGCGGAAGGGCCCTTCGGCGGGCTGATCGCTCCCGGCTGCCTCACGTTCGCGATTCGCAACGCGCTCTACAACCAGCTGCCCGTGCGCCCCGTCCTGGTCGCCGGGCTCGGCCTCGAGCAACTGGACCTCGCGCATCCCGTTCGCCCCGGCGACGTGCTCTCGATCCGGGTCGGCGTCGATAGCGCGCGGCGCTCGAAATCGCGTCCCGATACGGGCATCGTCACCACACGCCAGTCCGTCCTGAACCAATCCGACGAGGTCGTGCTCTCCATGATCGCGAAGATGATCGTCCGAGCCCGCGACTCCGACTGAACCCGCAAAGACGCCCCCCCCCTTAGAGCATCTCGAAATCCTCGAAGTCGAAGCCCGGCGCGACGACGCAGCCTACGAGGGCGTAACCCGCCGGCCCTGGACGCGCGACCGCGGTCTGCCACTCCCCGGCCGGAACGATCACTTGGAGCTGGTCTTCCGGACCCTGCCCCAGACAGACCCGGCACGCCGGATCCTGCGCCCTTTCCGGACTCACCCCGATTCCCAGGTCGACACCATCACCCTGATGATGCAACCAGAGTTCTTCGGAGCGCACGCGATGAGGACGCGATCGGTCGCCAGTGGGCAAGAGAAAATAGATCGAGGTCATCGCTGGCCTCGCCCCCGGATAGCCCTCGGGCAGCCCTTCGCGAGGCAGCAACACGGGCGAGGTCCAGCTCTGCCGGAAGAAACCGCCTTCCGGATGGGGCGTTAGGTCGAGACGATCGATCAGCGCCTGAACGGTCGGCGGCAATCCCTTTTCTTTCATCAGCTTGACTCCTTCGGCTGGCCCGCCGCTCGGCCATGCCCCTCTCTCCGCGCCCGCATCCGAACCCGCTCATGCGGAGAAGCGACGCGAATCCACAGGATCGATCAGCCTAACCGGCCACGGCCGGAGATACGAGGATATGGGCACCGGCACAGAGGGCGCGGCCTATACTTCTGCCGTGAGCGCCGCCCCGAAATCGATCCCCGCCGAGGAATCCCGTCCAGAGGCCTGGCTGGTTCGAGACCATGTGGTCGCAGGGCTGATCTTCCTCCTCGCCCTCGCCCTGCGCCTCTTCCACCTGCACGAGATCTCGATCCACGACCCCTTCTTCGACCTGCCCAGCGTCGACGCGGCGATCTACGACGAATGGGCTCGAGACCTGCTCGGGGGCAAGGGGTTCGGCGAAGGGGTCCTCTTTCTCGGCCCGCTCTACCCGCTCTTCCTCGCCGGCGTCTACGGGCTCTTCGGGGAGAGCCTGGCGACCCTCAAGGTCGTCCAAGCGGTGCTGGGGGCGATCACCTGCCTGCTGGTCTGGGGGCTCGCACGAGACCTCTTCGGCCGACGCGTCGCCGCGCTCTCGGGATGCGCGACCGCGTTCTACGGCATGCATGTGTTCTACGGAGGAACGGCAATGATCGTCAACCTCCAGGTTCCACTCGTCGTCGGCCTGGTCTGGGCCGCGCATCGCGCCCTCAGCGCACCGAGCTTCGGGCGATGGGCCTTCTGTGGACTTCTTCTCGCCCTCGCAGCGCTGGCGCGGCAGACGGTCCTCCTTCTCGCACCCGCACTCGCCCTCTGGATCCTCTTCGGAATGCCGGGCACCGCCTCGTTCTCACGACGCTTCGCCTGGGGCACGGCCTTCGGCCTCGTCATCCTCGCGCTGATTCTGCCTTTCTCGATTCGAAACTGGGTCGTCGGCGAAGACCTCGTGCTGCTGAACTCGACGGGGGGCGCGAACTTCTTCATGGGCAATCAGCACGCCGCGGACGGAACCTGGCAGCTGCCTGCGATCGCGTGGCCCGGGCGGGTCGATAATCCCCGTTCGATGCGTGACGCCTTCCAGGCTGTGGCGGAGCGGGAGACCGGGCAGAAGCTCAAGCCCTCGCAGGTCTCCGCTTATTGGCTCTCTCGGGGGCTCGCAGAGATCCGCAGCGACCCCAAGCGCTGGTTCCAGCTCGAGTTGCGCAAACTCGGCCTCTTCGTGAACGCGAGTGAAGTCTGGAACAACCGCTCGATCGACGTCTCTCGGCAATTTTCCCGAGCGCTCGACCTGCCTCTCGTCGGGTTCGGCCTGATCGCACCCCTCGGCTTGCTCGGACTCGTGGGGACGAGGGCGCGCTGGAGAGACCTCTTCCCAATCCATGCGGCGATCGGTGCCTATCTGCTCAGCGCGATGCTCTTCTTCGTGCTCTCCCGCTATCGCATGCCCGCAACCGTATTGCTGATCCCCTTCGCGGCGCAGGCGGCGTTGGACCTCGTCGCGAGATTCCGCGCGGCGGCCTGGCGTGCGCTCGCCCTTCGCCTGCTCGCGCTCCTCACCCTGGCCCTCCTCGTCCATCTCCCGCTGGTCGAGGATAATCGGATGCACATGGCCTGGTACAATCTAGGCAACAAATACCGGACGCTCGAGCGCTGGGACGAAGCGATCTCTGCCTATCAGCGTTCACTAGAGGCCTATCCCAGGGCCATTTCGACTCATAACAACCTAGCCCTCAGCTATGAATCGGCAGGGCACCGTGAAGAGGCGATCAGCGCTTGGGCGCGGGTGCGGACAATGGCGATTCGATCCCGGAGCCGGCGTCACCTGGAGCGGGCAGAACGCCACCTCGCCCTGCTGGAGGAACCCGGAGGCGTTGCCCCCGAGGCGCTCGAGCCCGCTTCCCCCTGAGTAGACGCCCACCTCTGACGCCCATCCGCTTGGATACGCAATCCGATGGCCGCCCACATCCGAGCGCGATCGGGCAATCCGACGCCGATCTCCGTGGATTCGCCGCGGATGATCGCGATCTCCTCGCGACAATCCGAACAGCGGGCCAGATGGGACTCGATCAGCTCTCGGTCGCGACTTCCGACTGGCCTCCCTGAGTCCATTTCGCCTCCGGCGTATTCGGGGAGTCGGGCGAGCACCCGCTCGGGGCACGAACGCACTCTGTATCCTCTTTGCATTCTTTTCCTATTCCGTCTCAAGTCGTCTCCCGCCCCTCACTGACCCCGTTTTTCGTCCAGAGAAGAAACGCGTTTAACCTGTGTGACCGATCAGAGCGACTCAGGGACATTTCTCCGACCCTCCCCGACCCGGAGAAAACCACCCACGGCGAACGAGAGGGCTTAGAGCGAAGCTCCACCGCTCCCTGGATCGCGAGCTTCATTACCGCGGGGGAAGTTCCGATGGACCCAGAGGGCGGAGGCAGAAAGTCTCGCGCCCACGACCCGAGGAGATTCGATGGCCCGGCTCTTTCCGCATCCCCAGGACAACTATCCGGTCGTACACATCGAAGCCACCGACCTCGAGCTTCCCGACCACGTCCGTAACGCGGATCTCCGTTACACGCATTTCAAGACCATCGCCCGGGGCGGAAAATGCCTCATCCAGTCCTGTCGCGACTACCACCTCAGTCGGGTCGTCGCCTACAAGAGTTTGCTCAAGGAAATTGCCGAGGACCCTTTCGAGCAGCAGCGCTTCCTGCGTGAAGCCCGGGTCACCGCGATGCTGCAGCATCCGAATACGATCCCGATCTACGAGCTGTCCCGAAATTCCAGGGGCCATTATTTCTTTACGATGAAGCTGGTCGAGGGATATACGCTCCGCGAGGTCCTCGATCTCGCGGTCGAGGAAGGCACCCAGGCCGTCGATGGCTATGGCTTCCACCGCATCGTGACACTCCTGATCCAGGTCGCGAACGCGCTCGATTATGCCCATAGCCATGGGGTCGTACACCGCGACGTCAAGCCCGCGAACGTCCTCATGGGTCCCTTCGGCGAGGTACTGCTCCTCGACTGGGGACTCGCCAAGGTTTGGAGCGAGAACCCGGAGGAGATCCCTGACCTACCCATGCTCCACGACACAGACCCCTCGCTCACCGCGCAGGGCAAGCTCCAGGGGACGGCGCACTACATGTCGCCCGAACAGGTCGACCGGCGACCCGACCTCGACCACCGATCGGATCTCTACAGCATGGGTGCCCTGCTCTACGAGGTACTCGCTGGCCGGACGCTCTTTGACGGAGAGAAGGTCGAAGAGATCCTTCAGCAGATTCTTCACACCGAAGCCCCTCCGCCTTCGGAAGTCGCTCTGGACCGCGACATTCCTGCGGCGCTCGAACGCATCTGCCTGCGCTGCCTCGCGAAAAATCCCGACGAACGGATCCAGAGCGCGCGACAGCTCGTCGCCGAACTGCGTGCCTGGCGCCTGCGTTGGTCCGCCGAACAGAGCTAGGACGTCGCCTCAGCTACCGCCGGGACTCTGTCGAGGGTCGGCTGCGCCTTGCGTGACGAGGCGCTCGAAGCCGTCGCGCCAGTCGACCCGAGTGCGACCGATCACCTCATGAAGCCGCGTCGTGTCGCTGGGCGTGCAGGGAAAGAGTTCGTCGCTGTAGACGAACTCGACTTCCTTACCCATCAGCTCCCCCATGTAGGTGCACCATTCCTCGGCGGAAACGAGCTGACTTCCGCACCAGTTGATCAGCAGCGGGGGCGTGCTCGCCTTGCCGAGCATCGCCACGAGCTGCTCGCAATAATCCTCCTCGTGGACCGGACTGAACCAGTTCGGCTTGTGGCTGTGGAGATAGATCGGCTCGCCCCGCCGGATCGACTCCATATGCATCACGGGTAAGCCGCCCCCGGGCCCATAGCCCACGTTCATCCGCGCGATCACGGCGGGGATCTCGAATTGCCCCGAGACGAATTTAACGACGGCCTCCGCCGCGACCTTCGAGATCGAGTAGATCGGGCAATGACCGCGCATGGCGTCTCCGAGCGGGTCGGTCTCCTTGAGCGGCGTGTGCCCGTTCGGCTCGTAGACGGAGCATGTCGAGCTGAAGAAGAAGGCCTTCACGTCGGGGAAATGCGCCATCAACCGCCCCGTCGCCACCGCGTTGACCTCGACGGCATTTTCGAAATCGTCGTCGCCGGGGGCCTGGGTCGTCGCCAGGTGGACGACATAGTCGTAGTCGTCGTCCAGGTTTGCGAGGTCGTCCTTCACATAGTCGTGCCGGATGCATTCGAGTCCGATGGACTCGAGCCGCTCCCGGCTCCCGGGTGCGCCAAAACGGGCGATGGCGTGGACGGTGTTGGCCCGGGCGAGGTGCCCACCCACGGCATACGCGAGCTGCCCCGTGGCCCCGGTGAGCAGAATTTTATGACCTTCGAAGCTCGACATCGGAATCCTCCAGAGGGCGCCAGCGAGGGTGCACGCACTCTTCGTTGCGAAGGATCACCGTTCTGCCCCCGGCGACGCAAGCCGGATGCAATCAAGTCGCGACCGCCGCCAGCGACTTACTCAGCGTCCCGAAGAGCGAAGAGAAGGCGTCAAGGGCGCCTTTTTCGACTAGCCTTGGGGGGAATCCATCCTCCGCCTCCGCCCCAACCGGGGTGGGGCGGCGACCTCGATCGGAGGGAGGGCTGGAACGCGAGCC
>Ga0315316_10003878_pt1 | contig 10878 bp, 7 predicted proteins | sample M160m3416metaG_FD_203702 | JGI IMG/M metagenome (GOLD analysis project Ga0315316, IMG submission 203702) | Ammonia-oxidizing marine archaeal communities from Monterey Bay, California, United States - M1 60m 3416 | ecosystem: Environmental > Aquatic > Marine > Intertidal zone | place: USA... | reverse complement strand
ATCGTCTCACTATCAGTATTCGCAATCAAAGTGGTGTTCTTATAACACCACCAAATCCCGCTGAAAATAATTTTTTAGTCCTTCGTTTCGTCTGTAGAAAACCCAACCTGTAATTTTTCTCCCCTTAAATTAGTATTACCATGTCTGCCGGTGTTGTTCAATTGATTGCTATAGGTGCCCAGGATAAATATATCATGGGTAATCCTGAAATATCTTTCTTCAGTTCAACATTCAAACGCCATGCTAATTTTTCACAATCCGTTGAAAAACAAACCATCCACGGAGCGGTGAAAAACAATTCTATGTCTAGCATCCAATTTGAGAGATCTGGTGATCTTCTCAGTTATGTGTATTTTACACTTGATGACAAAACCCAAGCCCTCGATATTCAACGATGGGACACCATTATTGATAAAGTTGAGCTTTTAATAGGTGGTTCCGTTATTGACACACAAGATGCAATTTTCACAGAGAAGATTGCCATAGATACATTTGCACAAAATGTATCTAGGAGTGCGAACGGTACACACCCGGGTATTTCTGCGCGCTCGTTTTTTTACCCTCTCAGATTCTTTTTCTGTGAGGGTCCACAATGCGCTCTACCCCTTGTAGCCCTAAACTATCATAATGTTGAAATTAGGATCCATTGGGCTACAGCAGCTTCCAATTATAACGTTGAATGTTTCGCGAATTATTATTACCTCGACAACGAAGAACGTGGTCAGGTTGCATCTAGAAAACATGATCTCCTCATAACACAAGTCCAAAAAAATATTGCTTCAGGTACTTTAGTTCAAGAACTTACGTTTAATCACCCAGTAAAATATTTAGCATCCTCCGATACAACAACCGACGGTGCCCTCACATCTCCCACAAACAAAGTTAAATTAAACATAAATGGTCTCGATGTAAGTAACTATAAGTGGGGTAAACCACATTTTATAGACGTCACGAGTTATTATCACACAAACTTCGTAACTTCTCCAGATTTCTTTCTTTATTGTTTCTGCCTCTCAACATCCAGCTTACAGCCCACAGGCACACTCAATTTCAGCCGTGTATCGTCAGCTACTATCATGAGTGAGTCTATGAACATTAATGACCCAATTTATGCAGTAAATTACAACATATTGAGAGTGGAAAATGGTATGGCTGGTTTACTTTACGCAAATTAAAATACAACCTTATACTAAATGGTCAAGACCTTACCGACCGTTGAGAGGTCAACCAAAATTAGGTTTGGTCGCCATGCCCAAGAAGACCAGGGTGAAAACTCGATAGTCCTAAATGCGAGTAATACCGCGGTTGATGCTACAGAAGGAGGGGCTGTATACATTACACCAGTTCGTTTTGATGATACATATGCTGAGAAAAATGAAATTGTATTGATGATGTATAATCGAAATACAAAAGAGATGGTAGAGTCTGGAGAACCTGCATCAACACTAATTTCAGATGTGAGTCTTCAAAATTCAACAACACAAGGTAATGTCACTTCGAATTCTATGATTTTTTATAATAACGCTGTTGCATTTGTTACTTCTGGTAATGTGGGTATATCAAATGCTCTAGCTTCTCATACTTTGAGTGTCGGTTCGAATCTCTACGTTGATGATTATGGTACAAATGTTTTAGTCGTTTCTGGTGGAGTTGGTATCACTGATACTACGACTTCAACCTCTGCTACAACTGGTGCCCTTAAGGTTGCCGGTGGTATCAGTACCGAAGAAAACTTAAATGTTGGGGCCGTCACAAAGGTATTATCTGCAACTGATTCTACTTCTAAAACCACTGGTGCCCTAATTGTCACTGGTGGTGTGGGTATTTCTAAAAATATTCATGGTAAGAATGTTTTCGTTGAAGATGTTGTCTCAAATAGCGTAGTCATTTTAGACACTACTACTTCATCCTCCGCAACTACAGGTGCCCTAAAGGTTGTAGGTGGTATCAGTACTCAAGAAAATTTGAATGTTGGTGGTACTACTACTTCAACCTCGGCTACTACGGGTGCCCTACAAGTTGCGGGTGGTATCAGTACTCAAGAAAACCTGAATGTTGGAGCTGTTGCTAAGGTGTTATCCGCCACAGATGCATCTTCTAAAACCACTGGTGCTCTAATTGTCACCGGTGGTGTGGGTATTTCTAAGAATATTCATGCTTTAAACGCTAATTTTGAAGATGTCGAAGCTGATAGTGTAGACATTACAGACACTACATTATCTTACAACCAAACAACTGGTGCACTCAAGGTTGCTGGTGGTTTAGGTGTAGCCGGAAACGTTCATTGTGGTAACCTCACATTAACCGGTAATTTAGTCGTTACAGGAAATACAACGGTTATTAATGCAAACAATCTTGTGGTTCAAGATCCTATAATTGAACTTGGTAAGGGTAATACATCTGGTTTGGACACCGGTATACTTATGAATAATCCCCTAACAAGTGGGAATAAAGGTAATGTCGCTGTGATTTATGATTTCTCCACATCCAACCTTGAAATTGGTCATACTCTCAGTAGTGCTAATAATTCTCCAGTTATTATGAATACATCAAACGCAATCGCAGTTAATATAAATGGTACTCTAGGAGTTACGAGTACAACTGCATCTTCATCTAAAACCACCGGTGCGGTGACCATAGGTGGTGGTTTGGGTGTGGTGGGTGATATTCACGCCACACACGCCAACCTTGAGGATGTTGAGGCTGATAGTGTCACTATCACTGATAACACTACATCCACTTCAGCAACCACGGGTGCCCTAAAGGTTGTGGGTGGTATCAGTACCCAAGAAAACTTGAACGTTGGTGCGGTTGCTAAGGTAATCTCAGCCACAGATGCCTCGTCTAAAACCACTGGTGCCCTAATTGTCACTGGTGGTGTGGGTATTTCGAAGAACATTCATGCTTTACACGCTAATTTTGAGGATGTTGAGGCCGATAGTGTTACTATCACTGATAATACTACTTCATCCTCCGCAACTACTGGTGCCCTAAAGGTTGTTGGTGGTATTAGTACGCAAGAAAACTTGAATGTTGGTGCGGTTGCTAAGGTAATCTCAGCCACAGATGCCTCGTCTAAAACAACTGGTGCCCTAATTGTCACAGGTGGTGTGGGTATTTCTAAGAATATTCATGCTTTACACGCTAACTTTGAGGATGTTGAGGCCGATAGTGTTAACATTACCGACACTACGACTTCGACCAATGCAACTACTGGTGCCCTAAAGGTTGCTGGTGGTATCAGTACTCAAAAAAATCTAAATGTTGGTTCAAACGCACACATATCATCAAATCTTGAAGTTGGTACTGCAAATCTATTTGTAAATACATTGACTTCGAACGTGGGAATTGGCACTAAGACTCCGAGTGAACTTTTAGATATAGCAGCAGTAAGTGGTGACCATGATGCGTTCATACGTCTTAGATCCGGATCTGGTGGTTCTCCCGTAACCGAATCTGGTATTAAATTAACCGAATCAACACGGTATGGTTGGAGAATAGCTCACAATGCCAACACGGATTCTTTAAAAATTGCACACCAAGATCAAAATGATGCCATAAATGGGGATAATTATATGGTTTTTAAATCAAATGGAAATATTGGTATTGCAGAGGCGGATCCAACTTCAAAGCTTCAAGTTGCTGGTGATGTCAATATCACAGATACAACCGTCTCTTCGTCTAAAACTACGGGTGCTCTGATTGTTGCTGGTGGTCTCGGTGTAGCTGCTAACATTCATACGAGTAATATTTATGCGGGATATGATGCGGATGAAACCTCATATATTGGACGTTCCGCGATAGGTTTTATGGGTCAAAGTGACCATGCTTCTTTTGCACATGTTGACAATAACACTACAACAAACTATGCAATTAAACAATCAGCTGCTGGTACAACACATCTTAATGCGAAGTCTGGTCAAAATGTTAGTTTCAAAATAAATAACACTGAAAAAGCCAGAATTACGAGTGGTGGTGATTTCTATGTAAATACCAACACTCTATATGTTGACGCCTCTACGAGTAGGATTGGTTTAGATACTGACTCACCCGATGCAAATCTTCATGCGGTTGGTAATGTTTATGTGGGTTCTACAACCGATGCCACTACAACAACAACAGGTGCACTCATTGTCGCCGGTGGTTTGGGTATCGCGAAAAAGATTGTTGGTCAACACGCCAGCTTCGAAGATGTCACGGCGACTAGTGTTACTGCCTCTGCTATGGTAAAGGGTGCTACCATTTCGGGCACCAATGTATATGGTACCCTAGCTGGGGCTAATACAGCAGCCGTGACTACCCTAACCGCCTCCGGTATGGTAAAGGGTGCTACCATTTCGGGCACCAATGTATATGGTACCCTAGCTGGAGCTAATACAGCAGCTGTTACTACCCTAACCGCCTCCGGTATGGTAAAGGGTGCTACCATTTCGGGGACTAACGTATATGGTACCCTAGCTGGGGCTAATACAGCAGCTGTGACTACCCTAACTGCATCTGGTATGGTAAAGGGTGCTACCATTTCAGGGACAAATGTATATGGTACCCTAGCTGGAGCTAATACAGCAGCCGTGACTACCCTAACCGCCTCCGGTATGGTAAAGGGTGCTACTATTTCAGGTACCAATATATATGGTACCCTAGCTGGGGCTAATACAGCAGCTGTGACTACCCTAACAGCCTCTGCTATGGTGAAGGGTGCTACCATTTCAGGGACCAATGTATATGGTACTCTAGCTGGGTCTAATGCAGCGGCTATAACTACCCTAAACGCCTCGGGTGTGGTGACCTTAGCAGATACAACTACTTCAACCTCAGCTACAACAGGTGCCCTCAAGGTTGCTGGTGGTATCAGTACCCAAGAAAACCTGAATGTTGGTGGTGATCTCAAGGTAGATACTTCTATATTAGTGGTAAACTCTACAACAGATCGTGTTGGTATTAATAAAGCAACACCCGCTTACACCCTCGATGTTGATGGTGATATCAACTTCACAGGTACTTTCCGAGAAGATGGTAATCCATTTGTAAGCACACCATGGACCATTGAAACGAGTCCAGACGCATTAAATTATACAGCGGGAAATGTGGGAATCGGAGCTACTGACCCAGCGGCAAAGCTGACTGTGACAGGTGATGCACAGATCACCACAACCCTAAATGTTGGTGGTGTGGTGACCCTAACAGATGCAACGGAGGCGACATCATCAACTACAGGTGCTCTCAAGGCAGCTGGTGGTGTCGGTATTGCGAAGGATGTGTACGTCGGGGAACGCGCCTATGTCACTGGGGGTCTCATCACCAATACTGGGGGTCTGGGGCGAAAGACGTACAGTTTATCGAATAGTATGCCTGCGAGTGTATCCCCCACAACAAACATCCACTTTACTTCCAATATATTCCATGCAAAAATTACAGCTACCCTTGTTGATAGAAATGAGCACGTGAGTACAATATTACTCGATGTAAATGGTGGTTCCCAAGCGGGGAGTATCAACTCTGGTAGTAATGTAATTTCGGTGGGTAATCAAACTATTTTTGGTACAACTGATAATGCTACACCATGGGCGTCAAATGTAAGCACTACAGCTAATACAGTTGCGCTATACACTTCAGGAGCTATGGCGGTTTCTGGTAATGTTCACGTTTTTGTTGAATATATGTCACCAACCTCAGGTGGTGGAGTACACGCAATTGCCCATAATGGTGACGCACTAGCTACATTCGGCTATTAAACTATACATCCAAAACTTTCTAAAACCATTTTTTTAGGAGCGTCCCAGACTGCTAAAAAAATTGTGGAGTTATAATAACAAGTTCTCCATGACAAATATCAACACGTTTCAGGGGAACGTCGGGATCGGGACGAATAATCCAAAATCCACTCTACACGCTTCAGGTACTGACGGTCGAATTGCTATAGCTGATTCCAGTCAAGACGACTGTGATACGAACGCATTTAACTGTGGTCTTGTTTTTGTGGATAATACTTGGGACGGGACGACCACGAACTCAGGCAATCCTGCGGCTGGTATGGGTTTTTATATAGCACACAGTTCAAGTTCCAGTAAATTAATCACCATGCGAAACATGACCGGGGGTATTACATTTGGTACGAGGGACCAGACTGCTGCCATGAATATTGTTGACAATGGTGATATATCCTTTATCGGTGGACTGTATGTACCTGAGTATATCTATCATAGGGATGATAACGATACCTATATTCGGTTCACGGATAATACTATAGGATTGTACGCTGGGGGGAGCCACAAGATCGGTATCAATGCGACCAACACGCAGTTTTACAGCGATGTATATATATCCCAATATATTTATCATTATAGCGATAACAACACCTACTTTGGGTTTTCGTCGAATGATACAATCGTATTTGCCACCGATGGTGGCACCGCAATGACCATAGATAGCGACAGGTTCGTCGGAATCGGTGTGAACGCAAATGGTTATTTATCCATTAGAGCCAACTACAGCAACAGCCAGAGTGGCCGTACTATGAGCTCCGCCCCGATGTTATCTGTTGTCAACCCCAGCGGCGCCGACGGCCAACCAATTGCTCAATTTCGTAGTAACGCAGGTAATACATCGATTTTTAATGATGGTATTTTCCATAAACGAGGTAATGGACAAACCATGGCAATATATACATCCTCGGGGACACCCCTATTTTCGGGTGACTCGACCCGACTAAGGATCCATAATAGTGGAGCTGCTCAATTTAACTCTCAACTCTACGCAAACGCCTTCAATCCTAATTCAGACGATCGCATAAAATACAATGAAAGTCATATAAAAAATGCTATAAAAACGTTATTTAAACTCAAACCACAAAAATATGATAAAATAAGCTATGAGAATGATATAATCGAACCCGAAACCTGGGCAAATACAACTGATGATAAAAAGGAAGGTTACGTATGGAATGATGTTGAAGATGGGTGGATCAAACGAACATATTTAGAAAAAAGTGGGATGACTGAAGCTGGTCTCATCGCACAAGATATTTGGTATGACGCACCGGAACTAAGGTATATCGTAAATCTTCCTGAGGATGCCAACCCAGATGAGACGAAACCATCCGATCCTGATCCGGATGATCCACGAGTTGACCCGGATTATGATTCAGCGGGTTGGGGGGCATTGAACCCGGCAACTGTAAATTATAACTCTTTAATCCCGTATCTGATTAAATCTATACGTGAACTATACAACGAACTCCCTCGTTACAAGACAAATGTCCCAGTCGAATTATATTCAAACGTTCAAGATTATCATCATATGATCGTTTCCAGACGTAATGAAAATATACAACTTACGAATACAGAGAACGATAAAACTGTGCATGGTGTAATTTCGGATATAAAAACAGACTCAGATAATTACGAAATTTTAATCGAACATAGTGGTTTAGCTAATGTTTGGGTAATTAACACGGGTTCGAATATACAAGTTGGTGACTATATCACGACATCTAATGTTGTTGGGTATGGTATGGTACAAAATTCTAATATTTGTATGAATCATACGTTGGCAAAATCCGTCGTTAATTGTGATTTCACACTTCAAACTGTTCCCATTAAACAGAAGATTAGACAACTTCAAAATAAAACGTATTGGATTAAAACAGTTAATAAAGAAGTGGTTACTGAAATGGCCTATTCAAACTTAGCTAGTGATTATAAAACAACCGGAGTGGAAACGTATCATAATGCATATGAAAACAAAAACAAAACATCCAATGTTGTAACATTAGAACAATTGATCGAAGTGGAAGAACCTGTCGAATTTAAAACGGATGAATTAGATACTGAAAAATATTCAAACACTTTCGTTATTGGTGAACCAGTATATACCACACACACAAGAACATTCCATTATCTTTTACACAAAAAGAAATATGAAAACAATCTTGAAAATTTTACTGGATACACTTCTAATGTAGTACAAGAGACTATGGATTTATTAGATGCAAATGGACAAGTGCAATGGGAAGATACGGATCAAACACGACCTTTACACGAAATAAGATATCTTACCATTGATGGTGCTATTACTGATCAATCGAATGCTGTTTATACCGCTAGTCTAATTAATTCAGTGTTACTAATTTAAGGCAAACGTTCATTTAAAAAACCGGTGATGATATATTTAGATCCTTTTATTAAAGTTTCTCCACTGTGAGTATATGTCCACGTCGAAGGGAAAATTAATATACTTCCAGCTTTAGGTGTTATACTTTTACCATTAAGAAATAGAGTTTTACCCCCATCTTCTTCGTTGAGGGTATTTAAATAAACAATATAAGCTAATAATCTTTTCTGTGTTGGAGCGTCGTCTATATGCCATTTGAAATACCCACCTGGTACATATTTTTGTATTTGAAATCCTGTTGGGTCTAAGGCATTTTCATGTCCAAACATTTCTCTTAAAATTCTAAAGTTTCCGTTAAATATTTTATCGTTTAAATGTTCTAAATATTTGACAATACCTACACCTACATATTTTTCTAGTTGTTCTTCTTCAACACGCCAATCCTCGTGATGACTTGGGTGAAAATCTGTACATTTTTTTATCATGGGTTCGACACGACCATCATCTACTACTCCCATTTTTCCTGGGAATTTACCAGGGTGTTTGTCAAATTTGTCAATCACATGATTACAAAATTCGAGTGGTATTAAATTGTCTATGACATGAACATACTCCATTTATATATCAATTTCTTTATTCTTTAATCGGGTAATCCTCGAGCTTAAAAATAAACTCTCACTATATTATAAAATGTCTGGTGGTATTGCCCAACTCGTAGCCGTCGGTGCTCAGGATGTACACCTCGTCGGTCAGCCCGAGGTGAGCTTCTTCCGCTCCACCTACAAACGTCACACAAACTTTTCCCAAACTGTCGAGCGTCAGGTCATTCAAGGCAATGTCGCGAATGGTGGTATGTCCACCGTCCGCTTCGAGCGCAAGGGTGATATGCTCGGATATGTCTATCTCGTCCCCAATAATGGTGTCAAGACCATGCCTTACTCTCAAGCCGATTGGTTAACAAAAATTTCCAAGGTTGAACTCCTTGTGGGGGGTCAGGTGATTGATGAACAGGATTCCACCTACTCTACCCTGGTTGCGCCCCGTCTTTCTGCGACCACCGCTTCCAAATCACCTTCGGCTGATCTGGTCAACGGCGGTACAGCCTACAGGTTCTACCCCCTCAGGTTTGCTTTCTGTGAAAACTGGCAGACCGCCATCCCTCTCATTTCACTCCAATATCACGATGTCGAGCTTCGCATCACTTGGGGCTCCGCGGCGGCTACTGACAAGTGGGATGTTTTCACCAACTACGCCTACCTTGACACTGATGAACGTGAAGTGTTCGCTTCCCAGCCCCAGAACATGCTCATCACCCAGGTGCAGAAGTCGGTTGCCTCCACTTCCAAGATCCAGGAGCTCAACTTCAACCACCCCGTGAAGTACATCGCCGCCGGTAAGGCGTCTGCTTTGGAGATTCTCCATGATAACAACAAGCTCAAGCTTCAAATCAATGGTACCGATGTTGCTGATTACAAATTTGCTGATCCCAACTTCTCCACCGTAACTTCGTATTATCACGCCACTAACTCGTCTTTAGGAACAGCCAAGACTCTGTTCTTCTACCCATTCTGCCTCGATGCTGGTAAGCTTCAGCCTACTGGCAGCCTAAACTTCTCCCGTCTTGATTCGGCTCGTATCATCAACGATACCAAAGACTCAGACGACAACCTCTATGCCGTAAACTACAATGTGCTTCGCATTGAAAATGGTATGGGTGGTCTATTATATTCTAACTAATTAATAAAGATGTTGTGGAAGGTTGTCTTCCTACTTGCCATCGTTTTTGTATTGACGTACGATCCTAACTCCAGGACACTCGAAAAGTTTGTTGGTCAACCCACACAACCAACAAGCAAATCGTGTGAAAATGCGCATTACGAAGCCGTTCAATTTGCCCAGAGCCCGTATGAATGCCCCACCGCTGGTAAGACTAAGATGGGTGCCGTGATGTAGAAAGCTTAAAAAGAAAATGACATTTTCTTTTATAAATGGTTCCAGTCAATAAAGACACCCTACTCATCGTTGCAGCGATTGTTTTTGCAATTGGTATGATTTACATGTTTAAAGAGTTAAACAAGGCTAAACAGGATATTGACAATTTTAAAGGTTTCTCAGCCCAGGTCGTTCGACACTTAGCTCCACCCCCAGAGCCAGTTTCTGCTCCAGTTCCTGTACCTGAAAAGAAGCTTGAAGATATCGATGAGGTGGATGAAAAATCCGAAGAATAATCATATCCACTTATTATAACTTGCGAATGCGCAATGAAGAAGTACAAAGCGATTGCAGTACCGGTTACTTTTACCGATGGGAAACCGAGATTTCTCACAGTAAGAGACTGGAGATTTAAAGATTGGATTTTCGTAACGGGTGGGTGTAGAAGACGGGAAATTTACAACCCCTTGAGGTGTGCCCTACGAGAATTAGAAGAAGAGACACGTGGTGTCGTGTCACTAAAAAATGGTGAATATACAGAATTCAAATTTATACATAAAGAAAGCCCAACAGTTGACCTAGAATATAACGTATTCATATTCTTTGTCAATTACAATCGATCAGAACAACAAACACAAATTCGTAAGTTTTACGAAGAAAAACACAAAACACAAATCAAAAAGATGAACAATCAACCTATTCGTAAAACCCATGATGAGAACGATTTCATGAGCTATGATACACTAGAAGAATTCAACGGACGTAAACGATGGAAGTTGATCATAGATAATGTCATTAAGAATCCCCAATTTTATGCGTGTATAAGTTCTCACA
>Ga0315316_10003877_pt1 | contig 10880 bp, 8 predicted proteins | sample M160m3416metaG_FD_203702 | JGI IMG/M metagenome (GOLD analysis project Ga0315316, IMG submission 203702) | Ammonia-oxidizing marine archaeal communities from Monterey Bay, California, United States - M1 60m 3416 | ecosystem: Environmental > Aquatic > Marine > Intertidal zone | place: USA... | reverse complement strand
ATTGGGAACAATGCAGATTGATGAGAATGGCGTCTGGATCGATCCCGGAGCAATTGGCTTGATTCATGGATATCCAAGCCAGGAACCAGAGGAAAACAAAATCGAAGATGAGGCCGCCGAAAATGATGAGGGGACGAACGAAACTGTCAGTGAAGACAACGAAACGTAACTCTACTGTTTTGATCATTGTCTTGTTTCTCGACCGAAACTTTATAGCGTTAGCGGTGTTTTGTCCTTATAAAACTCGAGAATTGATATCATAATTAATTAACGTAAATCGATTTGCACTCTGTAATTGGTGAGTGACAAAATCCCATCACAACTCTTGCCCGATTAAATACCTATGCTTTTAGAAAAAACGTCGCGTCTTCGTGGTAACAGCACCGTATTCACCCTCTTCGCCATCATTGCCGTTGGCGTGACAACACTGGGATGGTACGGCTACAATCTTGTGCAAGCCTCGATTGATCCTGACATTGTCTATAACTTCCAATTTAGTGAAGCTGAAGTCGGCCTCTTTAAGCACACTATCAATGAAACCGGAGATATCGAAGCGGCTGAAAATGTCGAAGTCAAATGCGAGGTGCGTTCATCGGGCGGAGTCGAAATCATCAGTGTCGTCGATGAAGGTGAAGTGGTAAGCAAAGGTGATCTGCTAGTTGAACTAGATACCTCCACTCTGGAAGACCAAAAACAGGCGCAAAACATTATTGTAAATCGTGCTCTTTCCACAAAGACTTCGGCAGATGCTGCTTTGCGACAAGCGACAATTACCAAGAAAGAGTATCTGGAAGGAACTTTCATTCAAAATGAAGCAACCATTGAAGCCAACATCTTGATTGCCAAGCAAAATCTGGCTAACAATCAGGACACGGCAGCTTTTAGTGAACGGCTTGCGGCGAAAGGTTTCGTAACACAGCAGCAGTTAGCATCCGATCGCTTTGCGGTGAAGCGTACGGAGCTGGAACTCTCATTAACAGAAACCGAATTGAAAACATTGCGCGAGATAACTCGCGAAAAAAACCTTGTCGGATTTGATGCCGATATTGAAACGCGGAAAGCCACCCTGGAAGCGGAAAATAAAAACTATGATGAAGAGCTGAAAAAACTGGAAGAAATTAATGACATGATAAGTAAATGCACGATTGTCGCACCGCAAGACGGTACCGTTGTGCATGCCAACTACGGTGATGACAGGGGCCAACAATTTACTGTCGAGCCTGGAGCGTCTGTTCGAGAAAGGCAAACGATTATTTATCTCCCCGACCTCGAAAGACTTCAGGTTAAGACACCAATCGCCGAAGGCAAAATTGCAAGTGTTCGCGAAGGCTTGCCTGTGAAAATCCGTGTCGGTGCTTTAGAAGACCGCGTGTTTACTGGCAAAATCATTTCAATAAATCGATATGCGGAACGACAACACTGGAGTAATAAAGTTAAGCGTTTTGCTACGTTCATCGAAATTAATGGTGATTCGGAGGGTGCTCGAGTTGGCTTGTCGGCAGATGTTGAAATTACGGTCAACCAGCAACCTGATCGATTGCAAATTCCGGTGCAGTGTTTACATGAAGATAACGACCAAAGGTTTGTTTTAGTTCGTGTACCATACGACGCCAATAACTCTTTGCATAGCGAACAGCTTGGTAAGAAGCACGGCGAGGAGGAAAAACTCTTCTCCATTGAAGCCAGAGTGATTGAGTACGAAGCAAGTAATGACAAGATGCTCGTACTTCAAGGGGGGGGAGAAGTTAGTAAAGGCGATCAAATTGTTCAAAACCCGAGGGAATACCCGGAGTTTCTAAGGCATCTAGTTTCAAATCATCGTGCTCGTGTCGCAATGGAACGCTTCTCGCCAAATAACGACGAAGCTGGAGAACTGACTCAAAAAGATATTGCAGAAATGAATGAGATTTTAGGGTATGAAGGGATTTCGAACTTTGCTTCCGTTGATCAAGACGGAAACGAGGCCATTTCAACCACAGAGCTAACTGCCTTCATCACTAAAACGCAGGACCTTTTGGTTCCGCTTGAAGATACGAGTGAAGTTGCCGCTGCGGGATCAGCTGAAGCACCTGAACAATCCGAGGAAGACAAGGACGCCGCATATGAGAAACAAGCTGAAGAGCAAGTAACAAAAACGATGGCTAAATATGATACGAATAGTGACGACAGTATTGATGCAGAAGAACTGGCTGCTGCCGGTCAAGTTGGTAACTTCTTGAAGCGAGCAGATAAAAACAACGACGGTAAGGTCACTAAAAAAGAAATGGTCGCCGGAACCGTCCAGATGCTTAAGGCTGCGGCTAGCGGGGGCGGTGGTGGAAGACCTAGTAGTGGACGGCCAGCTGGCTCTCCTGGCGGAGGAGGAAAATAAGTGCCTGAAACCGCACTCTCTGTTAAAGATCTAACCAAAGATTACATTACCAAGTCTGAAACTGTTCATGCCCTGCGAGGTGTGTCTTTCGATGTACCGGAAGGCGACTATGTCGCGATCATGGGGCCCTCGGGATCGGGTAAGAGTACGCTGCTTAATCTCATTGGCTGTTTAGATAAGCCAACGACCGGTGATCTGCTGCTGGGTACCGACAACATCTTTTACATGACCGACAATCAATTGTCGGACATTCGAGCCAGTCGCATTGGTTTTATCTTCCAAAGCTACAATTTAATTGCCCAACTAAGCGTCGTCGAAAACATTCAAGTTCCTCTCTACTATCAGGGTAAATTAACTCGTCAAACCTATAGAAGGTGTGTTGAATTAGCTGGGCTTGTTGGTCTGGGTGACCGTCTGGATCACCGCCCCACTCAACTTTCCGGGGGTCAACAACAACGCGTCGCTATCGCGCGTAGTCTTGTCAATGATCCTTATTATATTTTGGCCGACGAATCTACTGGTAACCTCGATACCAAAACGACGGAAGAAATTCTCACGCTTTACGAACGCCTCAATGATGAAGGGAAAACCATCATCATGGTGACGCACGAAGATGATGTAGCAATGCGAACGAAGCGGGTCATTCGTCTTCGCGACGGTATGATTGTGTCTGACGAAGTCAATCATGGCCGTGTTCGATTCACCGATAAAGAAACCGGTGAAATCATTCCGGAAAATAGTTGGGAAATTTTAGAACTCAATCACGGCACTTCTTCGCTTCAGTTGCCGCCCGCTGAGGGAAATGTCGAAAGCAATGAATTTGACGAAGACGAAGACACCTTGGTTCTGGGAGAATAGCCTTTATGTCATATCTAAAAGGCTGGCTGCTTACGATTCACCTAAGCGTTAAGTGTCTGCTACTGCATCCAATGCGTTCATTTCTGACCACGTTAGGAATCCTAATCGGTGTTGCTGCTGTCATCTGCTTACTCGCTCTGGGTGAAGGCATCAGCCTAGAAGCGCAGAAACGGATTGCGGAGCTTGGAGCACGGAATATTATTGTCCGTTCTATTAAGCCCCAAAAAATTGATGGTATTCTTGCAGAATACGGGCTCACGCAGACCGAATTCGAACTAATCAAAGAAACCATTCCGCAGATTGACAGTGCCGTTCCCATTCGAGAGGTCGCTTTTGGCTTTAGTTATGATGCGGTCGACGTTGATGGTCGAATCGTAGGTTCTACGCCAACGTATTACGAAACAACCAATCTGGAAATTGATCGAGGGCGTTTCATTTCCGGCAGTGATGTAGCGAAGCACCGGGACTATTGTGTTATCGCCCATGATGTTGCCAAAAAACTATTTCCCTACCAGGACCCTATTGGGAAATCAATTCGCTTAAAAGACCGGACAGATCTATTCGAAGTCATAGGGGTGTTAAAGCAACGAGGCACTTCGGCCGGCATTGGCGGTTCTTTAGCGGCAGAGGATTTCACAAAAGATGTCTACATTCCCTTCACAACTTTTAATACTCGAATGGGAAGAGAAATTTTTCGCTCTGTCGGGGGTTCCTTTGGTGGAGAAAAAGTTGAGCTTCATCAAGCCACTTTTAAGGTCTCTCATATCGATGACGTACTACCTGCTTATCAGTTAATTAAAGATTCACTGCGTCACCACGACGAAGAACAAGACATTAGCATTGTTGTGCCGTTGGAATTACTTGAGCAGGCAAAAAATACCCGGCTCGTGCTAATGGGGATCATGGCTTTGATTGCCAGTGTCTCGCTATTTGTCGGTGGTATTGGGATTATGAATATCATGCTGGCAACGGTAACGGAACGAACTCGCGAGATCGGGGTTCGTCGTGCTCTCGGGGCAAGACAGTCAGCAATCATCAGACAATTCCTTGTGGAAACCGTAACGCTATCGATTGTGGGAGGCTTACTAGGGATTGTGCTTGGGTTCCTTGGCCCCACTGTGATTCTCGGCGGCATACAGCTATGTACTAATTTGTTCCCGGGCGAGATGGCCGCCCTGCCACCCGAAATCATACAAGCAAGGCCACAAATTGTGGAAGCCTCCATTCCCATTTCGTTTGGAGTGGCTGTCTTTGTTGGAACGGTCTTTGGTGTTTACCCTGCTATGCGGGCAGCGAGGATGGACCCAATCGAAGCGTTACGTCACGAGTAAACTACTGGCTCAACACCGCTACCAATCTTTCCATCTGATCCATAGTATGCGCACTGCTAAGGCTAATACGTAACAGGCTCTCACCTTCTGGTACTGTGGGAGGTCGAATGGCGGGAATGTACAGGCCCGCCTTCAATAGCGCCAGTGATTTGGTAACGGTCGCTTCCGGTCTTCCAATGATAACGGGCACAATCTGAGTAAACTTTTTTTGTGGTATCAGACCGATTGCTCCCAAACGACTCGTGATGTAATCGACGTTTTCAAAGAGTTGTTTCCTTCGTTGCGGTTCTGCCTGAAGAAGTTCGATCGCCCGAATTCCAGCTCGAGCACTTACCGCAGGCATCGCAGTGGAGTAGATATAGGTGCGAGCTTTGTTCACCAAAAGATCAATGAGGCTACGGCGTCCGGAAACAAAGCCGCCCATCGAGCCTAACGCCTTGCTTAACGTTCCGACAGAAATATCAATTCCGTCTTCGCAATCAAGCTCCTCAGCCATACCGCGACCCGTCGCTCCATAAACTCCGGTAGCATGCGCTTCATCAACCATCAACATGGCGTCATACTGACGTGCCACTTCAGCTATGAGGCTGAGCGGGGCGATATCGCCATCCATGCTGAACAGTGCATCGGTTACTATAAGTTTCCGGCGATATCCCGTTGCTTGTTTACATAGTTCAACCAAGTGATCTACGTCATTGTGACGGTAAATCTCTACCTTTGCTTTCGATAGTCGACAGCCATCAATAATACTCGCATGGTTACGAGCATCGCTAAGAATGACATCACCTTTACCGGTGACGGTTGTGATCGCTCCGACATTAGCGGCATATCCGGTTGAAAAGGAAAGGGCTGCTTCCGAGCCTTTGAATGCTGCTAAGGTCCATTCCAGTTGCTGGTGAGCTTCGCCACGACCTGTCACAAGGGGGCTGGCCCCACTGCCCCAGGCCGGCTCAGGATTTGGTAGCTCTTGAAGACCATTAGCAATCTCGTTGGCCAAGCTTAAATAATCGTTACTCGCAAAGTTAACATAAGTCTTTCCATGGAGCTTCAGCTCCGTCGAATGAGCTGTCCGGTCGCAAACATTTAACTCACGTAAGAGCCCCGCATCTGTAAGGGCGGAAAGCTCGTCGTCTATCCAATCTAACTTGTCGTTCACTATAGAACTCCCTGTAACGAAAGCACGGATTCAGTACTTCCTAGAATTGATTGTAGACATTTACGAACCTTCGATAAATCACCTGCGGATTGGCTAGACCGAACAAAGCGGAATGCTTTAGAATACCTGTTGCGACATAACATGCGGTAACGAATCACCGCTTCGAATACTTTTTTGAGGTTTCCTCAACTATGACTATTGCACTACGCCTTTTTTGGGTTTCTTGCGTTGCTAGCCTGATCACCTTCATGGGATGCTCGTCTAACGACTCTGCAAATACTGCCCCAAACTCCACAGACGTTACTTCTATGGCAGATGACGAGTCTGAAGAAGCTCCGAAAGATGTCGCATTTGCATTAGGTGATCTGATTCCCGAATTCATTCCACCAACAAAAGAGGAATTGGACAGCCGCGAGTGGATGGATAAGCCTGTGGTGGATGTGTATGAATTGATGGCTAATCGTAAAGAAAACGACGTTGCAATGATGACTGCTGCTGAGGCATTAGCCGTTAGAAATGCGACACCCGAAGACAATGACAACATCGTCTCCGCCATGGGAACTCTGGCCACAGATGGAGAGGTCGACTATTCCGCCGAATGGAATCGACATACTGCCGCAGATATTCGTAACACGAATCCACTCATGATCAGTTCATCGGCAGAATTTGACGTCTCCGGCCTGCTATCAATGGGGCTTTTTTCGTTCGACTGGAACTTTACTCCTTATGGTAATGCAAGTTCACTCGTCTCATGGCAAACTTCCAGTGACGGGCTCATGGATATGGTAGTCATGAGAGATGATCTTACCTGGTCAGACGGCGAAAAGATAACTGCCTATGATGTTGAATTTTCATATCAGGTCATTATGAGTTCAGCTGTACCTATCCCTGCGGTACGTTCAGGAACGGATCAACTGAAAGGCGTGAAAGCATACGATGAGCGGACACTTGTTTATTTCCATTCTGAGCCTCTTGCCACAAATGTCTGGAACATTAATTTTCCAATTATTCCAAAACATAAATATGAGAACACCATTGCAGATGACCCTACACTTGCATCCAGTCCAGTTCACGTGGAGTTAGACGAAAACCCCGTCTCTGGTGGTGCATACACGATTTTCAAGCGAGTACGCGGGCAAGAAATCATCTTAAAACGTCGTGATTCTTACTACATGTTTGATGGCCAGCAAGTACGTCAAAAACCTCACTTTGAAACGGTTCGTTTCAAAATTATCGAAAATCCAAATACGGCACTTCTCTCCATGAAAAAGGGTGAGTTGGAAGAGATGATGCTTACACCGGAACAGTGGCAATCTCAGACAAACAAGGATGATTTCTATAAGTTCAATACCAAGTCCTATGCACTGGAGTGGGTCTATTATTATTTTGGTTGGAATTTCCGATCGCCTTTCTTCAAAGACAAGCGTGTTCGACAAGCGATGAGCTACGCCTTTAATCATCAAGAGTTATTAGAAAAACATCGTTTCGGGATGGACGAAGCATCTACCGGAATCTTTCATCGAACATCACCATGGGCTCCGGAGGTTGCACCTACGGCTTACCAACAGGATCTCAGCAAGGCGGAGGATCTTTTAGCCGAAGCCGGATGGGAAGACACTGATGGAGATGGAGTATTGGATAATATGGTTGAGATGGATACGAATTTCGATGGTGAGTCGGAAGGTTCTCGAAGAATCCCGTTTGAATTTACTATTCTGACAAGCAATCGTCCCGATCGAATTGCTATTTGTGAACTCCTTCAGGAGAATCTAGACCAAATCGGTATTCGGTGTAACGTAAAGCCCGTTGAATTCACCACTCTCCAGGAAACAATGCTGGGGCATAAATTTCATGCCGTTTTCGCGGGATGGGGTACTGGTGCTGATCCGGATACCTCCGAAAATCTGTGGACAACGAAGGCCATTAATAATGGACGTAACTACGGGTGTTATTCGAATGCTGAAGTTGATAAATTATTTGAACAAGGCAAGCGTGAACTGGATTTAGGGGCAAGGCGTAAGATTTACCAGCAAATACATCTTACGCTATGGGAAGATCAACCTTACACCTGGCTCTACTTTCGCAATGCATACTACGCATTCAATAAATCATTGCGGGGCTATAACTATAGTCCTCGAGGACCTTATAACTACGGGCCCGGTGCAGACACTATTTTCAAAGCCGCAGAAATCCAATAACTTTCACGCCTCTACGGCAATCTACTTCACTAACAAGGCGCTTACGTGGCTGGCTATTTAATACGTCGCATCCTTCTGGGCCTACTGACGCTATTGCTCATCACTATGGCAATTTATGCGCTCATTCGGTTTATGCCTGGTAATCCGCTGGCAACCGACGCTGCGATGATGAATCCAGAGAACATGCCAAGTGAAGAAGACATTCAACGGATGCGGGCTGCCTATGGACTAGATAAATCGATTCCCGAGGCCTACGCACACTGGCTTACCAATATGATCAAGGGAGATTTCGGAAGTAGTTTCGCTGAGAAAAAGCCTGTTCTAGATGTTATTGGGTCTCGTGTCGCCAATACACTTCTACTGACCGTGCCCTCGCTGATTTTAGCTTACATTTTAGCGATACCTATAGGATTGTTCTCCACCGCACGAAGTGGTAAATCCGATGAACGGCTCATTGGCGTCATTTTGTATATGCTTTATGCCATTCCATCTTTTATTGCCGCCCTATTTCTTCAGTTATTGTTTGCCGTGAAACTGGAGGGAACAGCGTTTGAGCTTCCCCTAATGGGTACCAAAGCCGACGACTATGAGGCTCTGACAAACTCCGCCAAATTCTGGGATTTGCTGGAACACATGATCCTCCCCGTCATTAGTTTCACCTATGTAAGCCTGGCTTATTACAGTCGCTTTATCAAAGCCAATATGGAAGAGGTTATTCGCCAGGACTACATCCGAACGGCAAAAGCGAAAGGGCTTGGGCCATTTCGAATCATGATTCATCACGCTTTTCGAAATACCCTCATTCCATTTGTAACACTTTTGGGATTGTCTCTTCCGGCATTGCTAGGCGGTGCAATTATTTTAGAGCAAATTTTTAACTGGCCCGGAATGGGACAGCTGTATTTCCGCAGTATCTTAACGCGGGACTACCCGGTAATCATGGGATTAACTTTTGCATTATCGGTGCTCACTCTTTTGGGACAGCTACTAGCAGATATCCTATATGCTTTTGTCGACCCGCGGATTTCCTACCAATAAAAAGACTCTCGATGAACGAAACCAACGCAGCAGCCGAAAATAGAAAATCGCCAGGTTTCTGGCGACATGCGTGGCTGCGTTTTCGTCGAAAAAAACTATCGATGTGCGCTTTATTGGTTGTCATTTTCCTTAGCCTGGTGGCGATTTTCTCGCCAATGATTGCTGGCACAAAGCCGGTTGTATGTAAATATAAAGGCAACCTCTACTTTCCCTGTATGGCCTACTTCAATGCCGACTGGGAGAACCCAATTTTCCAGAAGGATAAATTCCGAAAACGTTATCCCAAAAATCTCAAAGAAAAGGATCCTGAAAGCTGGGCCGTCTGGCCACTGATTTTTCAGGACCCCTATCGGCCCGTACGTGACAACGAATGGGAAGACCGACTAGGGAATCCTTTCAACGGCGGTGAACCTAGCAGCCAAAACATCTTTGGGACCTCGAAAGGAAAAGATGTTCTGGCAATGATGGTGCACGGAACTCGAATCGCACTCTTGGTTGGCTTCGTATCAACCGGCATTGCTGCCACGATCGGAATCTTCGTGGGCGCCGTCTCTGGCTATTTTGGTGGCTGGGCGGACATTATTATCAGTCGAATTATCGAACTGGTGATGTGTATCCCAAGTATCGTTTTAATTCTGGCACTGATGGCCGTCATTGAGCAACCAACAATCTGGCATATGATGGCAATTCTCGGATTCACCAGTTGGACAGGGATGGCTCGTTTAACGCGTGGTGAATTCCTGAAACTCAAAGAATCCGAATTCGTAGCGGCAGCGCGGAGTATTGGTGTTGGCCCATTTCGAATTATGTTCCGACATATTTTACCGAACGCTCTGGCCCCTGTTATGGTGCCGATCGTCTTCGGAATTGCGGCTGCCATTAAGGTAGAGGCTGGGCTAAGCCTACTGGGTTTTGGGGCTCCACCACCCAACCCAAGTTGGGGAACTATCCTCAATGCCGGCATGACTAATTACACCGAATGGTGGCAAATCGTATTTCCCGGCATCGCAATCTTTATCACTATTCTCGCCTACAACCTCATTGGGGAAGGACTTCAAGAATCCACAGATCCTCGTTTGGCAGACCCTAAAGACTAAAGAATGAACGACGTATTAAAAATTGATAATCTGAAAACGTACTTTAACACCGAGGACGGTGTGGTGAAGGCAGTGGACGATTTGTCGTTATCGATCAAGCCTGGGCATACATTAGGCGTTGTCGGAGAATCGGGATCTGGGAAATCAGTCACTTCGCTCACGATTATGAATCTGCTCGCAGCCTCAGCAGAAGTCTACGACGGTTCAATCTCCTTCCTGGGCAAAGATCTCATCAACATTTCGACTAAAGAAATGCGTAAGTTGCGTGGTAGTGATGTCAGCATGATCTTTCAGGAACCGATGTCATCTCTTAATCCGGTACATCGGGTCGGGAATCAGGTGGCTGAAGCCATCCTGCAACACGAGCAAATATCCAAAGAGGACGCCATGCGGCGTGTTATCGAATTGTTCGAAGAAGTTGGCATTCCGGACCCGGACCAACGTATCAGTTACTACCCGCATCAAATGTCTGGTGGCCAAAAACAACGGGTGATGATTGCAATGGCTTTGGCCTGTAATCCCAAGTTACTAATTGCAGATGAACCGACAACCGCGCTCGACGTCACTATTCAGAAACAAATTCTTGATTTGATGCGAGAATTGCGTGACAACCGCCAAATGGCGATCCTTTTCATCACTCATGACTTAGGAGTGATCGCGGAAATCGCTGACGAAGTACTCGTGATGTATCGTGGAAAGGTCGTAGAGCAGGGACCTGTTGTCGAGATCTACGAAAGTCCCCAACATCCATACACCAAGGGACTTCTTAATTGCCGTCCACGCCTGGACACCACCTACAAGCGGTTACCGACCGTTTCGGACTTCATGGAC
>Ga0315316_10003875_pt1 | contig 10882 bp, 9 predicted proteins | sample M160m3416metaG_FD_203702 | JGI IMG/M metagenome (GOLD analysis project Ga0315316, IMG submission 203702) | Ammonia-oxidizing marine archaeal communities from Monterey Bay, California, United States - M1 60m 3416 | ecosystem: Environmental > Aquatic > Marine > Intertidal zone | place: USA... | reverse complement strand
TGTGTAAAAGTAGATGATAGATATGCGTTCCATGATAAACATGAGGCATTAAAATTGGAATTGAAAGTGAACCTACAACTGTTAAAATAACTGCAATTAGTAATTTCGGTTTGTTATTTACAAATCTTTGATATCTAAACATATCACATAAAAGTTAATTTATAATTTAAAGCGAGATAGTACAAACGTCGAACTAAACTACACAGAAATTATTCCCTCTTTGATTAGGAATTGAATTCCACTTGCAAATGAACTATCATCAATTTGACCTTCTGCCCACCATGCAGCATTATTTCTAACCCAATCTGGAATTGTTGTATCTTGGGATTGTTTTCCTTCATCTGTAATTGGAACAGAAATAATATTTTCTTTGATCATAAATTCAATTCCACTTGCAAATGTTTTATCATCAATTTGTCTGTCTGCCCACCATGTGGCATTATTTTTTATCCATTCTGGAATGTTCAATTCTGAGGTATCTTTGACAACAACACTACCTTTCATCCATGGATGTAATGTACACCAGTAATCATATCGTCCTACTTCTAAAAATTTGTAAACAAATGATTCATTTGGATTAATGATATCTGTTGTAGAATGGAGATAGTCTGTTTTCTCTTCTAGCATTACATTATGTGCAAACTCATCTTGGTTTTCAAAAAGTATCGTTTCTCCTGTTTTGATAATACTTGTATGTGGTGTAAAACACACATTAATTTTTTCACATCCTTGTTGCCATGCGCCTGTAGACATTATGACTAAATGATCTGTATCATCTTTTGTAAGAATTTTTGCAACATCAAACTCAAACTCCACCTTTGAATCAATCCCATTGATATTTTGTATCTGGAGTTTTGTACTTCCTATGGAGTTAATTTTTGTAAATATAGAATCTCTTCCATTTTGAGAAAATTTTTCAGTCTCTGAAGAAATTATTTTCCCTTTTTGTTCAATTGTGTAATCGTATGTTATTTGTTGTATGACATATTTTGTAAATGGATCACGAAATTCTATTTCTATTGGAATTTCTTTTCCTAACGGAAATTTACCTTTTGGCTCCCATTTCACTTTTATCATCCATCCCCCATCATCTGTTTCTTTACTAAGACCTGTTTCAGTTACAATCTTACTTCCGGAAGAAATTCCAAATGTCATTTTATCAGTTGATACTGGTAATTTCTTTGAATATTCTAACAGTTTATCTTTCTGAATTAGAAAATGCACTACAATTTCATCTGTTGGAGAGCGATCAACTACTCCAAAAAATTCAAAGTCATTCACAAACATCCTGATTTCATAGTCTTTGTAAATCTCAATATTTTTTGGAATATAGTATTCTGCGTGAACAAACTCTAACTGCTGTATTGCTTCTTCATTCCAATCAAAAGGCATAGATGTAATTGAGGTTTTTGTATCTTCATTGAATTCAAAATTTGAAATCGAATCATGATATGTGGCAAAAGTCATTTCATATTGTTTATTTTCAAACTCAAATTCAACAGGTACGTGTTCCACCCATCCATCTTCTAATCCTAAATGTGCATTTGCAATGCTGAAAGAAAATAGGAATGTCATGGATAGTATTATAGGAATTTTCATAGTTGTTTGCTATTTTTTTGATTATTTGATTTACATTAGTTCTTTTGACGAATGTACCATATTTCATTATATTGCCTTTGAAAATTGAAAACTTTATGCAACTAACAAAATCGATGCCAATTCTAATGACACTTTTTATTATTGCAGGTATTGGTTTTGTCAGTTCTATTGACAATGCTGAAGCAATAACTCAACAGGATGGATATAGAATGGCATTTTGTACAAACATGGCTTGGACATTTGCTGAATGTGAAGAACAATATGATGGTTATACGTGGACAGATAGATTTACAGTTCTAATTGGCGCTAATGGATTTAATGAAGATCCTACTAAAATTGATATGATTGGTGGAGAAGATGAATTCCCAATTCATGTATATTCACAGACAGATAGAATTCCTGCTGGAGATGTAGTTTTCATGGAAACTGGTTTAGATACTGGAATTTTTATGGGGATAATCAAGATGACTGGTCAATCGTATGATGCTGATGGTGATGGCCTAAATGATATGATGCGTATGAATCAAGGAAATGTTGAATGTGTTGATCGTTCTTCTAGTGGTGGAATGACTATGTTCATTTTTGGAATGCCATTTTTATCTGATATATTTACACTTACAACAGATTATTTTTTACCAAATGCTTGGGCTGGCGCTAGTTATGGCGGAACTCATCCTGACATTGATAAAACATGTACATGGAGTGCAATGGCTAGTATGACTCGAGAAAATCTAGAGATTACTTCATCACATGACTATGCTGCAAAAATTAAAACGGATAAACAAGAGGGTGCAGTTACTGTCTCTTTCAACTACCAAGATGATCCTAAAACAAAAACAATAAGTGCAACTGCATCTCATTCTTGGAGATTAGGTGAAGTACACTTTGATAAAGATGCATACTATGTAGGTGAACCTGTTACATTCTATATTAGAGATGCAGATTTATGGACAATGCATCATGGTCAACCAAAAGAATATGATGTTGTTGATATATACACAACTTCTGACTCTGCAGGAGTAGATTCACCTGTTCAATTTATAATGAATCATGATCATGGTGATAAAAATCTAAAACCTGATTCTGATGCAATTAATGAACACAAATATCACAAACAAGGATCAAACTTCCATGCACCTCCAACTGCCTTAACACAAACTGATAGTTCTAATCAATGGAAAATTTATCTCTGGTGGGAACCTGGGGGAGTGTTTGAAGTGGATACCACTTATGCACTTAACATAATGTTCCATGATGATATGAAAGATGTAATGCAAGAAAATGTTGCATATAGTATGGATGTTTCCCAAAATGGTAATATCTTAAACCATCTTAGTACCACAAACCAATTTACCTCTTCAGGTCATGTTGTCAAACAATTTGAATTTGACAATAGAGGATCTGTCACATTAAGGATACATGATATTGGTTTAGGTGATGGTGAAACTACTTTTAAATTTCAAGTTGCACCAAACTCTGGAACTTTATTTGAAGTGATGGAACATAAAGCATTTTCAAAAGTATGGAATGATCCTAGATGGGATGGTTACATGCATCAACACTTCGTTGATTTACTCCCTGGACGTGTATATACAGCTGATTCAGATGATAATGCTGATGTTGTAAAATATCAACGTGAAGTAATTTCAGTTAGAGCAGGTGACAAGTTATGTGTAAAATATTATGATAGAACTCAACCATCAATTATGCCAGATGGGTCTGTTGGAAAAACTGATTCAGACTCAGATTATATAATTGAAAACTGTGTTGATATAATTGGAATGCCAAATAAAATGGCAGATGAAAGAACTCCTAAATTCAACTAATTTACATTGAAAAACTACGTAGTTGCTCTAGTTCTATATTCTCTACATATGGAATATTCAATGAAGATTTATTCATTAGATTACCGGTGAACTCTACTTGGAAATCTTAACACAACTGTCCATTTATTTTATAATTCCTGGAATATTTCTCTCCGGAATAGTTCTGACATCCTTTTCTGATTCAGATTTGGGTGGTCCAAAAGAAATAATCATTGAAATTGAACCTCCACAAGAAGAATTTGAAGATAATTCTAAAGAACAAGAAAAAGAACAACCCACCCCAGAAGCCAAAAATTCTGGTGGGGAAAATGGTAATATTTACACCTCATATGTGACAGGAAGTGGGTATGCACGTAATGGAGAAGCAATCCTAATCAGCACTCCTGAAGGAATAAAACTAAATGAAAAATTAATTGATCAACAAGAATTAGAAGAACTTCAAATATTACACGGTGAAGAATTTTGGAAAAAAATTGATAGACTGACGTATGATCATTATGGATTAGCTAATGCACTTTCAAATCCAAATAGTGAAAATTCATATTTTGTAAAAGGTGGGAAGTATTCAGAAAATCCCAATTCAAATCTTGATTATTATCTATTAGAAAGGGGATATGATCCAAATGATCTTTCGAATGTTCCAAATAATGTTTTCACTCCTTTGAAATATGATCTTGCACGAGCAGTAATGCAAAAACTTCAAGATTCAAATGCAAATAATTTGGATATAACTAAATTCAAAGAATCAAATCTTGAAGTTTTATCTCCAAACGCATTTTCCATGTCTGAAGAAGATCAAAATGTCATGTACCATAATGATGTTGAAAATAGAGCTATGACTATGTTAAAAGATACGCTCCCTTCAATTTCTGGTTCATCCGATAGCGATTCTGAATCAATAACCTCACAAAATAATGATAATATAATGAATCAAGAGTTAGATGAAATAAAATCTATGCCTGAATTTGGTGCTAATGGTTCACAAGAAGAACAAAAATCCAAAAAACATCCTACTCCAAAACTAAATGAAGAACTATTCCAAAATACTGAACATCTTAAAGATATGATCTCACGAGATAATTTTAAACCAAATTATGATACAAAAACCGAAATTATTTTTCCATTTGTCGAAGTGATACTATCAATTATCATATTTTCCATCTCAACGATTATTGGATTAATTGTCTTCAAAAAGTTAAAAAATAAACCAAAACAGGTCATTACCCCATTAATTACATCCTCTACATTTGATTATGTACAAGAAACTCATATAATGTTGAAATCTGCAAATATTCTATATCAATCAAAACAAATCAAGGATGCTTATGAACAATTTAGTCATGCTATAAGATTTTATTATTCTTGTCATTATGATATGAAACGGGAAGTAACAACTTTTGAAATATTAAGGGAAGTTGAGGAAAATCAAAAATCTGATTATAAAACTGTCTATAATTGTCTTGTACTTTGTGGAATAGTTGAATTCGCAAAACACGATGAAAGAAAAAATGATTTCATAGACTGTGTATCTGCCTTTTCTGAAATAATTGGAATTCCAAATGGAATTAATACAAATGGTGCTCCATCATGATTAAAATTATATTAACATTTTTACTGTCTTTTATTTTAATATCGTCTGTACAAATTGCATTTGCTGAAGATTCTGATGAAACCATATGTACTGAAAATTGTTCTGATTCTGAAAAACCAAAGTTCTACAAAATAATTGAACCTGATATTCATATTGATTTTTCTGACGATTCACATTGGGAAGGATTGTCAACTAGTAGTGATTATTGGCAAATCCGTGAAGGTGAAGGTCATTTCATGTTGTATTCTGGAACTCAACAACTAAATTCTGCCACTTATGATCTTTTACCGTTTCTAGAATCTGAAATTGGTGAGGACTGGATACTACGCTATAAGATAACCTTGGATAATTATGATCAAGGAAACAATTCTAAATGGTCTGAACTACTTGTTGGGTTACATAATGACTCCCAAATTGGTTTAAATGTTCAATGGGGTATTGGAGTTGGATTTCTAAATGGTGCTAATCAGAAATTTACAAATTTAATGTATGATTATGGAACCTATAATGAATGGCATTGTTGTCCAATGAAAGGACAATTACAAGATGAAAGATCCCTTCCTGGTTCAAACCAAACTTTATGGATTGAGTATGTTAAAGGTGATAAAATCCTAACTGTGAAAATATTTGCTGATGAAACTTATGAAACCTTAATTGAACAGAAGAGCGTAAACGGTTGGAGCCTTAATGGTTTACGTTTTTTGAAAATTTTTCCATTAGTTGAAGACAATTCTGCCAATGGTTCTATGTCTGGGAGAATTGATGACATAAAATTCTATAATCATAAAACAACCGTTTATCAATCTGATAAAGCACCTTTACCTGAATCACTAAAACCAAAAACAATGGATCAGATGTTAAAAGAATCACTTGGAGATGCCTATATTGAACCTGCTCCTGAATATATTTACACTTCCACAATTCCATCGGAATTTAAGAATATAGTATATTCATGGGCTACTGGAATTATATCTGATGATGAATTTTACTCTATACTAAAACCTCTTGTAATTGATGAAAGAATGCTGGTTGAAGAATTATCAAGTGCTTATGGCCAAAAATTGGATCTCACATACAAACCTCAAACAATAAAAATACCTGTTGATGAAAATTGTTCCTCATGTATTATGGAAGATTTTGTTTACATTAAATGGAGAACACCTGATGGATTACCTGAAAGTGCTAGCGCAGTAGTTGATATTGTAAATCCTTCTGGTGAAAATACTAGATTAATCACATCTTCTAAAACTGGAGTGACTTTTCGTATCACAAGCGAGTCTTCTCCTGGTATTTATGAAATCTCTGTAACATATGCAAATAAAAAATTTAATATCTCGCCTTTATTATTGACTGATGAAGTAATTCCAAAGATACCATTTTGGATAAAATATAATTCTGTAAAGTGGATAAATGATGAATTACCTGAAACCGAATTTATTGACTCATTGATTTTTTTGATTCAGAATGGTCAAATCACATTTAATCATCAAATATTTGTAAAAACAGAGCCTGAAGTAATAATTACTCCGCAAGAAGTACTTGAAGAATTTTTCCCTACACAAGATGAAATATCTGAAATTAGTCCTAAGATTCCACCTCCAATATGGGAGTATCTTGTAACTAGTGATGCGTTAAGGTTAGTAAACATGGATTTTGTTAGTGTACAAAAGATTCTAGAAGATAAAACACGATACTATGATCCAATATATGGAAAATATGATGTACCATTCACAATGATGCAAATCTATCAATTTGATTCAAATGAAGTTGCAAAAGAATTCATAGAAGAACAGATTTGGACAAATAATGTACTTGTGGAAGGTACAATTTCTGGAGATGAACTTGATTATCAAGACTATAGGTATAATAGAATTTTTGAAAATTCAGATATGAATGGAACATCTGAAACAACTGGTGACTGTTTATACAATATGACTCTAAATTCTAGCAATATGACGTTAGATGAAACACATTTTCTTCAATGTGTATTAGATGAAAAAATTATACAAATCTATGTATCTGAAGACTACCATGCAGTTGATAAAAAATTTTCCTTTGCATTAATGGACATAATTCTCAAAAAAATTAATGATACAACAAAAATTCAATTTGTAGGAAATGTTCTTACATTTGATAACATTTTAGATGAACAACAATCTCCTAGCCAACAATCATCTGACAATTCTGCTAAAAATGATCCTGAAAATGATCCTGAAATCTTTGGTTCTTCAATCGGAATAAATAATTTTGTTTGTAAAAAAGATGATTTTGGAACTATAAATATGGCCGGCCAATTTGTTAATGGCAAAAACTCGTTCAAACAGGTAAAAGTGAATATAACTATAGAATCTTATGATGGAGTCGTATTAGCCACTGGTCATGATTATGTATTAAAAATAAATCCATATGAAAAACGAAATATTGATGGTTATGCCTTTGTTGATGAACCATTTCACAAATGTTTTGCTACTGTAGATTGGGATAATTCTAATTAATTAGAATTAAATTTATTTTTTTACGTATGTTTATCGTTTCTTTTATTTGGCATACTATTTTTCAATTATGTCTGTTCTAAGTTGACCACATGCAGCTGATATTTCTGTACCTTTTTCAATTCTAATTGTACAATTTACTCCTGCTTCAGATAAAATTCGTTTAAATTCAAAAACTCTACTTTTTGATGGTCGTTTAAAATCACCTGCAGTTGGATTTATGGGAATTAAATTGACATGTGATCCGTTACCACGTAATAATTCCGCTAATTCATTCGCAATTTCACGTGAATCATTAATTCCATCCATTAGTGCATATTCAAATGTCACACGTCGACCAGTTTTTTTAAAATAATTGTGCCCTGCCTCAATAATTTCTCCAACTGAATCTGATGTTGCTGTGGGAACTAATTTTTTACGTAATTCATTATTTGGTGCATGAAGTGATATTGCAAGACCAATTTGGAGATTTTCTTCAGCTAATCTCTCTATTCCTGCCTTAATTCCAATTGTTGAAATTGTAATGTGACGTTGACCTAATCCAAATCCTCTTGGATCTGTTAAAATTTTTACAGCTCTAATCATTTCATCATAATTGGCCATTGGTTCCCCCATTCCCATGAAAACTAAATTTGTAATGTGTTCTTTTCGTTGTTCAATAATTTCTTCAAAATGAATCACTTGTGATACTATGTGTTCTGCCTTTAGATTTGTCTCAAAACCCATCTGTCCTGTTGCACAAAATGTACATCCCATGGCACATCCAATTTGTGTAGAAACACATACTGTTGATCTTGGAAGTCCTCCCACCTTTTCTGATTCATATTGCATTAGAACTGTTTCAACAGATTTATCATTAGTGAGATTAAGTAGTGCCTTTGTGGTATCGCCATCATCACTTGTAATTTTATGAATTTCTTTTGCTAAACCTATCGTATATCCTGTTTCTACCATTTTTACAATCATTTCTTTTGGAAGTTGTTTAATGTCTGAAATTTTTTTAGGGAATTTGTAATAAAGTGGCATTAGAATTTGATCCGCTCTATATCTGTCATATCCCATATCAATTACTAATTTTTCCATCTCCTCTGGAAGTAATCTGTAGAGATCTGTCATATCATATCTAAATCTTCAATTGATATTATAATCTAACCTACAATGTTGTAAAATAATTGTTAAATTTTTTATAATCGCCTAATAGAATTCTCTATATGATTACAGTTGATTGTCATGAAGTTGAATCAATTCAAAATGAATTACTAATCTATGTGGCAGATGATATAGCAGCTGTACCTAATATTAAATACCATGAATTCATTCTATCTCCAATAGATGATGATGGCATAATTGATACAAATGAGGTGGTTTCATCCATTAAGCGATTTTTGGATTCAATAGGTGAGCAACGAAACTTTGCTGTAATTTCTAAAGGTGATATCATATCAATTGAATCCATTTCTGGAAAAACTATTGAACGTGATGCAAAATCTTCAGAAGGTCTATTTTCCTGTCCACATTGTGGGCATGTCACGCCATATGAAGCCATACATAATACTCATATGAAAATTCATTATTTTTAAAATTTAGAAAGCCAATAGAGAGATTTGAACTCTCGACCTATTGATTACAAATCAATTGCTCTAACCAGGCTGAGCTACATTGGCACTAATTCTTTTGATAATGCGGCTGTTTTAAAATGTTAACATACTCATAATTTAATAACTTCTAAACTATGGTTTGATTGTTGAAACTAAAATATATCCAACCAAAGAAACTCAAAGTTTTGATGGTAGTATTTGGAATAGTTGGAGTTTGGGGTATTGGATTTGGTTTGTGGCGAGGTGATCAATCAAGTTCTATGAATAATTTTATGATTGTAGTTTTAGGGGTTGTCAATTTGGTTATGGGTGCATTTATGGCGTATCTTTACTTAACACAAGTTCGAAAAATTGATCCTAGAAAAGACTCAAAGTATAAACGACGCGAATAACATAACCACAACCATGATGTTTGTTGCAAAATGCATTGCATAGGAATGTTTTATGCCTTTTTTATCATAAATATACTTGAAGACAAATCCAATTGGTATCAATATTAGTGCCATGTGTATTTTTATTCCCATTCCAATATGGATTAATGCCCATACTAAGACCATTTTTTTTGATTTCCTAAAATAAAATTCTTCAAAGTAATTGATATGTAAAAACATGTAAAGTAATAATGGCACAAATGGAATTATTCCAAGCATTCCTTGTTCCGCAAATGGACCAAATGCAATGTTGTATCCAAGCCAACTCCAATTTAATATTGGTATCTGATCAACATACTCAAATACAAACAAGATGTATGCTGATAGAATCCCAAATGCTATTGGCGCATATTTCATTGAGCCAATTCCTGCTCTTAGATCTCTAATTCGTTTTTTTGTGTCCTTGATTAAAAGAAGACTTGCTCCTACTGTTAATACATAATATCCGATGAGAAATACGTCTGAATCTAGAAATGAAATGTCCATTCTAGTCAAAGTATATACTTCATAAATAACCTATTCTAATGAAATTCATGACTCTTGAGAAAGGTGACATTGCTGAGGATTTTGAATTACTTGGGAATGATGGTTCATCTGTAACTCTAAGTTCATACAAAAATTCCAAAAATGTTATTTTATGTTTTTATCCAAAAAATCATCTTTTTGCATGTCCATCAAAGAAGGTTTTTGAGATGGCGAAATCTGTTATCTCTGTATATTCCGAAATTATTGCAACTAACACAGTTCTATTTGCTGTATCTGTTGATTCTGTTGATTCACAGGATGAATTTGTCAAAGAATACCAAATTCCATATGTGCATCTAAGTGATCCTAAAAAAATAACATGCAAAAAATATGCTGGAACAAATATTGCTGGTCTTGCTAAACGAAGTACATTTGTTATAGATAAAAATGGAATCATTCAGGATGTAATGAGAGAAATTAATGTTGCATCACATGGGCAAGAAATTCTTGATTCCATAAAGAAAATCAAAGTATAAATCATAGAATTTATTCACACATAAGATGCTTAATCTGGTTGCAAAGGAATTATTCCTTACTAGAGGAATTGGTGTACATGAAGACAAGCTCACAAGTTTTGAATATGCACTAAGAGATGCAGGAGTGGCTGGAACAAACATAGTTTTAATTTCTAGTATTTTTCCTCCAAAAGCAAAATTAATTCCTAGAAAAGATGGCTTGAAGAAGATTAAACCCGGCCAAATTTTATTTACAATTTATTCCAGAAATCAAACAAATGAACCACATAGAATGATTTCTGCATCAGTTGGATTGGCCCAGCCAAAAGATCGTACCCGATATGGATATCTTTCTGAGTATGAGG
>Ga0315316_10003870_pt1 | contig 10892 bp, 16 predicted proteins | sample M160m3416metaG_FD_203702 | JGI IMG/M metagenome (GOLD analysis project Ga0315316, IMG submission 203702) | Ammonia-oxidizing marine archaeal communities from Monterey Bay, California, United States - M1 60m 3416 | ecosystem: Environmental > Aquatic > Marine > Intertidal zone | place: USA... | reverse complement strand
TACGTCTTGTAATAATTGACAAGCCCTGACGTGGTATTATATTTACACGACCACTCATGAGCACATTCATAGACTGACTTTGCAGGATTTGATTGTCCAAATTTAGCCATCAATATTCTCAAAGAATCTTGTCTCACCTTAAATTGTGACTCTGTTATTTCTTCTTCCAAAGTATTAAAATATTCTTGTGCTTCACCACATACTATAGTATCTGTCTCGTCATAAGTGATGTTGTTTTGCATTTAAATAAGTCCTAGTGATCCTGCGGTCATTCCTATTGTAACAAAGAAACCAAACTCCAGCAAGTCCCTAGAACCTGGAGGAATAGAATTTAGTAGTATTGCTAAAGGTATCATTGTAATACAAATTGCAATCCATTAGTATATGCAGTTGCTGCAAGAGCAACTAAGAAGATTAATTGATACATTATGCTCCTGTTGGTACGGGTATTGGTTCCATTTGTCCCACTCTTATTCCTTTACCACCATTGGTATCATCGTCGTCGTCATTACTGAAAGCGCGGAGAAGAAGTTCAATTAAAACCAAAGTAGCCATCGGGTAAAATACCCAGAGAATGGCTACCATTGGTGATATTGAATCTGATGCGGCTGCTAAGTCGCCCATTTGTTTCGATTTGAAGATAGTTACGAGTAAATATTTAGTTTTGTTACGACTTACGCAAAATACTTAAAGTATGCGTAAGCACCTATGATGGCCCAAAAGATCATCATTGCTGCACGACCATTGGCTCTCTGCCAGATGTCGAAGTTAGAAGTATTATCCATTTTAGAATACTCCTGGGATGATTTGACCAGTGAATGCATAGCTACCAAGTGCTGCCATGATTCCGATCATTGCCCAACGTCCGTTGGCTAATTCTGCTTTTTCGTTCATTGTCTTAGATTAATAGGGTTAGATAGAGCGATAGAAAGAGACCTTTCATTCTTAAAATATACCAGGCATAACTGCACCGAATAAGATGTAGTTATGAACTGCTGCAAAAAAACCAATCATAGCAAGTCTGCCATTGGTTAGTTCTGCATTTTTCCAGTAATCAACATCAAGTACTTCAATCTGTGGTTCAGTAGCAAACATATTCTGTCTGCCTCCGTCCTCAGTTGTTGTGTACCGTTTCATACTGGGTGTTGAACTTGTCATTCGTTTGTTAAGAAACGTAACAATATTATATATCAAATCTAAAATCTTGTCTAGTCATTTATACTCAGTCCATGACATTTAGTATGCATTATTCTCGTAAAACTGTTTTAATTCTTTAACAAATTCTTTCTGACCACAATACCCGTGAGCATCTCCATTCATATTATGATGCTCATTAGTATGAAGTACTTCAATAAACAGGAACATCCCAATCATCATCACAGGTAACATAAACAAAGGATGTCCCAATGTATCACAGAAGTCCTTATAGTAGTCTTCGAATTTCATATGAATTTCCAATAAAAAAGGGAGCATTGCTGCTCCCCTCTAATTATATCACTTTTAGATTACTTTGTAACCATTGCATAGTCAGGATATGCTTCTATACCGTGTTCACTAATGTCCAAACCAATCTTCTCATCTGCCTCAGAAACTCTGATACCACCAAAGGCAGCACCGATTACTTTCCAGGTAACATAACAAGTAACTACAGTCCATACAGCATAAGCAAGGACACCAACAATCTGAATGAATAGTTGATCAAATCCACCACCAGTAAAGAGTCCTATACCAGCACCAGTTCCTTGAACATCATAACCCCAAAGGCCTATGACTACTGTTCCCCAGATACCACAAGTACCGTGGACAGAGAACGCACCAACTGGATCATCAATACCCAATGAATCTAATGCAGAAACTGAATAGACAACAATAAGACCACCAACTAATCCTGCTAACCAGGCACCTGCAAGAGTAAGATTACCACAACCAGCAGTAACACTAACGAGTCCTGCAAGGATACCGTTAATGATCATTGTTAGATCTGGTTTACCATTCTTAAGAGTAGTAAGTGCAGTTGCTCCAATAGCACCACCTGCTGCTGCAAGTGTAGTAGTGACTGCAACATAAGGAACCCACTGATCCATTGCTAACTGGGAGCCAGGGTTGAACCCATACCAACCAATCCAAAGAATCAATGCACCTAATGTAGCAAGTGCCATATTATGTCCTGGCAATGCTTGTGCTTTACCATTAACATACTTACCAATACGAGGACCAAGGAGTGCTGCTCCTACAAGACCTGCCCATGCACCTACAGAGTGAACAATAGACGAACCAGCAAAGTCAATGAACCCTGCTTCACTCAACCAACCACCATTCCACTGCCAACTACCTGCAATAGGATAGATGAATGCAGTAAGTACTAATGAGAACACAACGAACTCACCAAACTTAACTCTCTCTGCTACTAAACCAGATACAATAGTTGCTGCTGTTCCAGCAAATGCTGCTTGGAATAAGAAGTCAACTGTTGGAACCAGTCCTGCTTCACCAATAAGTTCTGGTGTTACAGTTGGATCAAAAAATAACCCATTGAAATAAAGCCATCCTTGTGCCACGGCATCACCGTACATCAAAGAATATCCGACAAACCAATATGAAGTTACTGCTAATGCAAATACAAATAAGTTTTTAGACAGTATGTTGACGGCATTCTTTTGCCTACACATACCTGCTTCAACCATTGCAAATCCTGCGTTCATAAAAATGACTAGGATTGTTGCTACAAGCAACCACAAATTGTTTGCTAAGAATGCTGCATTAAGTTCTGCTGGTAAATCATTTGCATGTGCTGCCAAATCAAACAAACCTAAACCCATCAAAGCAATGGGGACACATGCTAACCAAACTAAGTTGCGATGTGATCTAAACCCACGAATATTCTGCAGAAGGATCATTGGCCCTTCTAAAAGACTGGCCTCTTGAAGACGTTGCCGTCTAGGAGAGGATACTGTCATAAAAATACCTTACGAACTATGGTATTATAGCATAAAAAAGAGGGGAAGTCAAAGACCCCCCCCCCTATAGTTATCTACTGATAATGGATCAGAAGCTGTACTTAAGACCCAACTTACCACCAAGTCCGAGATCGTCGGAATCATCAGCGGTCAGGAAGCTAACTTCACCATATACACCGAGATTATCGGCAACACCAAGACCAAGACCGGCTTTGCCAGAGAATTGAGTTTCAGTGTCAACACCATCAACAGCTACTACAGCAGGACCAGCCTGAACATAATAGCTAGCAGTATCACCAAGATCTCCTTCATATCCTACATGAAGATCAGTCGTAGCTCCAGTATAATTATCACCAGTCCATCCTGCATTTGTTTCTACATTAACGTAGGGACCTGCGAAAGCAGCGCCTGCGAATAGAGGTGCAGCTGCAAGAGCTGCGATTACGGGTTTAAACATTTTTGTTTTCCTAAGTGTCTCGCAATAAATTTATTGCGGATGATAACAGACTCGACAAGCCTGTGTTATTGAACGTATCACATTTGCCTTACGATTCTTTCGGGGGCATTTGTTTACGTTTACCTATTTATTATGCTTGATAATTCAAAGTATGTCAAGTGGTAGTGTTTCCACTACTCTCTGATATTCTACCCAAGTATGGATCATAATCCATCACTTCATTTACACCAACTTGAGCACCCTTCTGACTCCAATAATTAAATTGAGATTCAAAATTTCCTTTATGGAATGCATCAACATGTTCTGGATGAATAGATGATCCCAATTCAATCCTATAAAGAAGAAGAGGAAGAGAATAAGTATTACCAGAATTGTAAATCAAATCATCAGCTACAGGACGTGGTCTAACTCCATTGTCCAACTTATACTTATCACCCCTACAATGAAGTCTAATAAGTTTCTCTGCATGATGCCTTGTTATCAAATAACAAGCTGTAGAAAACTCATTCACAAATCTCTTATGAATTCTAAGATGAATATCACCAGTACAAATAATTGCAATCTGAACTACATCCCAATCATAAGGTATCTTTGAATAGAAATCCCTCCAGGTAAAATTCCAAAACCTAACAAGGTCCAAACTACAATCATCTTCCATAATGATTGCATAAGGACTATCAGAAGTTTCATACCAATGCTTAATAGCTTTAAGATGAGATGTTGTACATCCAATCTCACCTCCACTCATATTATCAGGATATCTACCCTTAAGAATATCTCCAAGGTCATCCTCTCTACCATCATAAGCAGATATTCTAGTATAATTATCAATCTCCCAATACTTTAATTGAGCCTCCATGTATATCCGTCTTTCTGGTTCACCATCAAGATTGATATAATAAATTGGACCAATTCCTTCAAGTTTAAATTTTGATTTATTTTTGTCCATTAATCCATTCCATAACATCAATTTCAGGTGTCCATCCTATAACCTTACCAATCTTATCTATATTAGCAAGAGTAGTATCCATTTCACCACCTCTCTCAGGAATATTAATTTGTTTTGTATCAATACAATCAGCAATCTCTTTAATAGAATAGTTCTTACCACTACCTACATTAAATACCTCACCACCATAATCATGACCAGCTTTTTTAATTGGCATAATAGATGCCAGATAATTTGCTCTAGCTACATCCTTCACATGAACAAAATCTCTCCTCTGTTCTCCAGTACCTACTATAGTAAGTGACTTACCTTCCTCCTTCTGACGTTGGAAGATTCCTATCACTGGTGCATATTGTCCTCTAGTAGGTGACCTATCACCAAAGACATTGAAGTATCTAAGAGACACCGTCTCCAATCCATACAAATTAAAATACATCTTACAAAACTTCTCAGAAGCTACTTTAGATGCTGAGTAAGGATTCAAACAATCATCTGGTTGTGTCTCATCATTTGGCCAAGGGTTATTACCATACCCAGAAGATGTAGAAGAATAAACAAATCTCTTTACACCAGCTTCCAAAGCACACTGTAAAATAACAGTTGTACCTACACAATTCTTATGAATCGCTTCAATAGGATTCTCAATGGCTGGTTGAAGTCTAGACTCTGCTGCTAAGTGAAACACATAATCCACATTTCTACTTATTACATTCTTCATAAATGCATAGTCAGTTATATCACCCTTTACATTTATTGCCTTATCATTCCAATGAAAGTTATCATTGTTGGCACTTTCATTATCCAAAGCAAGGACTTGATGACCCTTATCTAAAAGATAATCGACAAGATTAGATCCAATAAAACCTGCTGCACCTGTTACCAAACTCACAGTTAAAGACTTATCTTCATTCATAACATTCCCCCCACACACTCATAATTATATTCTATTGACTGGAAGATACTTTCCTTCAACTTAGTAGTTGAATATTCATGGTCTCTACTCATCCAAACAATTTTGATGGGAAGATCCCTACCGGTATAACTACCATCAATATAATCTGTACCTAGAAACCTAACATCATAATCTCTCAAATAAGATAAGAATGTATCCTCTGCCTGGTATACTACTATATCATCAACATATCTAATAGCTCTCAGTATCTCCTTCCTATCTTCTAAGGATTGGACTGGCTTAAATTTATGAGGACGTGCCATAGATGGGTCCTCATGCAATGCTACTGTAAGATGGTTACAATACTTCTTAGCATCTTTAAACATCCTAATATATCCTGGATGGATTATATCAAATGCCCCAGCTACTATACCTTTGGTTAAAGGTTGATTTTTCTTCCACTCCTCTACATCAATACCCTTATCATCAATGAATAAATCAGCATTGGGTTTGTGGAACATGGGTTCTATCTCATGATACTTAATTCCCCATTCATCTAACTGAGCCATTGTAAGTTCTGTCTGATCAATACCTGATCCTCTACCTCTTGCTGTCTGGAGAATAATATAATTCCCCTCATCATATAACTTATTAATAGCCTCTACCATAAAAGGAATAGGAGTTGCATCCATATACCCAGGACGACCATCCTTCATCTTAGGAGTATTACAGATGGTGTCATCTATATCAAAACAATATCTCATACTACTCCATGTAAAAAGATTTGGTGGACACATTCTACTACACCATAAGAATTACTATTCACATGGTAATTCCACTTGGTCTTCTTCGATCTATTCCTCAATGTATTGAATGGATGGAACCCTGTAAGAATACCATAATCAACACTTTCTCTATCACAATAATGCATACAATTCAAAATATTTGTAGACTCACCACTAGAGCTAATCAAAATAACAAGAGTATCTGGTTCAACATAATACTCTATGAATCTTTCATAAGCTCTATCATACCCAAAGTCATTACTCAACATAGTAATCATTGAAGGGTCTGAAAGAATAGAAACTTTCTTCCCGTCAAACTTCATATAATCTTGAGAAATGTGAGAAGCTACAGCATTACTTCCACCATTACCAACAATAATAATTCTATCATGTGTATTAAATTCTTTTTCAAACTTTACAAACTCATCTTCCATATGAGCATTCTGTAAGGTTTCAATATATTCTTTAAATGGATTCACCCTTTACTCCATCAGGCACTACATTTATTTTAACATTATCATAGGGTATAGACAAGGTGTCCTTCTTTGAAAAGGTAAGGAAAAATCCACCATTACCTGCACCACAAAGTTTATGAGATAATACACTATCACAATCACCCAAGCACTTATCAATCTCTATAATCTTTTCATTCTCAGTAATATAACTACTAGTTTCCTTCTTTAAAATCCAAGATTTATTCATTAAATCAAAAAATTCATCATAGTCTTCATTAATAAGAGCATGATAAGCATCATCCACAACACCAATTAATGGATATATTTTATCGATATTCTTACTCACATCTTCCAAAATCTTTTTAGAATTACGCGTAACACCGCTAAACACAAGATGAGTATTATAACTATCAAATAAGCCCATAGGAAGAAACTCATATGTAACAGCTCCATGTTTGAAGAAATGTATTTTTTTAAACCCACCAACACCACATCCATATGGGTCTTGATATCCACAATAAGGATTATACTTCAATTCCAACTCATAAGCAAGTTTACATATATCATTATCAGTCATCATCACATTATTAAACATATTACATGCCTTAATGAGACTGATAGTATATGATGAAGATGATGCCAACCCACTCCCTTGAGAGTATGCATCTGATGTAATGGTTACTTGGCATGGAGGCATATTATAATGATCCAATACAGTTCTTACAACCTCATTCTGTATCTCATCTATATTGTCAACTTCTTCTCTCTTAGAATAATTAATAATATACTTATGATCCTTATTGAAACCAAACCTATCCTGACTAATAATAGCATAGGTTTTTAGACTAGATGTAAAACTTATAACAGAACCAAATCCATAAGAATCTATGAATACTGGATTATCTGTAGATCCACCAAACAATGAAACCCTCAATGGACAACTCGCAACAAACATATCAATCTCCCATTACAATACGAATACTATCTGAATCAAAATGCTGTGTAGAGAACTCAAATAATTCAGATTGTTCCATAGCAAACATCTGATGTCTTAGTCCACGAAATATATGAAAAGTATCTCCAGGTTCTAAAACCTTAGTTTCTGCCTTAGATAGGTCATCATCTTTACTATAAAATAAAAGAATCTTACCAGACTGTAAATAAAAAGTCTCATCCTTTAACTTATGATAATGCCAAGAACATCTCTTACCAAGATCAAAGAATAATAATTTACCACAATACTCCTCAGTATTGACAATCCATCGTTCACCTCCCCATCCTTTGGGAACCCACTTAACAGGACACATCCTTACATCTCCTAATTATGTCTGTTGTTGAATATCCTTCTCTCCTATCAAGAAACCTAACATCATCACAATAATCTCTTCCCACAACATCACCATGACGCCAATCACCTCCCAACAACATAATATCAGGTTTAATAAGTTGAATCAAATTTTCTAATCCACACCTATCATCAAACTCTAATACCAGATCTATATATCTAATTGCCTCTAACATAATTTTACGATCTGCAAAAGTGTTGATAGGTCTAGTATCACCTTTACTATTCCTTACCTTTTCATCAGAGTCTATACCAACAATAACTCTTCCATCATTTCCAGCAAGATTCCTTGCAATAGAAAATAATTCAATATGTGCTGGAGTTAATAAATCAAAACAACCATTACACCATACTGTTTTATTCAGGGACACTGGTACCTCTCTTAGATACTACTCTACTTGCCATCTTATTTGCCATCATGATCGCATTAATAATATCTCTATCACGAGAATAACTTACCACAAGTGATGCTAAAAATGTATCACCAGCACCACTAACATCTAATGTTTCCACTTTATTCTTTACTGGATACACATTTCCATTCCAATAGGCTCCACCATTACCCATAGTTTGAATAACTTTACTACCCAATTTATCTACAAATTCTGGACTCCTTTCAGCTTCAAAATTATTAATCTTAATATACCTAGCATCACATGCCCAAAAATCTAATGTCTTTTTTGTGTCAAGAAACACTGAATCATGATGATGACAAATGAAGTCAATATCATCCCAGTAGATAAAACCTTTATCATAATCTGAAATGATGACATATGAGTATTCTGATAGGTTAATGTCAAAAACATTAATAGGCTCTACAAATTGGGGAGTATCCACACGACAAAACATATGATTACTCTTTTCATCTACAAATCTATTCTTAGTAATAGATTCCCAATTATAATTAGTAATAATATCTACCATATTCTCTGAAATCATGCTGCATACATTCCTGTATACATTCATAGCCATTCCAGGCATTTCTTCTACATGATCAATTTCCAAAACTGGAACTGGTTTTTCAGGTGACAACCTTTTAACATTACAGTATGTATAAACATCTTTACAGCTGTCACCAATAATAAGAATCTTCTTATTCATCAGGAAAGCTTATCATACCAATATCTTAACAGATCCATAAGGGTTATGTCAATATCATACTCTTCCTCAAATCCTACCAATTCAACAAGGTTAGATGAATCTCCATGTTGATAATATATCTCATGCGGTCTCCAGAAAGGTTCATGAATCTTTTGTTCAACACTCTTAAGACCAGATAACTCTATCAACTTATCAGTGAAATATTGCATTTTTCTTGGAGTACTTCCACAGATATTAAATATTTGATCATTCACTTCCGGATGTATCATTGCAAGATAATAAGCTCTTACAGTATCACGAACATCCATCACAACCCGTGTGGTACTAAGGTTACCAATACGAAGTACAGAATCTTGATATCCTTTCATCATTCTTGCAATCTGATATGCATCGGATGAGATAGAGAAAATACGACCACGGCGAGGACCAGTATGAGAAAATGCACGAGTAATGAAACCCTTCATGAATCCATTTTTAAATCTTTCTTGAAGATAAAGATCAGTTGATGCCTTAGATGCTCCATAAGGATTTGCAGGAAGAATAGTATCTTCCCAATGAATCATACGTCCATCTTGACCAACATTTCCATATACTTCAGAAGTAGAACAGAACATAATCTTACAATCATCCTGGAAATCTTGAATGACTTGGAATAGATTAGCACTACCCATCACATTAGTGTCCATAGTCCCAATAGGATCACGGAAACTGGTTGGTGGATGTGATTGTGCTGCCAAGTGAAAGACACCATCAAACTGTTTATTCTTAAATATCTCTACAAGAGAACGATAGTTAGTCAGATCACCATAGAGAAAAGTAATATCTTCATAGACCTTATCAGGGACAACATCACGAATGTCACTCTCCATACCATTGGTTCGACGAATCAATCCATAAACTCCATGACCCTCAGCATGAAGAAGGTTTGCTAAGTGAGGACCAGCAAACCCAGTGATGCCTGTAATTAAAAATTTCATATAACTTGATATTCGATATTGTCAAAAATAAAAAGGTTACCTTTATCCACATGGTAATTATACCACTTATCATCCATAAGACAAATACTATTCAATTTTTTATTGTGCTCCACAGCAGCTGAAGACATATGACTAGCTCCACTACTTAAAGCAACAATACCAGAAGTACTGCAAATGATATTATAATATTCAAATATGTCACCAATAACCAATTTCTCTAAGTCAACTCCATATTGATTATACTTACCACCACCACTTAAGTCTTCAGAGAATGTAACTTCAACAAATTTTTTATCAGGATAATCACTTTGTATTTTCTTTAGTTTGTTAATAAGTTTTTCTATATCATAATCAATACTTATAGAAGTAAAGTCAACTAAGTACACATCACTATAACCAAGATGTGTTTCTGGTTTATAATAAATCTTCGGATATTTATTTACTGGTTCCAATCCATGTAGTTTCTCCCAATTTGCAATACAAGTACCAGCTACATTAGAATATTCAATCTCAGGAATATCACCTGCATTTCTTTTACCAACCTTAATACCTTTTATATAAGGATTGGTACCCCACACCAATTCGTAAATACCCTTATTCCTAAAGTTTGATCCATCTAAAAGATATGTATCTCTTCCCTGTTGCTTATAAAATTCTTCTGGTAATGTAGAGAACTGAATATTATCCCCCAGTCCACCATGCCATGCTCCAATAATTACATCTTCCATACTATTTGATACCCTTCATATAAAAGTTCAGCATCAATATTTTCCATAAAGTCTTTCACATAATTTCCTTTACCAATAAGACCACCAGTAAAGAAAGCATCGTGATCATCAACACAAATGATTGTTCCCTTAGTACATTTATCAATAACAGCACAGAGTTCCTTAACATGATGTAATTGAGAGGGATGAGGATTATCTCTTTCAATATCATATGAATCTAGATACAAAAAGTCAATCTTTGATTTG
>Ga0315316_10003869_pt1 | contig 10892 bp, 8 predicted proteins | sample M160m3416metaG_FD_203702 | JGI IMG/M metagenome (GOLD analysis project Ga0315316, IMG submission 203702) | Ammonia-oxidizing marine archaeal communities from Monterey Bay, California, United States - M1 60m 3416 | ecosystem: Environmental > Aquatic > Marine > Intertidal zone | place: USA... | reverse complement strand
TATAATCTTGGATTGTTCCAGTTTTAATGGAACCATTTTCTTCATTGGTATATGGATTTCTTGATTTAATTAGATAACCATTTCCTTCTTTCCAACTACCATCATATAATCCAGGGTGAGTTCCTTTAATTATTGGTCTATTTGAAGAAAAAGATCGAATATTATTTTTAAGGAATATTTTACTAAGTCGGTTCATTATGATTTATATTAAAATTTAATACTATTTAATACTATTTAGATTTTAATATTTATTTAAATATTTCCATTAAATTCTGGTTGGTCAATATAAAAAATCAGACCAGCATAACCAAGTAAACTTGAACAAACAACAGCAAGTCCTTGGACGGATGTTTCTTCATGAACAGCATTCATAATTAGTATTGTAGCAACAATAATTGTTGCGACATAACAGACCAAACCAATAATCATTCTTTGTGCGAATCCTTCTTTTCTACGAGGATTTTGATTATTAAAAGTTTTAATTGTAGGGTATAAAATAAAAATTGGTCCAGGAAATCCAATAATTGTAGCTAATACTCCTAAAACGATACCTGGAATTCTATTTTCCATAGTAAGTTGTTCACAAATAAAAGCAAGAATATAAGAAATTGTAATACACATAAAACTACCTTTGTTACCAAAGCACATTTTATCGTTGTTTTTATTTTGTCTAACTGGTTGTATAGGAATATTTTGTTGGATTGGAATAATGACGGGTGGATGTTGATTATATCCTTCTATGTTTTGAGCCATAGTGTTTTTATTATTAAAACATTAAATCAATTTTAAAGAAATGAATATAAATAAATAATACTTGTAATATATATTTAAAAATATGGATAAGATAATAAGATACCCTTACAGTTTAATAAATTATTCAAAAAAAGAAGCTTATGTATCAGGCTTTTTAGTTCTACTTTATTTAGGATATTTAGTTTATAAAAGAAGACGACGATTAGCATTTATGTGTTATTTAGATAAAATACGATTTTCAAAAAGATTTATTTTTAAGCAAATTGAAGGAAAAATATTTTTACCTAAAATTGGTATGATATTAGGTAGTGGTCAAAATGAACTAGTAAAAAATTTTACAATTATTGGGGAAATTGCTTATAAAGATATTCCATTTTTTCCAGTATCTACAGTTAGTGGTCATAAAGGTCGTCTTTTATTAGCTCGTTATAATAAGAATGATATAATAATTATGCAAGGGCGTTTTCATGGTTATGAAGGATATTCAACAAAAGAAGTATCATATCCAGTAAGAGTAATGAAATCTTTAGGTGTAAAAACATTAATTATAACAAATTCTTCTGGTGGCGTAAATCAATCTTATTGTCAGGGTGATATAATAGTAGTTAAAGATCATATATATTTACCAGGTTTAGTAGGATTTAGTCCTTTAATGGGTAAAAATGAGGAAGAATTGGGTGATAGATTTATTGCTTTAAATAATGTTTATAATAAATTTTATCGTAAAATGATAGTAAAAATTGCTGCTGCGAGTAATATGACAAATGTGAAAGAAGGTGTATATTGTGGTGTGGCTGGTCCTTGTTATGAAACACCAACAGAAGTAAAATTAGTAAGAACTTTAGGTGGTGATATTGTTGGTATGAGTACAGTTCCAGAAGTAGTTGTAGCAGCACATTCATCAATGAGCGTTTTAGTTTTAGGATTAGTTACAAATGAATGTATTGATAATTGTGATAGTGATAATAAACCAACACATAAAGAAGTATGCGATAATGCAAAAGATGGTATTTCTGATTTAAGATATTTAATAGAAAAATTTTTGAAATGTTTAAATGAAGATGAACTTTTATCTTTAATAGAATTGCGAAAATCAAAAAGTGATTTTTTAAGTAGGGATAAAAAAAAAAGGCTACTTTCAAGTAGTTTTAATAGAAATAGAGTTCAAATGACAGATCGTTCTAAGTCAAATACACTATTGAATATATAATTTCCAGTCTCTAAAGTTGTTTTTTATTTTTTTATTAAATTGGGACTGGAATTATAAATTTTTTTACATAATTAACAAAGTATAACTAATTAACAAAGTATAACTAATTAACAAAGTAAGTCACCGATAATATCTCTATTTGACATTATCGGTATCTCACATTATGTTCGTCTCAACGGAGGGGGGTTCCGCGGCAGATAAATATCCTGGTCCGGTATGTATACGAAATCCATCCCATAATACATACGCAGTCTCGCACATACAATGAAGGGTTGGAAGAAGGCCTTAAGAATATCTTGAAGAGCCATTCTAAGTCTTTTTCGAACAAGGCTTTATGATTATGTAGATAAAGAGAAAGTCGATTTTAATTTTTGTTAAATCAAATACACTATTGAATATATAATTTCCAGTCCCGAATTAAAAATACCTTTTTTTAGTTCTCTGTTCCAGCAAGGCTGGGTTACGTCAAAGAGCCATCTACCATAAACGGATTGCTGGAGCCCCAGAAGGGGCTATGCAGCGCGGACTTTCGCCTACACATTTAATGGATTACGTTGCCTTCGGGTTAGGAATTTCACGCACGATATCAGTTCTCCTACACGAGTAGATTGGATATAGTATTAAAAAATCGATTTTAATTTTTATTTTTTTTTGTTAAATCAAATATACTATTGAATTTATAATTTCCAGTCCCGACTTAAAAATATTGTTTTTGTAGTTCTCTGTTCCAGCAAGCTGGGTTACGTCAGAGGGCCATCTACCATAAACGGATTACTGCCAAATACAGCACGGTGCTCGATTTTTAAGTCGGGCCCTACACATTTAATGGATTACGGTGCCTTCGAGTTAGGTCTTACACGCACGATATATAGTCCTCCTACACGAGTAGATTGGATATAGTATTAAAATATCGATTTTAATTTTTATTTTTTTTTGTTAAATCAAATATACTATTGAATTTATAATTTCCAGTCCCTCTTTAAATGATATGGAATTTTGTTTGATTACTCTTTTTTTTGAAATGAAGAGAAGCAGAAAATTAAATCTGCATATACTGTGAGGTGTGAGCACACAGAGCGTAAAAGATACCAATTTCAATTACTTAAACATTTGTTGGATAGTAATTACAAAAACTTAAGGATTAAGTTTTCACAATTACTAATTTGGCGTCTGTTCCGAGGAGTCAAATCAGCGAATAAGCGACGAGCGCGAATTCGTGATATAACTCTACGAACCAGACGTTGGAAGTTAGCACGAGCAAACATGTCACCATAAGAGTAACATGCCGCTTGTCTAACCATTGGTGGTGGTTGGAGGAAGATTTGGTTATCTTCCTCAGAATAATCTGACCAAATATCGCTATCAGTCATAATAATAATAGAATCGTTTTGTTGCTTCGAGTATTAAATAATCGATTTTAAATTTTATTAAATTGAATAAAATACCATGTAATAGTTTTGTTTTCATTGTAAAATGGGATATACCATGTATTATTAATATTTTGGATAGTTTGTGAATATTTTTTAGGAAAATTTAACTGAAATTTATTTTGAATAATATCATATGTAATAATATATTTTTTCTTCCAAATTGACATTTTATCATAACTAATAGATAATTGATGATCTCTCATTCTATCATTAGTAATAATATATGCCGATAAGAGTAATGATGCGTATAACCAGAATAAATCATCGTTAATACCGATAGGTGTTAAAAATACATTATTTTCCCAAGATTTATAAATTTTTGTTTGTTTTTTGTTCATTTTATCACAATGTCTTTGATGTAAAATAATAATAACATTATAATTAAGTTCTTCTAGTTGTTGTTTAATAGTTTGTATTTGAGAAAAATTAATTTCATTACCTTTTCCTGGTCTATTATTAAAATAACCGATATTAGCACCATCAATAATAATATTATTTTTGGAAAATTTATCAGTAGAAAGCCATTGTTTAAATTTTTTAAAGTGTAAAAGTTTTTTATTAGGAATTTGTAAGTCGATAGTAATCATACAATTAATTCTTTCTTGTGGTGAGATATCTAATGGTTTAAGTTTATATTTATTAATTTCACATAATCCATTATCAGAAATATTAGTAGATAAAAATTTAATATTCTTTTGAATAAAAATTTTTTTTAATTGATTTAAATATTGTGTATCAAAAATAGCAAAATTATTTTCAAGTTGTTTAAGAATAGCGTTAACTATTTTAAAATCGTGATATTTAATAAATGTTGTAAAGTAAGGAATATAATCATATTGTTCAAGTTTAATATTTTTAGATGAAATTTCATGATAAAGATTAATCATTTTTTCATAATCATCAAGTTGATGATACATTTTAATAAAATGTGTATATGTTCGTTGTTTAAGTTTAATATTATTTTCTTTCATTTTAATCAAAAATTTTTCGGAATTAACAACTTCTAAATGATTACAATAACTTTTGATAATAGTAGCATACATAGATTCATTAAATTTAATAGAATTATCAATACAATATTTAATAATTAGATTAATATCATCGATATTTCTAGAATATATTAAAAATAAATTAAATACATTTTTATCAAAGTTATTATTTAATTGTTTAAACAATAGAAAAATTTCAGTAAAATTTTTATCATGATTTTGTTCATATAAAAATTTTACAAGATTACTTAATTTTTGACTTCTAGAGTAATTTTTCTTCATTTAAATAAATTTTAAATTACAAAAATAAAAAATAATCAATTTTATTATGCTCTTAATTGTAACCAATTATAAACATCTTTATAAACTTTATTTTTATGAGGTCCTTCTAATAAACAATGATAACATTCATCATAAATAAATATTTGTTTATCAGTACTAGATGATTTATCAAATAAAATTTGACTATGTTCCCATTCAGTTAATTTATCTTTTTTACCGTGTATAACAATAAATGGAAATTTAATAGATTCAATATTTTTTTCAATATCACATGATATATTATAGAGCTGAAGAGCAGTGCCCAATCTAGGTTTTTGATTATAACATAATGGATTATTATAAATAATATGTTTCTCAATATCAGGATGAAAACCTGAATCGGGTGATGTTTGATTTGGTAGAATTGGCCATGTGGGTAAATAGTATGCTAACCAAATAAGTATTTTTTCTAATGATTTACTCGGTTTTGCTTTATCAGATATTTTAATCATTGGTGCGACTAAAACAGCACCAGAAGCAATATTTTGATTTTTTTCAAATAACTTAATAGCAGTAGCACCTCCCATAGAATCTCCCCACAGAAATGTTTTTAGTTGTTCATATTCTTTAATAGATTTAATAAATCGATAGTTATCATCAACTAATACAGAAAAATCTTTTATATATGCCCATAATCCGTCAGATTTACCATGGCCTTCAGAGTCTAACATATAAACGCAATGACCTTCGTGTGCTAATTTAATTGCGGAGCATTTTGCCCAATAAGAATTATTTGATGCGTATCCATGTAAAAATATTATTTTACTAATAATTTGTTTATATTTGGGATAGTATTTTTGATAATATAATTTTATATTTCGATGATTAATGAAATATTTTTCTTCAAAAATTAATGTAGGATAAGTAACATTTGGATCAGGATATTTAATAATTCTGCGAGTTTCGACTTTATCATTCGGTGTATAGAATATAAAATTATAAATCATATTACATATCGATTCGAACATTTTAATTCAAATACTTATACATATTATATTATGATCTTTTTTTCTTAAGTAAAGTATGAAAATGATTAGTTATAGAAATAAAAAATCAAGGCATAGCAAGACTGAAAAAACTAAATAAAAAAAAAAATAAATTAATATAGAAGAGTTTAACTTCATAAAAAAATATGTATCTTAATATAGATGTAAAACAATGAATCTGCGTTTGTAAGTGCTATAATAAATTTCTAGTTTATTTGAAATAAATAAGAAATTATTAAATATATTTAAAATACTTTATAGAAAATAATTTCTTCTTTATATGTATAACAAAAAAAAATATGTCCAACCTTTCTAATTATGGTACTGTAACTACCAAGGATATCCTTGCTAGAAGACTTTATAACGATGAAACTTCCACCAACAACCCAGTTGGTATTATTATTAATTCCTCCAATCAATGCTTAGACATTGATGCTGGTACTACTATTGCTCTTACCGCAGCAAACAATATGGATATTGTTGCAGGAGCAGGATTAGATTTCGCCATTACTGGTGCAACTGATCTTAACTCTACTACTGATGTCACTCTTGAATCTGGTTATAACGCAGCAGGAGTTGTTGGTAATTTCACCATCAGTTCTAATGGTTATACCGCATTAGTTGCCGGAGCAAACATGACCACTGATGTCACTGGTACTTCTGATACTAATGTATCTGGAAATATTACTATTGATTCTTCCGGAGGTGCTATCTCTATTGGTGCTGATGCCGTCACCGGAGCAATGAATCTTGGTACTGGAGGTTCTAGAACTAAAATCCAAGTTGGTAACTCCAACTCTACTACTGCTGAAATTGAAGCAAACGCAATCCTCGCTGATGTTAATGTTGGTACTGGAGGTTTTGACCTTGATGCTACTAACGGTTCTATCGCAATTGATGCTTCTGGTGCTGCATGTAACTTCAGTGTTGCATCTACCGCAGGTTCCCAAGATTTAACTTTTGCTGTTACTGGAGCAACTGACTCTTCTGTCATCATCAACTCTTCTGGTACTTCCGCAGCTGATGCTATCATTCTTAACGCATCTGCCGGTGGTATGGATATTGATGTCAATCAAAACAGAACTCTTAATGTAGGTGGTAATAGCACTGATGTTATTACTGGTGTTTCCACAACCAATGTTACTGGAGCTGTCAATGAAACTTATGGAGCAGGAAGAACTACTGCTATTACTGGAGCAGAATCCCTCACTGTTTCTACCACTAGAGACCTTGCTGTCACTGGTGCATCCACTGAAACTTATACTTCTAACCAAACTGTTACCGTTAATGGTACTACTGGTTATGTTCTTGATGTTGCTAAAAAAATCAATGTTGATTCCGCTGATACCAACGCTGACGCAATTGTCATCAAATCTTCCGGAACTGGAGGTGGTGTTGATATTACCGCAAATACTGGTGGTTTTGATGTTGTCTCTTCCGCAGGAACCAATCTTTCTGGTGCTGGAGCAACTTCCACTATTACCCTCGCATCTGCCGCAGATGCTCAAGATTTAACTGTTTCTGTTACTGGAGCAACTGACTCTTCCCTCGTCCTTGCTTCCTCTGGTACCTCTACCGCTGATGCTATTAAAGTTACTGCATCTGCTGGTGGTATGGATATTAATGTCAATAAAAATAGAACTCTTGATGTTGGTTCTAATAACACCGAAACTATCACTGGTAATGACGCAAAAACCGTAACTGGATCCCAAACTGTCACTGTCGCAGGTGCAAATGGTGTCCTCTTTGATGTTGCCAAAAAAATTGAACTTAACTCCGACCTTAACGCAGCAACCGCTGTTGTTATTAACGCTTCCAACGCTGCCGGTGGTATTGATATTGATGCCGGAACTGGTGGTATTAACGTCAACACTTCTGGTGCTGTTGTCGAAACCACTACTCTTACTACCAACAGAACTATGACTGGTGCTGAAACTATTACCAACTCTAACTCTTCTACCAGAACTGTTACTGGACAATACTCCGTCACTTCCAACCAAGCTGCTGCAAACGCTGTCGTCATTGATGCTGCTAACGCTGCTGGTGGTATTGATATGGATTGCGGATCTGGAGGTTTCAACCTTCTTTCTACTGGAGGAGCAGTCAATGTTACTGGACAAACTGGTGCTACCGTCCAAACTACTGCTGCTGCATCTAATGTTGTCATTACCGCAGCTGGTGGTGGTGCCCAAAAAGTCAATATTTCTTGTGCGGGTACTGGTGCTGATGCTATTGATATTAACGCAACTGCAGGTGGTATTGATATTGATTGCGCTGGTGCTTTTGATCTCTCTGCAGGAACTACTATTAATATTGATTCCGCAGCAGGAGGTGATATTCTTATTGCAAGAGATGTTGATTCTAATATCTACATGACCAAAGGTGCAAATGGTGGAACTGGTGCCAAAACCGTCTACGTTTATAACCTTGATGTTGCTGGTACTTTAGTTTCTACTGGTTCTAACACCAACAACGGTGACTTAGTTGTTAATGGTGATTTCACCGTTCACGGAACAACCACTACTCTTAACACTACCACTGTTACTTCTGATGACAAAAACATCGAACTTAACTCTATTACTGCTCCAAGTAATGACAACGCTAATGGCGGTGGTCTTACCCTTAAAATCGCAACAGCCGGAACTACTGAAGCAACTTTCACTTGGGACAAAACTGGAACTACTGGTGGTTCTGCTTCTTGGACTTCTTCTGAAGATATTAATGTTCACACCGGAAAATTATACGCAATTAATGACAAAAAAGCACTTTCTTCCACTCAACTTTATGTTAATTGTGCTTCCGCTGATGCAGCAGCAACTGTTGCTGATAATAACGGTGCTATCTATCTTAATCAAGCTGTTCCAGGAACTGATGCTGATGGCAACTGGAGAGTCAAAGTTGATAATAACGGTGATGTAGTCTTCCAAAAAAGAGTTGGAGGTGCATACCAAAATAAATTCAGAATCCAATAAGCATTTTATATTTATAGAATGATATAGAAGATTTTGATAATTGATTAATTATTTTTCCTTTTATTTTTGTGTTATTTTAAAATTGATATAAAAATATTTATTTTATATATTTTTATATTAACTGTATTTAGGAAAGTTGTAGTATGCAATGACAATTTTTAGAAGTTTCTCTAAATTGACGAAACCATTTAATAGAACTTATTGTTCTGTTAGAACACCAATGATTAATCCAATCTGGTGGACGGGTAAACACCCAATAGAAGAATCTAAATTTATTATAGATTGTTCCAAGTATAATTTGGATAAATCAGAATTCCCTAAAGAACTTATAGAACAAATTACTGAAAGATTTAATTCAATCGGATTAGTAAAATTAACGAATACTAAATTAATCGATTTAAATATAATGCAATATTATGCTAACCAAATTTTAGGTGGTTATATGAAATATAATGGAGGAGCAAATAGTCGTGGAGCAATAGGAGAAAATGTATATGATACCGGTGCTCCAAAAGATGCGCATTTACATTATCATCATGAAATGGCATATGTTGGTAAAAGTGTTAAATCTATAGCATTCTGTTGTTCTAAAGCAACAAAAAATAAAGGATTTATGTATGTATCGGAAAATGTAGGTGTAACTAATGATATATTAAATACTGACGTTGGTCGTAAATTAAAAGAGAAAGGGATATGTTATATACGATGTTTAACTGATAGAGAACATTGTAAAACTTTACCAAAGGGTTGGAATGGGTTAGATGAATTTGGAATCTATAATCATTGGCAAAGGTCATTTGGTGTAGAAACAATGGAAGAAGTAGAAGAACTTGCGAAAGAACGAGGATTAATCGTAGAATGGGGCGATAATAGATACTGTAAAACAAAGTATTATGCAGATGCCTTTGAGTACCATCCACAAACTGGTGTAAACCATCTATATAGTAGTGTTGCGGATGATTCCATCTGGTTTGATACTTGGCCGGGAGTAAAAGACTTACCGACCTTATCTTTTTTTAAATCAACAAACATGTATGAACGTCCATTAAAAATAACTTATGGCGATGATACAGAATTAACTAGACAAGAATTAATAGACTTTATTTCCGTATATGATAATCACGGATTACCTATTAAATGGGAAGTAGGTGATATTTTAGCGGTATGTAATTATCGTTGGGCACATGGTCGTCCATCATATACATTAGAAGAAAATGAAGAAAGAGAGTTAGGTGTATTACTTGGGAAAGAATATACTAGAATTGGTTCAAAATGGTAAAATTATTTGTATATAAAGATATATACACACCCATTTATGTAATGAAAAATTTTCTAGTTTCTGGATTTAAAAGGTATTATGCCGAAACCCCAACCGCTAATAAATGTATAAGATATTTAAATGAAAAATATCCTTATATAATGCCAAGAATAGATCATATTGCTTATAGACAAATAGGTAATGTGAAACCCCTACAAAAACTTCTATTTCATTCAAATTATCGTTTAATGGATAAAATAGATCTTCCAACTGAAAACCCCGACTTTCCTAAAACAGCATTTTGGTATAAACACCCAACTTTTCCACGGGTGTTTTTAAGTTCAGTAAAAATTGATAATTTACCAAAAGATTTACAAGATAGAATGAATAATAATGACAAAAATTTAGATTTATATAATGAAATAAATAAATATGATCAATATTTAGCATGGACATATTTTTGGAAGGATGATATAAATCATATTGCCATTGATTTAAGTACTCATCCTGAAGAATTTTCTAAAATAATAGAAGAAATGGAACAAGAATTAGAATTACAAATGAATATTCCTAAATCAGGAGATAAATTTTCTATTAGTTCTGATGGACATTTGGTTCAATGTTCTACTACATCAGATTATATAAATCGTTTACCTAAATCTTATATTGAATTTGTCCATAGAGAAATTTTGCCTATTAATAAGGATAAAGCATTTCCATCGTCAATCGATAGAAAAGATGGTTTTGATGCTATAAATGCTAATAATATTTTTCAATCGACAACAACAAATATTTAACGATTATATTTCACATAATTATGAGATCTATAAATATGACCGAATTCATCGATTCCTGTAATGCCAAATTGATCTTCTTTTTTAATTTTTAAACTGATTTGTCTAGATCTACAATATATATGTGAATATGTAACATTACCTTTTAAATAGTCAAATATAATTGAACGAACATCTTT
>Ga0315316_10003865_pt1 | contig 10896 bp, 4 predicted proteins | sample M160m3416metaG_FD_203702 | JGI IMG/M metagenome (GOLD analysis project Ga0315316, IMG submission 203702) | Ammonia-oxidizing marine archaeal communities from Monterey Bay, California, United States - M1 60m 3416 | ecosystem: Environmental > Aquatic > Marine > Intertidal zone | place: USA... | reverse complement strand
GACGTCGCGGTAGGAGTACTGGGGGCCATCGTGGCTGACGTAGGTGTCGACGTATGCCCCCCGAACGGCGTCTATGCATTCGTCGAGAAGCTTCCCGCGACGGCGGTAGTCGACGCCGAGGGCGGCGAACTCTCCCTCTACGTGACCGGCACCGACCCCGAGGATCACCCGCTCGTCAGTGAGGTGGGCCAGTGTGCCGAAGGAGCTGGCAGTGAGGAGGGGGTGGCGGTAGGCGGCGATGAGTACGACCGAGAGCAGCCGGATGGACTCGGTCCGGGCCCCCAGCCAGGCGAGCGTGGCCACCGGGTCATACCAGGTGGTTCGCATGCCTGACGCGTACTCGTCGTCGGGGACAGCTACGTGGTCGCACACCCCGACGAAGTCGAGGCCGGCGGCCTCGGCGGCCCGGGCGACACGAAGTAGGTCGGCTGGCGTGGCGTCGTCCTCCCAGGGGTCGGCCAGCGTCCGGGTGAGGGTCTGGATGGGAAGCTGGATCCCGTAGAGGGCTCCGCCCTCGGGGGTGATACTGGCCATCGGTGTGCTGGTCTCCTATTTGGCGGGTAGCGGGTCAGTTGGCTACGGCGTCGGCCAGTAGGGCTCGGGCGCGGCGGGCCACCGGTTCGTCGACCATTTCGCCGTTCACGGCGATGGAAGCGTCGCCGGTGGCCAGGGCCGCGTCGTAGGCCTCGGTCACGGCGGTGGCCCAGGCCAGTTCGTCGGCTGATGGGCGGAACGCCTCTGTGGCGAGGGGTACTTGGGCGGGGTGGATACAGATCTTCCCTGAGAAGCCGAGGGCCCGGGCCTCGGAGGCCTCGCGGCGGAACCGCTCGTCGTGCCCGAAGTCGGCCACCACCATGTCGACGGCCTGGATCCCGCCGAGTCGGGCCGCCTGGGCCACCTGGGCGCGGGCGACGGCCACCTCGTGGTTTCCGGGTGTGCGGACGCCGCCCAGGTCGGCGATGTAGTCCTCGGCGCCGAAGTAGCACCACCGGACCCGCTGGTGGGTGGTGACGGTGCGGGCGTCGACCACTCCGGCCACCGTCTCTAGTCCGGCGACGATGGGGAGGTCGCGATGGCCCGCTGCGTCGAGGGCGGCGGCCACCGCGTCGATGGCGGCTGCCGACTCGAGCTTGGGTACGGCCACGCCAGTCAGGCCGGGGGGTAGTCCGTCGGTCACGTCGGCTTCGAAGTGGTCGGTGTCGGGGGCGTTGACCCGCACGAACAGGCGGACCTCGTCGACTAGGTCGGGGGCAACCTGGTGGGCGATGGAACGGGCCTCGGCCTTGCGGTCGGAGGGGACGGCGTCCTCGAGGTCGATGACCGCCGCGCTGGGTGCCGACTGGGGGAGTTTGACCAGCACCTCGGCCCGGTTCCCGGGAGCGAACAGCAGGCTGCGGAGAACGAAGTCGGTTGACGAGTCGGATCCGGTGACCATGGGGTCGACGCTACCGATCGGCCGGCAGTCGATTCGGATCAGGGATGGGTCAGGGCCTCGGTGAGACCGGTCATGCGAACCGTCTGTTCTTCTACCGCGGCGCGGACGGCGTCGTCGGTTCCGACGAGGGTGATCGACCGGCTGGCACGTGTCACCGCGGTGTAGAGCAGTTCGCGACGCAGCAACGGTGATCCCAACGAGGGAAGAATCGCCGTCACGTTGGAGTATTCCGACCCCTGACTCTTGTGGATGGTGAGAGCAAACGCCGTCTCTACGTGTGGCAGTTGCGCTTGTTTCAGAAGGCGTGGCTCGCCGCGGATCACGAAGCACGCCCGGAGCCCCTCCGGTACACGGACGACTACGCCGACGTCGCCGTTGACTAGCCCGATCCGGTTGTCGTTTCGAGTCACTAGGAGCTTCCGACCGGGATACCAGCCTCCGCGTACACCCCGGGCATTCTCGACCAGCTCGTTCCACGTCGAGACTCCCGCTGGACCGTGGCGGTTGGTGCAGAGGATCTGGTGGTTGCCGGCCGTAGCCAGACAACGGGCCAGTTCTTCGAGATCGTCGGCATCACTCAGGTCCCAGTCGACCCCTGACAGGCCCGAAAGAATCGGCGCCAGTACGTCCTCGTCGCGGTCAGGTGGGTGGCCGGTCGGGATCCAGGTGATCCCGGGGCTGTCGCTTTCCAATAGCCCGATGACTTCGTCGGCAGCACCTCGGCGGACGGCCTCAGCGAGATCTCCGATCTGTGCCCCACTCTCTATCCGTCGGTTGGTGGTAAGGCGGATCACCCGGCCAGATAGGGGAGAGGCGTCACGGTCGGCCATGACCACATCGCGCAGGACGGACCCGGAGGCGATGCTTTCCAACTGATCAGGATCGCCCACGAGCAACAGCCGGACCCCGGTAGGGATTGCATCGACAAGGCGGGCAAGCAGAGGCAGGGACACCATCGACGTTTCATCCACGACGATCACGTCGACTCCGAGGGGGTGTCGGGCGTCGTGGCGGAACCGGGTCCGAGAGTTGGGACGTGGACGAAGGAGTTTATGAATCGTGGTGGGGTCGATAGCAATGAGCCGCTCTGAGAGTTCCGCCGAGAGGGGCCCGCAGGCGTTGACCAGGCTCTCTTTTGTCCGGGCTGCTGCTTTGCCGGTGGGAGCACAGACGGCGATCCGGGGGGGTCGGTCGGTCGGGGCGGCCATGAGCAGGCCGGCCAGGGCATGCGCGATGGTGAACGTCTTGCCAGTGCCCGGCCCACCGGTGATCACGGTGAGTCCGCCCTCGAGGAAGGTTCGAATGGCCAATCGCTGCGGATCGGTCATCGCGTCACCGTCTACAGCAGGGAGCAGCCGTTCAATACCGGCATCGTCGATCGATGCTTGGATAGCAGGCACAGCACCAGCCAGTCGACGGAGTCCGGCGGCGACCGTTGACTCGTCATGGTGGCTGCGCTGGCTGTAAAGGCGCTTACCGTGGACAGCTAAGGGGGGTGTTTCGTCGGCGGTGTCTTCGACCGGGGCTTCCTCGTCGGTGTCGAAGGCGGGTTTTTCAGCATCCGGGACGCCGCCAGATTCTTCGGTCGGTGTCACGGACGGCCAGGAGGTGTGGATCGACACCGCTTCACAGGCCCGGAGAGCGGTCACAAGGTCTTCGGTGCTGGGAATCTGTCGACTGTTCACGGCTCTCCCGCCGGTGAGGGCGGCGGTTGATTCGTCGATAAGACCGGCGAGGAACTCGTCGACTCGTTCAAGGTCGAGACAGGAGTGTCCGCGCCGCTGGGCGGCGACGAGAAGGACCACAAGGTCGAGGATCAGGGGATCGGTTACACCGCAGCGACGCTTCAGCAGGTTCGCGACGCGCAGGTCTACTTCCACGAGCACATCTGACGGCCCCATCCTCGGGTCCAGAAGTTCTCGGATCAGCGGATTCTCGGTCATTGGCCACCCGCCAGGATCCGGTCGGCGCTCAGGACGGCCTCGATCGGAGGACGCCAACAAGTGACCCCAGTGGTGCGACTATCGGTGCCTGGCGGGCCGACCATCCCACGGAGAAAGAGGTAGGCGGAACCGCCCAGGTGGGTGGATGGGTCGTAGTCGGGAAGGCGCCATCGCAGGTAACGGTGGAGGGCCACGCTGTACAGGAACACCTGGAGCGGGTAGTCGTGCTTGATCATTTCCTCACGGAGCGGCGCCTCTTCGTAATGGTCCAGCCAGGACGGGTCACCTGGTGGGTGGACCCGGTTCGACTTGTAGTCGACGACCAGGAAGCGGGGGCCGTCCAGGCGCAGGACCAGGTCGATGGATCCAGTGAGGTGACCGGCGACGTTCATGTTGTCCATTCGGTCCGCCAGATCGGCGAAGTAGGACGAGTAGGGATCATCGCTGGAAGCGGTGGGGACTGTCCGACACACCTCGGCCAGGGCAATGCGGTCAGTGGTGTCGGCGAGCCGGAGATCGAAGATCAACTCGTTGAGACGGTCGACGGGTTCGACGTCGAGCAGGCGGGTATCAGAAAAAGTAGGAGCGAGAGGGGTCTCCATCGCCTTGACGAGACCGTCGGCCACGCTCTCGGGATCGGCGGTTCCCAGCTGCCAGGAGCCGGTGAGTCTTTTGACGAGGTCATCTTGGATGGACGGGCTGCGGAAGTCGACCTTTTCGATGACCTCGTGGAGGAAGATTCCGACATCGCGGCCGGCAGGCATGTCGGACAGTCCAGAGGATGGGACGGGCGGCCGATCGATCTGCCTGGGCGGCTCGTCGGTACCGCCGGTGGGGGGTGCGGGATCCTTGAAACGCCGTTGGGTGGCCTTAGCGACTTCGGAGAACGACCAGGTCGCCCAAGCCGGGTCGGTGAAGTTGCTGGTGTCCACAGAGGCCGGGGTGCCCGGTGGTGCGGGGGGCGGTGCGTTGGGGCCCGGCGCGAGTGGGGTGACCGGGATCGAGACCTCCTCGGTTTTCAGGAGTCCACCTGTCAGCTTCTTCTCGAGATCAGAGAAGTGCGTCTTAAAGTTCGCTCCCGCAGGGCTCGTTGCGTCTTTCGAGGTGTCGACGTCCCCTGATGACGCATCGCGGTTGAATAGGAGCCGGGTCAGGCCGGCGTTCCAGTGAAGGGGTCGCCACCATGCGACGACGCTGTGTTTCGCCCTAGTCAGGGCTACGTAGAGTTTGCGCTGTTCGTCCCCGTCGGATTCGTCACTCGACTTTTTCTTTCGCTCGTCGGGGCCCGGATGGTTTCTCTTTTCCCACTTGTGTAGTGGAGCCACGTCGAGCCATCGCTTTTTTTTGGCCAGATAGGAGTACGGGGATCGGTTCCTGCGTTGGCTAGTCGGGAACGGGAGGAGCACGATGGGGTACTCGAGGCCTTTGGCCGCGTGGATGGTAGAGACCTGGACGGATTCCTCATCGGTAGCGATTCGGCGCTGGACCTCCTCGGAGTGCACCTCGGAACTCGCCTCATCAGAGCTACCTTCGGCGATCAGGTTGTCGAGGATCCGCATCAGGGTGTCTGGGCCGGCAGGATCGCCGTTGCTCCCGGCGTGGAGCAATTCGATCACGTGTTCCAGGTCGGTCAGGTGACGTGTTCCGTCACCGTCGGCCACCAGGGCGTCGAGAACAGCGCGATCGGCGCGGAGCTGTTGGAGGAGGTCGTAGGGTCCCGAGCTTTTGGTTACCTCCGACCACCGGCCGAGTCGGTCTTGGAGGTCAACGAGGGCATCGTCGTCCAGGAGGTCGTCGGCCTGAGCGCCGACGAACCGGGAGATGGCGGCAGCGCGAACCGACGGCAGGTCCGATGGACGGTCCATTCCCTTAAGGAGCAGTCGGAGGTCTCTCACCACCGGGGACTCAAGCACGCTGCCGGTTCGGGCCTGGATGACCGGGATGTCACGCTCCTGTAGTTCTTTGACCACGTCGGTGGCTTGGTCGTTGGTACCGACCAGAATTGCGATGTCGCCAGCCTTGACAGGTCGTGGCTCTTTGTCGGTGTTGATCCTGTGGTTGCTGAGAAGCCTTGTGACCTCGTTGGCGAGGTCGGTCAGGACAGCTGTCTTAGATTTCGGAGCTGAAACATTCTTTGCCCAGCCACCATTTTTGGTGCGACCGGGCATCATCCAGCGGACGGTCATCGCCGGGAGACTGGAGGCCGTGGGCGGCTGGTTTGGTGCTGACCTGACCGGCCGGTACTTGATTTTTGGGTGACCGAAGATGGCTCCCCGGTAGAGGTCGTTATAGATCGTGATCAGATCCCCGACGCTCCGGTAGTTGACGTCCAGGTCGTAGCGGTTGCCGGCGGCTCCGGCTGTACGCGCCACGTCTAGGTAGGCGTCGACGTCGGCCCCCCGGAACCGGTAGATGGCCTGTTTCGGGTCGCCGACTACGAAGACGTCGGCGGCGGCGCCCAGAGTCGACGGGTCGTCGAGGAACGCTCGTTCGAAGATCTTCCACTGGAGGGTGTCGGTATCCTGGAATTCATCCACGAACACCATGCGGAACCTCGTTCTCAAACTACGTACGACGGCGTTTCCGATCTTCTGATCGTTGAGGGCATCGTCGAGGAGCCTTATGAGATCGTCGAAGTCGAGATTGCCGCTCCGCCGACGCCGTTCTGTGATCTCATCGATTGTGGATTGCACCAGGGCACTCCACTCGAGGGCCCCGGCGGTGAGGTCATCTGTCTTTTTCCATGAGGGGTCGGGCGCCAGGTTGGTGCCCCAGTTCTGGAGGGCATGTTTGACGACCGCGTTGACGTCCGTCTCGATTTTCCCCGGGTCGCGGTCTTTGTAGTTCTCGTACCGCGCATCCGGCTCCGGTGCGAGGCCGTCGGGTTGGTGCAATAGTTTTTTCAGGACGGCATCGCGGACCGCCTGTCGGCGGGCCTTCGACGAGCCGCCCTCGAGTGTTGCGTCATGGGGGAGGCCACCCTGGGTACCCAACAACTGGAGGGCCTGCCGGCAGAAGCCGTGAATGGTCGTAATCCAGGCCCGGTCCAGGTCGATGGCTGCGGCCTGGAGGCGGGCCAGGCGTTCAGCTCGTTCCGTCGCCGACCCGGCCACCAGTGGGCTGATCCAGGGCTCTGGTGGTCCGTCCGCCTGCCGGAGGGCCGCCATGGCTTCGTTGATCTTCTCGCGGACCTTGTCGCGCAACTCGCGGGTGGCCGCCCTGGTGAACGTCACCACCAGAAGGTTGTCGACGCCCACGCGACCTTCGGCCAACGACCGGGCGATGAGAGCGGTGAGGGCGAAGGTCTTGCCGGTCCCAGCGCTCGCTTCCAGCAGGACGCTCCCGCTGGGAATGGGTCTGGAGAGATCGAGTCTGGTCATCCGCTGTGACCTCCTCCGCCCGCTTTCCCGTTACCGGCTCCTCCGACCGGCGGCGGTGGAACCTCCTCGGTGGTTTCATACCAGGCGTCATAGAGAAATTTGGCGTAACGCTCGGCACGGAAGGTGGCAGTGGGCAGGTTGACGTCCGCGGGGTGGTTCTGATCCGTGTCGGCCTCGAGGTCTTCGAGAGTGGTGTCGGGGTGCAGCCAGTCGGTCCATTTATCCTCAGTGAGATCTTTCTTGAGGGCCTCTCTCCGTTTGTACTCGGGCTCTTTTTTGTCCTTGGGATCTTTGAACATGAGCGACCACGAGTACCGGTGGAACAGCGGGATGACGTCGGATCGCGCTCGCCGGTCGAGGTCGATCACGGTCTCAAGAGAGCGTCGAGCACCGCCGAGGCGCTCCTCCCCCGTTCCGCGCATTCGACGGCGGTGGACTACCGGATCGTCCCCAGCCTCTCGACCCCGAAACGCGAGGACGGCCTCCCAGTCGATATCAGGATCGGCCAGGGTGGCGAGAGCCAGGCGGAGCCATGGCTCAAGATGGTGGGAAGGGTGCCACCGTACGAACCTGAGTTCGAGGAGGAGTTCGGTGGATACCGGGATGTGACCACGGACCACCGTGTTTCCGACGTTGACCTCGACCGCTTTCGACCCATCCGGAACCGGGAGACCGACGGTGGCCTCATCGAGGAGTTCCTTGACCTCGTCGGCCACGGCGTCGAGGGCTTCTTCGCCGAGGGCCTCCGGGGGGAGGTCACCTAACAGGCGGTGATGGGCCCTCCAGGCACCGGTGCTTCGGCCCCGGAGTCGTCGGTCAAGCAGATCCTGTCCCAACTCCCAGTACGTCAGACCATCGGGCCAGAGGTCGATCTCTTGAGTTGATTGATCGGCCTTCTTCGGCAAGGAGACGCCAAGGCGGCGGTGGAGAAGCGCCTCACCGGGCTTCCGGACCCCGCTGGCCACATCGTCGAGGTCGACTGCCTCCGGCGACTCCGACCCCACGGCCCAAGACGACCCGGATGCTGCAACGGTTGCCTGCCCGGGATCCATGGCCTTGACGATCCGGGGGGCGTTGGGATCGTGGGTCCAAGGGCGCCCCTCAAGGAGTTGTGCCGGCCCATCGGCCTTTGGGTCGAGGTTGGCCCTGTCCGCCAGATGGCGGGTGTGTTCGACCAACAGCGGGCGTGTCCCCCCTCCGGTGGCTTCGGCCTCAGCCTGAGCCGCTTCGAGCAGGCGGGCGAGGTGCCCGGCCAGTGGCACCTTGAGGCCGGTGGTGACGTCCCACCCGTCACAGGTCACCAGGAGGTGATCGCGGGCGCCGAGGACGAGGTCGAGGAATCCCCGGCGGTGATCGAGAAGGCGGCTTCGTTCCCCGATCTGGGGTCGGAGGACCAGTAGGTCGTCACCATCGTCCGCCGGAGCTCGGATGGCTTCGTCGTCGAATCCGACAACGGCGACCACCCGGGCCGGTACGCCGCGGAGCGGCTTCGGAGAGGCGACAGTGACGTTCCCCGTGCGCAGCCGAATATTGGTGGCCTCCGCGCTCAGTCGGGAGGCGAAGAGGTTGGCCACATCCCGGACTCCGAGAAGGACACCGTCCACGGTGCCGGCATCATCCCGCCGTAGTTCGGTGAGCAGCCTCATCAGGTCACGGCGGTGCCGGTCGTCGTTCCCCTCGACTTTGAGGAGGTTGTCCACCAGTTCTTCGATCACGTCGCACCATCCGTCCAGTGGATGCGGCACGGCACATTGGTCGGCGAACAAGCGAACACGCTCGATGGCTTGAGCGAGAAGGCCGACGGCCTCCAGCTCCTTTTCGTCCACGTCGTCGTGGGGGACGATGCCGCCCTGGAACTCGACGGGATCCGGAGCCTGGGCGAGGACGCCGGCGAGGAGCTGGTCGACGGCTTCCGACCACGTGCCCTGTTCGAGACCTTGTGGGTATCCCCACCGTTGCCGGTGGCCGGCATCGAGACCCCAGCGCATATGTAGCACCTCGAACCACCGGTGGAGGGAGTCCATGTGATCGTGATCGTCGAGCCCCATGGCAGAACTGATCACGGGATCGTCGAGGAGCGAGAAGAAGTCCTCGACGCTTGCCCGGCCAATGGCAAAGCGGAAGAGGGCGTCGATGGCGGCAGCGACCGGGCTGAGTCGAGCGAGGCTCCGGTCGGCCAACGCGGCTGTCACACCGGGGCGGTCGAAGACCGCGGCGAGAGTAGGTTCGATCAGGGGAGCGAACCGGCGGAGATCTGGGCACACCACGATGACATCGCGGGCCGTGAGAGTGGGATCGGCCCTGATCAGATGGAGGAGGGCATCGCGGAGGGCCTCTACTTGCCGGGTTGTGCCGTGGCAGGCGTGGATCTGGATCGAGCCATCCCCGCCGGTTGCTCCGAGTGTGGAGGCCGACGCCACGGGTGGTGGACGGTCGGCGTCCTCGTCGACGGCGGCTTGGAGACGTTCAAGCAGTGTGGAATCAGTTGCCCCGGGTGTGAGGTCGATCCGTTCCACGACCGCCATGTCGGACAAGAGGTCGGATGTTGGGGACGCCGATCCACCCCAGGCCTGCGTCAACGGGTGTCGGCCCGAGCCCGACCGCGACGGTAGATGGGCGAGGATTCGAATATCGCAGTGGACTGCGAGGGCCGCCAGGACGTCGGCCTGAGCCGGTGTGATGGTTCCCAGGCCGAAAAGAGCCAGGCGACGAGGTAGTTCTCCACTAGACGCCTGACCACTCAGTCGAGCGGGGAGTTCGGCGAGTAGCTCAGCCGGCGAAGGAGCGTCGATTTCGGCTCGGAGAGCCCGGAACAGAGCTGGTTGCCAGAGGTGGTCGTCGTCGAGGACGACGGCTTCGACGGTCCCGTCGTGGTCTCCGGAGCCGTTGGGATTCAACCATGAGCGCAACATGGCCGGACGGTGGGTGGCGTAGCGGTCAAAGAGGTCGGCGACGTGACGCGCCTGAGAAAGCGGCTGGTCGGATCCCTTGAAGCCGGGCATTTTCCCAGGCGACCTGTGTAGGACGGCGAGGACGCTCCACGGGAGGTGGTTGAGATTCCACCGGGGATCGAGGTCTCCGGCCAGTCCGATGGCTTCGTGGTTCAGCCACCCAGAGAGTTGGAAACGCACATTGGCCACCACACCGTCGCGTTTTCCGGTCGTTCCCAAGTGGGCAGCTAACTCTGATCGGAGCCAATCCTTGACGCCGAGGGTAGGGACGATCACGAGGTCGGGTTCGAACGGGTCGTCCGGGACGTCGCAGAGCCATGTCACCAAGGCCTCCAGGAGGCTCTCGGAGCGCTGGGCGCTGGTGACTGTCACTGCCATGGTTCAAGAACGTAGACGGTCCACGTGACAGCCGCTAAAGCACCCATTGCCTCCTGCAGGCCCTCCACCTCCGCCCGCTTCCGGGCGCCGACCACCGGACCGGTAGGTTTCGCCGCCATGACCGACGAGAACGCGCTCCAGTACCCGGGCCGATGGGCCGCCGAGGCCCCCGACCGTGCAGCTATCGTCATGACCGGATCCGGCGAGACGATGACGTTCGCCGAGTTGGATGCCGAGGCCAACCGCATCTCCCGGGTCCTGCACGGTCTGGGCATCGGGCCCGGTGATCACGTGGCGTTCTGCCTCGAGAATCGCATCGAGTTCCTGGCCCTGACCTGGGGAGTCCACTACGCCGGCTGCTACTACACGGCCATCTCGTCGCGCCTGACGGCCGACGAGATCGCCTACATCGTCGACGACTGCGGGGCCCGGGCCTTCGTGACATCGCCGTACAAGACCGACGACGTGGCCGAGATCGCCGCGGCGACCCCGAACGTCGAGGCTCGGTTCTCCATTGGCGGACCGATCGAGGATCACGCCTGCTTCGAGGACGCGGTGGCTGCCCAGTCGGCCGACCCCCTGCCTGACCGGACCGAGGGCCAGGACATGCTCTACTCCTCGGGTACCACGGGTCGACCCAAGGGCGTCAAGTCACCGTTGTCGGGGGCGCCGCTGGGCCAGGCCAACTCAATCTCGGCGATGGCCGAGGCCCTGTTCGGGGCCACGCCCGGGTCGGTGTATCTGTCGCCGGCACCGCTGTACCACGCCGCTCCGCTCCGCTTCTGCCTGGGCGCCCACCGACTGGGGTG
>Ga0315316_10003858_pt1 | contig 10905 bp, 1 predicted proteins | sample M160m3416metaG_FD_203702 | JGI IMG/M metagenome (GOLD analysis project Ga0315316, IMG submission 203702) | Ammonia-oxidizing marine archaeal communities from Monterey Bay, California, United States - M1 60m 3416 | ecosystem: Environmental > Aquatic > Marine > Intertidal zone | place: USA... | reverse complement strand
ACTCCAACCACGATATCCACGGGCACGTCGATGAGTTCCTCGGCCTCGTTTAAGATCTCGGCCTGCAGCGAGAGCTCCGCGAGCTTTTCCTTTGCACCCTGCCCGGGAAGGTCCACCCGGTAGGTCGGGATCCAGCGCACACCGGGGCGGAAATACATCATCGTGATTTCCTGTCTGGTATTGGGTTTTCCAAACCGAAACGACAGCCGTTTGCTTCGTGTCGTCGTGCGTACCTTTTTCGTCGTCGAGGTGGCCATGTCGGCAATAATCAGCGAGTCCACGGCGGCCGCCGCGAGCAGCTGGTCACCCGCCTCGGTGCGCAGGATAAAATGCGACCCGCTGCGCACGGACTCGGTCTTGGTAATGGTCGTGGCGGCAGGAGCGGAATTTGATCGTTGCAGTGTAGGCAACGCTAACGGGATTACCGGAGACGGTCTACTTCCCTCGGAGACGAGCACCTTGTGAATCAGGCCGCTTACCCGCTGGCCTTCAGCGAGGATTACCTCAGCCTTCCTGCCCTCGTTGGCGAGCAGGATCTGCAGGTTGTCGCCGGCGGTCACTGCGACCTCCTCCTCGATGATCTCCTCGCGCCAACCGGCACGCATGCCAACCAGCCCGCCATCCAGCGAAGTGGCCCAGAACGAGCCTAATACAGCCGCATCCGGCACCTCCTCTGTGTGTATCTCCCCGAGTTCATCGGTGATGCCGGTACCCTTCTTGATGATCAGCGAGTGGCCGTCCTTGAAAACAATGACCTTCTGCGGCCGAAACCTTGCCTCGCCTTCTGCGGTCAGGTCTGTGATCGAGGCGAACAGCCACAGGATGGAAACGAATGCGCAGAAAGATGAAGCAAAGATAGTCTTTTGCATGGGAGGCAACATGGTGGAATTGCAAAAACAATTTGTGAAGGCCAGGTGCTCATTTGGCAAGGATCTTGTAAGGAGCCATTCGATTTAGTCATATCCCCACGCCCCTTGGTAAAGCCATCCCTTGCAGGCGTCTCCCAAAAAACTTGCCCTGACAGCCACCGGGCCGCCGCCAGCAGGCACTAAAGGATTGGAAGCTTTCTTCGTTGCAGGGTTCCCACGGGAAAAACAAGGCAGCAACCCTTTAGAAAGGGGGGCGCCCCAAAATCTGACATCTCTGGGAGAATCTCTCTGAGAATATCCGTTTCCTGAAGAATTTCATTCGAATCAGTCGGGGTGCATCCGAGGTATCATATTGAATTTTTCATGTTTTTGATATATCATATAATTATGACAGGGAAGCTCCCCGCTGCAGTTTTCTTTTTCCTGATTCTTCTATAATTCAAAAGCTGAGTTTTAAAGCGTTATGGCTTAAGCTAAACCCAGAGTCCCTCCAAAATTTCAATCCCCCCTGCCAACCCGGCACCCCGGAATTCCGACAGTTGGATTCTCTCCTATTTTTTATCCCCCCACCTCCCTATCAATGCAAAAAATACTCGTTCTCAGACATTTTCATCTTCTTGCACTCCTGCTGGCCCTCCTCCCCTTTTCCGCTTCTACCCATGCCGAGCAGGTGGTCTTCAGCGAGATCATGTATCACCCGCCAGCCAACGGGTATGAATTTGTCGAGGTTCAAAATCTTACCTCCACTCCCTTTGATATTGCCAGCTGGCGCCTTAGCGGTGGGGTGGATTACCAGTTTCCCGCCTTCAACAGCGGTGCTGCCTCGCTCAGTTTCCTCAAGGCCTTCGAGCGCATTGTGATCTGTGAAACCGACCCAACCACCTTCCGCAATGCCTATGGCCTGCCCGCGGCAATTCGTGTCTTCGGCCCCTGGAGCGGCAACCTCAACAACGCCGGTGAACGCGTCACGCTCAAGGATAAGAACGGTGTCACGCGCTGCACGGTACGCTACGACAACAAGGACCTCTGGCCGGTGAACGCGGACGGTACCGGCCACAGCCTGGTGCTTAAGGATGACAGCCGTAAAATCGATGATTACCGCCTCTGGGGAGCAAGCCCAACAGCGACCTCCACTCCCGGCTCCTCTGAACCGACTTCCGCCGAGGAACCCTACTCCAACCCGGAAGTCGATCTCTCTGTCGGCATTCCCTACATCGGATATGCGGATGCCTGGGATTTCAATGACCAGAATGTCGACTTGGGCAGCACCTGGAAAGACGTGAACTACAACTTCAGCCATTCCGGCTGGACCAGGGAAAACGCAGGCGGGAACAATGGTGGGCTCTACGGATTTGAAAGCTCAGCACTTCCTGCACCCGGCCTGAACACCGCCCTGCTTAATAGCTCAGACGCTGCAAACCATATCAGCTACTATTTCCGTAAGGAATTCACCTACAACGGCCCCACCGCAGGCGTGACACTCACCGTCGACCTGATCAATGATGACGGTGCCGGCTTTTGGCTCAACGGCCAGTGGATTGGTGGTGTCGGCACCACCAGCGGCGCCGGCCATACCAGCACCGCCAGTCGCACGGTGAGCAATGCCGCCGAGGAACTTGGTGTGATTTCGACCTCAACCCCTCCGCTGGTCAACGGCAACAACGTGATTGCCGCTGCCGGCAGGCAGACAAACAACTCAAGCTCGGACTTCATCTTCGGGGCGCGGGTGAGCATCTCGGCGCCCACTCAACCCACCGTGATCATCAATGAAGTGCTCCCGGCTGCTGCAGGCACCGGTTTCGTGGAATTCTACAACCCAACCAATGCGACAATCAATATCGGTCAATGGTACCTGAGTGACAACCCGTCCAACCTGAGGGAGTTCAGGATCCCGGGAACCCTGAATATCCCGTCCGGCGGCCTCGCCTCGGTCGGCTTCACGGAATCATCACTGGGAATCTCCTCACCCACGGTGGTCTACCTCACCAAGCCGGACGGCACCACCGTGGCCAATGCCATCAGCACCGCTATGCCCCTGAACGGACGATCCCTTGGGCGCAAACCTGAAGGCGGCGGCTCCTGGTTCCTGTTCACCTCGCCAACCCGGGATGCCCCCAACGCCAGTGCCAGCGGGTTGGGCACACTGCTGGCCATTAATGAGGTGCACTTTGACGAAGACGGCAGAGCGGACTGGGTTGAGCTCTACAATCGCGGCAACTCATCGATTGCCACCTCGGGCCTATGGCTGGCCAGCCAACGGGATTTTTCCGACAAGGTCGCCCTCGGGACCGCGGTCGCTGCCGGTGGTTACGCCAGCTGGGCCACCGGGTTTGAAACCTCGGGGGGAACACTGACGCTCTTCCTTGTTGACTCAAGCAACAATGTCCTTGATGCCTGCAGTATTGATCCGCAGCAGGGGCGCAGCCACAATGCCGCTTTCCCTGACGGCTCAGGCCTTTTCTTTGCCTCCCAGTCAGGCAGCCGTGATGCGGCCAACAACCCCGATCGCAACACTGACATTGTCATTAATGAGTTGATGGTCGAGCCGCCCAGCAGGCACCGGGACGGCGAGTTCATCGAGCTTTTCAACAAGGGAAATTCCACCGTCGACCTCTCCGGCTGGGAACTCAGCCTGGGGGTGGACTACACCTTCCCGGGCGGGACCACGATCCCTTCAGGCGGCTATCTCGTCATCGCCGCCAACCCCGTGCTTACCTCCTCGGCCTTCCCGGCGGCAAATGTGCTTGGCCCCTACTCGGGAAACCTTGCAAACAGCGGCGAAATGGTGAGGCTCATTGACGATTGGGGCAATGCCGCCGACGAGGTCCATTACCACACCGGCGGTGACTGGCCGGCACTTGCCGCCGGCGGCGGAAGCAGCCTTGAATTGCGGCACCCTGACATGGATAACTCCAAGCCAACCGCCTGGGCGGACTCCCTGGAGGCAAACAAGTCAAGTTGGCAGACTTTCGCCATCAGCGAACAATACCAGCGCCTGACCACCCGTGGCTCGGAAAGTGACCACGAGGAATTGCACATGTTCGGTGTCGGCGACGCCCACATGGCTCTGCGCAATGTCAGCCTGACCCGCAACAACAGTAACACAAACATACTGCCCGGCGGCGGGGAATCCACCTCCCACAACGGCAGCGGCTCAGGAGGCTGGCTCTGCCAGGGTACCCACCATGCCAGTGATACCTTCGGCAATGAATTCCACCTGATCTCCTCCGGGCACGGCGACAACAAGGCCAACCGCTGTGAAATTGACATTACCCAGATCAGCCAGAATGACACCCTGAACTTCAGTTGCCAGGCGCGCTGGATTTCCGGCAAGCCAACCCTTGTTGTATACTCCTGGGACCGTTCGTTCGGGGGTGTCCTGCATCTTCCCGTGCCTAAAAACCTCGGCAGTGCCGGCAGTGCCAACAGCAGTGCCATTAATGCCCCGGCCCCAACGGTTTCAAACCTGCGGCACAGCCCTGCGGTTCCCACCTCCTCAGACCCGGTGATCATTACTGCCAATGTCGAGTCGGCAACTGCCCTCGGCTCGGTCAGCGTCCGTCACCGGCGGGACAACAGTGCCGGCAACGGTGCCTACCAGACCACGGCAATGAACGACAACGGGATAAACGGCGATGAGATCGCCGGTGACGGGGTTTACTCCGTTGCCATCACCCAGCACCAAAGTGACAACGCCATCGTGCAGTTCTATGTGCAGGCCAGCAGTGCCGGCGGTAATTCCATTGCCCCCGGGCTCGCCCCCGAACTCCCGGCAATGTGGGTGGTCGACAACAGCAACATCGCCACTGACCTGCGCACACAGCGCTTTATCATCTCCGAGTATGACAGGGATTCCCTGAGCACGGGAACAGGTGAGAGCTCCTCACGAGATTATGATTTCCCGCGCCTTTCCAACCAGTATTTCAACGCCACCTTCATCTCCAATGAGAAGGACATCTTCTACAACTGTGAGCTGCGTAAAAGCGGCAGCCCCTGGACACGCGATAACGGCAACGGTCTCTCGAAGGCCAAGTGGAAAACCCCGGGTGACAAGCGGTTCAGGGGCTACTCCAAGCGCTCCATTGATTCCGATGCCGGCGGCGGCAGGGCCTATCACGGGCGCATCATCCGCTACTGGCTCTACCTGTGCGGGCATGCCGCCAACGAAAACGAGTTCATCCGGGTCATATACAACGGTGGGTCGGCCAGCCTGCGCGAGGACCTGGAACCCAACGCAAACGATTTCCTGAAACGCAACTGGGAAAACGGTGAAAAAGGCGAACTCTACCGCATTGATGATGAATGGTGGTTTGATGATGGCTGGGGTCGCTCCAATCGCAATGCCGACTGGAGCTGGAAGGGCACCCATGAGCCGGAACGCTACCACGCTGAGTGGATCAAGCGCTCGCGGGAAACCGAATACGACTATTCCTCCTTTACCACCTGGGTAAACAAGGTCGGGACCAACTCCTTCACCCGTGAGGAAATCGAGCGGATATCTGATATCGACATGATGGCGGCAAACGCCGTCGTGCGCGGCTGGGTCGATGACTGGGATACCCTGACCCGCAACCGCGGTAAGAACGGCTATTTCCTGCGCCGCTACTCGGACGGCAAGTGGATGCTCATCCAATGGGACAGTGACCTCACTTTCGGTAGTTCAAACGCGGCATTCTTCGGCAACCTCGCCGGGGTACGCAACTACTTCGACAAGCCTTACGTCAGGCAAAGGGTCAACTACTACCTTGGCAAGATGATCAATGACTTCGCGGCAACCGGGCCCCGCCTGCAGGCCTGGTTTGACTGCGAGGAGGACGCCTCCAACGCGTATAGCAGTAATGAGGGCACCTATACAGGCTGGCACAACAACCGCAGAGGGCGGGCTCAAAGCGAGATCGGCACCGCCTTCAACACCAGCTTCAGCATCAGCGGATCTTCAACTACAACCTCCGCTGATACCATTAACCTCAGCGGTAACAGCGGTTACCAGACCTTTGCCATAAGGGTTGTCGGGCATCCCGAGGCACAGTGGAATTTCTCCGGCCAGACAGCATGGAGCCTGACCGGAATCCAGCTCCGGCAGGGAACCAACGCCCTCACTGTCCAGGCTGTTGACGCCGAGGGCAACGTGGTTGGCACCGACACCTACACCGTCAACAAGACAACCAATGCCCGGCCCGTCATCGTCCTGGATCCTGACCCGGGCTCTTTCAATGTTGAGCTCTCCGAAAAAATCGACCTGGACGCATCGGCAAGCTACGATCCCGAAGGCACCGCCCTGAGCTACTCGTGGACGGTCAGCCCGGCTGCCGGGACCAACCTCTCGGGTACCTCAAGCCCAACGGCAGTATCCCGCTTCGGCTCACCGGGACTTTATGAGTTCACGCTGGAAGCCATTGACGGCAACGGCAGGGAAAAGAGCCTGACACGCGAGGCGGCGGTGTTTGCCGCATCGGGGCAGAGCAACTTCAGCGAACCCATCCTTGAGGACTACTGGACAGCAGAGGACCTTGAGCTGCGTGATGGCGACTCGCCCTCCGCATGGTATTCACTGGACGACCGCCCCGGCAGCCTGGTGATGGCAATCAGCGAGCAAGCCGCCAGACCCCTGACCATGAACAACGCCAGCCACCCGGTCCTCTGGCGCGACCTTCCGCAGTCGACCGACTGGTCCCTGCATACTGAGGTTGCACTGGATTCGCTGCAACAGGGCGACTTTGAAACCGGTTTGATGGTTGAGCTCAGGGAAGGCACAACAACAGTCCGTTATACCCTCATGCTCGAGGATGGTGACTACTTGCGCGTCAAGCGATCAACAGGAGGCGGCTACAATCAACTCAACACGACCAACTGGGCCCTTGGCGATGCCACCATACGTATTCGCCGGACCGGCAACCAGTTGCTTTTCGAGCGCCGTGGGGAACCCGGAGAATGGATAAACCTCTACAGCCGGGCACTTCCCGCTGGAACCACCGCTCGCAAGGGAGGGATCTTTTCCAGTACCGGCAGTGCCAGGAACGCCCGCTTTGAATTTGACTATGTGCTGCTCATCGATCCCGGCCTGTCCAACGATTACCTCGATGCCTTGCGCATTACCGAGATCATGTATAACGCCCCCAACGGCACAGGGATCGAATTCATCGAGCTGATGAATACCGGCAGCATTCCCATCGATCTTGCGGGAGTCAGCTTCGAGGGCGGCTCACCCTTTAACGAACTGGTTCTGCCAAGCTATATCCTCAACCCGGGGCAAAGGGCTGTTGTCACCAGCGATGCCGCTGCCTTCGCCGCCATCTATGGCGCGGGTGTGGCCGTCATTGCCGAGTGGGCAGGTGGCTCGCTCTCCAACGGCGGGGAGGAGATTATCCTGCGCGACCCCGACGGTAACATCATCCACCGGTTCGAATACGGTGATGGCAACAACTGGCCATCCCGCCCTGACGGCGGAGGCAGCAGCCTCGAGATCATCGACCCGGAAGGCGACTACGATGACCAGAACAACTGGCGGGCCAGTGTTGACTTTGGAGGCAGCCCTGGCAGCCTGGGCAGTGAGCCCAATGCCGAGCTGGAGATTTCCGAGATACTCACACACACAGACCTGCCGGACCTGGATGCCGTGGAAATCCGCAACCGCACGAATGCAGCAATCAATATCTCGGGCTGGTACCTTTCAGACTCGGACGCAAACTGGCAAAAATACCTTATTCCCCAGGGATCTACCGTGCCGGCCGGGGGCTTCCTGGTCATTGACGAGACGGACTTCAACCCGAACGGGCTCTGGAACCCGGATGCCGGTGTTCCGCAAGACTGGGAATTTGCCATCGGTTCCGGCGGCGACCAGGTTTACCTGATCGAGGCAAACAACGGCACGCCGGTGAGCTTTGCCGCGGACCGCGACTTTGATGCAGCGCGTAACGGGGTAAGCTTCGGCAGCCACATCAACTCCCAGGGAGAGGAATTTTTCACGGCGCAGGATCAAGTCACCCTGGGCGCAGAGAATTCCAATCCTTTCATCGGGCCGTTAGTGATCACAGAGATCATGTACCAAAATGAGCCTGGCGCAATGGACTGGATCGAGATTCAAAACATCAGTGGTGCTGCAATCAACCTGTTCGATCCTGCGATCCCTGAGCACGTTTGGAAAATCAACGGACTCGACTTCGAATTCCCGCCGGGGCAGACACTGGCCTTCGGCGAGATTGCCCTAATTGTCAGCGGCAACCCCGCCACCTTCAGGTCGCAGCAATCCATCGACCCCTCAATAGCAGTTTACGGCCCCTATAACGGCAGCCTCCAGGACAATGGCGAAAACCTCCGCCTGCAAATGCCGGAATCTGGTGAACCCGATCCCGGGTTTATAGAAATTGACGCAGTCCGCTACGGTATCGTGGAACCGTGGCCCGCCGATGCCCTTGGCAGTGGTTATTCTATCGAACGCGTCTTTGGCAATGAATTCGGGACAGAACCCCTGAACTGGAAACTCTCCACTGACCCCGGTGGCACTCCGGGTGAAAGCAGCCTGCCGCCGACTTCTCCAAGGATTGAGAGCAATACCACGGAAATCACGCTCACTGCGACCTTCGGTGAAGATGCAACCCCAACGGGCTTTACGCTGAGCAACTCCGGAAGTGACACGCTTAACTACACAATAACTGATAATGCAGCGTGGCTGGAGCTCTCACCACCATCCGGCACCTCAAGTAGCCTCAGCGATACCAATACCCATACTGTAAGCTTCTCGACTGCAGGACTTGCCGGTGGAAATTACACGGCATCCATTATCATTTCCGACCCGGAAGCCGGTAACTCACCGCTGACTATCCCGGTATCCCTCCGTGTTGCCCAACCCGTGGTAACGGCCAATCTCAACAGCCTGAACTTAACCGCCCAGGAAGGCGAAACCGCCGAAAACCAGGCGTTCAATGTCTGGAATGGGGAGGCTGACACCAACATGAACTACGCGATCTCCACGAATGTCTCCTGGATCGGTGTAACTCCGACTGAAGGCTCGTCAACCGGACCTTCAGATGTGCAGAACCATATTCTCACATTCGATACGGCAAACCTGAGGGCAGGAACCTACAACGGCACCGTGAGCCTCACTGCACCGGATACGCTGGGTTCACCGAAGCACATCCCGGTCACATTGAGCATTTCCGATGGCTTGCTGGTGCTGCTGGATGCTCGCGGCTTTAACGCCGGGCCCGTTCCAACATGGCCAAACACCGGCCTTTCCGGTGGCAACTTCGTAGCCGAATCCGATAACCCTGTTGCCGGGGAAACTGCCGGGGTTTCTGCCATTATCCTCGACGGTACAAGTGACTGGTATGTCGGGCCGACCGCTCCCGGATCAGTGCTCGGCAACAACCCGCACACCATCGAGGCATGGATCCATAACCCGGTGGTCGGGGCAAGGGAGGCCGTGGTATCATGGGGACGCCAGAACGGGGGCTCAGGAAGCATGGTTTCGCTCAACCACGGCTCCATCAACTCCGTAGGTGCCCTCGAGCACTGGGGCAGTACCACTGCCCTGGGCTGGGCCAACGTGGAGGAAACAAATATCTGGACCCACATTGCCTACACCTACAACGGTTCCGGGAGATCTACGGTCTTTACCAATGGCATGGAGAGCGACTTCCGCGACCACGACCCGCTTATCGTCCAGGGCGCCGACTCCAGCAACCGGCCACTTCCCTTTGTCGTCGGTGCACAAACCCAGTCCAACGGCAGCCGTCACCAGTCAAGCTCCGGATCATACTCAATCGCGATGGTAAAGATTTACTCGCGCGAACTGAACCAAAGTGAGATTGAAGCCAGTTACAACAGCGAGGCACTCAGCTTCGGGCGTATTCCAACCGCAAATGATGACCTTGACGAGGATGGCCTTACCGCCACAGAAGAAGCCGCCGCAGGCACTGACCCGAACAATCCCGATACAGATGGTGACGGCTTCTCAGACGGTGAGGAGGTCGCCCTCGGCACCGATCCGCTTGATCTGAATTCTCAGTTGAAGTGGCACTCGATCACCCCTTCAGCAGATGGCAAGATTACCGTTGCCTGGGAAAGCGCCCCGGGGCGCATTTATGCCATTGACTACAGCGAGGATTTCAGGAACTGGGAAACCCTGTCCACGGTACCGGCCTCCGCAGGTTCCACAACCAGCCACGTGGACCAGAATTCCTCGGGCCGCTTAAAACGCTTCTACCGAATCAGGCTTGCCCAATGAATAACCGAGTCAATAGATCTGCTAGGCGTTTATTGCTGACGGTCCCGCTCGCTCTCTCAACGCTGTCACTTCTCTTCACCCTGTCACTGACCGGTGCAGTAAAGCCGCAATCCCGGGCACAGACACCCTTCACCCTGGAATGGAAAGATCATATCCTCACTATTCATCACCCCGGCATCCCCGGCGGCAAGGTTGAAACCTGGTATCTTGAGGCTTACTGCCGCCCGGGTTCAACCGACACGGCCTGGGAAAAGACAGTTATCGGCCACAAGACCAGGCTCGTTTCCATCAATGCCGATAAAACCATACTGAAGCTGCAATGCACGCTTAAAGATGGAGTAATCGTGGATCACGTGATCAAGGCCCTCGCCGACGGTGTAAGCTTCAACCTGGTTGCCAGTAACAAGGGCAATCAAATGTCCGCGGCACACTGGGCACAACCCTGCACCCGTGTCGGGCTCTTCACCGGGACAGGTGCCGGAACTACGGAAAACAAGTATGCCTACCTTAAAAAGTCATTCATTTTCCAGGACCAGGATGACGTGCCTGATTTCATGCCTACCGCCGGATGGTCCGTCAAGGCACGCTACACTCCCGGCCAAGTCTGGTGCCCGAAGCATGTGCCACGTACAGATGTCAACCCTAGGCCATTGCACCCCAAAGCACCTCACCTCGGGCTCATTGGTTGTATCAGCAGTGATGATAAGTGGCTTCTGGCCCTGGCCTGGGAGCCTTACCAGGAACTCTTCCAGGGGGTAATCCGCTGCCTGCACAGTGACTTCCGCATTGGTGGCCTTGCCCCCGGCCAAA